>MDTG01263645.1_pt1 | contig 12256 bp, 12 predicted proteins | sample 811421 | NCBI WGS metagenome assembly MDTG01 (sample SAMN05326645, study PRJNA326480) | marine metagenome | isolation source: seawater | place: Pacific Ocean: South East | collected 2011
CGAAGATACTGGCTAAGGATGAAGAAAACGGCTTTCTGCTTTTGGAAGATCTGGGCGATGCGTCTTATACCAAATTGCTGCAGGCGCAGCCGCAGATGGAGATGGAGCTGTATAATGCCGCCATTGACTGGCTGGCAGACCTGCATTTGCAGGGCTATGATTTGGTGCCACATGACTTGCCGCCTTATAATGAGCAAGCGTATTTGCGCGAAGTGGCGCTGTTTAGCGACTGGTTTTTGCCGCAAATTCATGGTGTGGAGAAAGCCAAAGAATTGCGCGAAGAATGGCTGTCACTGTGGCGCACCGTGCTGACCCGTGCGAATTTGGACACCAGCTTGCCTGTGCATCGCGATTACCATGCCGACAATTTGTTATGGCTGCCAGAGCGTGAGGGTGTCAAGCGCGTTGGCGTGCTCGACTATCAGGACGCGCTGATGGGCGATGCGGCGTATGATATGGTGTCGCTGTTGGAAGATGCTCGCCGTGATGTTGGCGAAGAAGTGGTGCTGGCGTCTATCAGCCGCTATTTGCAGGCCACCGGCCATAATGTAGAGCATTTTTACACCAATTTCGCCATTCTTGGCGCGCAACGTAACGCCAAGATTATTGGTATATTCACGCGCTTATGCGTGCGCGATGGCAAACCTCAGTATTTGTCTTATCTGGATCGGGTATGGAAGCATTATCTGAATAATGTGCAGCACCCCTCTTTGCAGATGGTTTCGGAGTGGATGGACGAATATGTGCCGCTGAAATATCGTGGTGTGTTTGTGGCTAACACGGCAATTGGCGCTATCGAATGAGCCTACGGGTAACGCATGGTATGGTGTTGGCGGCGGGGCTTGGCACGCGCATGCGCCCACTAACCAATGAATGCCCCAAACCGCTGATAGAAGTGGCGGGGCGTAGTTTACTTGACCGTGCGCTGGATCAGTTTTTTCAACATAATCTGCAGCATGTGGTGGTGAATAGCCATTATCTGGCGCCGATGATTGCGGATCATCTTGCCCCTTACGGCGATGCGGTGCGTATTAGCTATGAGCCTGAGCGGCTGGAGACTGGTGGTGGTATAGCGCATGCACTGCCTTTGCTGGGCCGCGCGCCTTTTGCAGTGTTAAATAGCGATACAGTCTGTCTGGATACCATGCCAACCGCGTTGCAACGCATGGAAGCAGCTTGGGACGAAGCATGTGATATGCTCTTGTTGCTGCACCCGCGTGAGGCGGCCATTGGTTATGACGGGCCGGGGGATTTTTTCTGTGACGAAGCAGGGCGCATTAAGCGCAGAGGTGATGCACCGACGGCACCGTATGTGTTTACGGGGGTTCAGCTATTGCACCCACGCTTATTTGCCCATGCCCCTGAAGGGGCGTTTTCGATGAATCTATTGTATAATACCGGTTTTGATGAAAGCGGCTGGAGCACGCCGCGTTTGCGTGCGATTGTGCATGATGGCGACTGGGTGCATGTAGGCACGCCTGAGCAGCTGGAAGCCGCAGAGCGTTTTTTCAGTGACACGGCGCGTTCGCGTGCCAGCCAATAGGGTCTAGTTATCTTCGGGTAAACGTAGGCGGCCGCCCACCATCGTCGGGATGGCAAAAGATTCGTCGATTTCCATAGCACCTACAGGATAGACCGAAAGCGGATTAGCCGGGCTAAGATCGATGCCAACGGTGCTGCCTGCGCCAATGTCGCGCACTTTGCTGCCATCCAGTTTCATGAGCGAGCCGGGGCTCTTTAGCTGCACCTTGCCATTGCCAATGCTGAATTGGGCAGGGGGCGGCATAATGATGTAATAGTCGTTGGCTATCGCAATCTTCACCCCTTCAGGGAAGGAGAACGGGCCAGCTGGTATGCCCGCGCCATAGCCCAGCGCCAGTTCGGTATCGCCCGGCATTTGCAGCAAAGCGCCCTGCGTGCCCCGCGCAATGGTGTAATCTGTGCGCAGCACGGGCTCGAATGCAGCGCTGGCACCTTCGTCATGCACCAGATTGATATAGCCAGTATTCACATTCAGCACATCGCCTTTGCATTGCTCGGACTCAGGGTTGTAATACACCACCTGACAAGACGGGTCTTGCGTGGGTACCAGCATCATTTCAGCAAAATTAGTGGGGCGGTTGCCCAGCAAATCCTCTTTTTTGACGCATTCGGCGGGTGGCTTGAGGTCTTTGTCGAAGCTGGAAGGCTGGTAATTCGGTATATCGAAGCGATTGCCCTTATATGGAATCATCAGGTAATCGGTGCGGTGGTCATAGTATTTATAGAGCTGCTCATCGACGGTATCGGGATTGTCGTTGTAGTCGCCTTCCTGTAGCTTCACCGCGATGGCATTGGTGTTAGGGCCCACCATTATGGTTTGCGGCTCAGGCGGAATCGATATGATTTTGATCTCGTCTTTGCCTTTCTTTTTATTGTGCTCTACCACGCAGAACTGTTTTGGAAATGGCACTTTTCCTCGGCTCTTGAAGCCTGCTTTGCCACCGCTTTCCACGCGCTCATACACATGCAGGCTGCTGTCGCCTTCGCGAATGAACACTGCCAGTTTAGGGTCGCGCGCCAGGGTTACCGTCTGTGATGGCACTTCGACGGTGCCCATGCATGGCAATTCCACGCTGCCGGGCTCTTCTGGTATTTTATAGGCATCGCCGCGAATTTCGCAGCTGTCATCGCCACCACCACCGGGCCATGGAATGCTGATCGGCGGGAAGGGGATCAGTGGAAAGCCGGGTACGGGCACTACGGGCGGTGCCGGGGTGGGTGGTTCTTTCTCGGCTTTTTGCGCGCGTGGCGAGCTGCCGGGTGGCTGCTTGGGCGAGCGCTGGCCGGTAATGGTGGTCGAGCTGCCTGCGCCAATACGCACCCCGCTATGCACCCCGCGATTTGGCCGCCATTGTTGTGGCGGGTCGACGCCTCTGGTCACGCAGGCCGCAATGTCGTTTGCTTTGGTGCGATAGGCCTGACGGTGCAAAATATTATTCAGATCAGGGCAGCGCGCTGCATAGGCCACATCGCCAGCGCTTAGGATGGCGACGAAAAAGCTTATCTGTAACAGGCGTTTCATAGGTTCGGTTTATTCCCTGATATCGTTGTATGGGCGGTAAATTTTTAGATTACCCCATTGTTTCTGATGGCAATATTTCAAATTCGTATCGGTACATTCAGTCGTTGGGGCACCAATTTCATCCAGCCCCTCTTTAAAGTTCTTTGGCAGCTTTTTGTAGAAAGAGCGCGTGGTGACCATGCCGCTGGCATCTGTTACGCCGCATACATCGGGCATTTTACCCCAATCAGCTTCGCTCACCACCACCCATTCGCCATTTGGTGGCGTGTCGCCGTCATAGACGGCTTTGGTTTGCGCTTGCGTCACATAGGCTGCGGTGCATAAGCCCGGACGTCCGCCAAGGCCGGCGCTGCCATTGGGCAGCAGTATAATATCGCCTGGCAGGGCGTTGTCCAGTCCTACAATCAGGCTGTAACCGCTGGCATTGTTCAGGCGTGGGAATTGGTCGCTCGCGTTAGGGTCAGAGCAATAGCCGCGCCATCCCAACGGGAAGGGCACGCTACGGCGTGTTTTGAGCCCGTTTTCTTCGATCTCTATTTCATATTCAGCGCCCGCCATTTGTAACACATGGTCTTCCGTGCCGAATGGTTTGTAGAGTTTTTCGTGGCGTGCAAGGCAGTTCAGGCCGTATTTACGCACGGTGCGTGCCTGATAGAGTTTTATCTCGGCCCAGCTGCTGATAGGATCCACCGGCGGCACCACAATGCCAGAAGCCGGAATGCCACTGCCGCCGCCTAACATGCAGCGCATACTATCTTTTGCGCCTTCCTCCTGGCCTACGCCGACGATCGCCACTTTGGAATTTTCATCGCTGTACCAGTCGAATTTGGCGTTAGGGTCGGTGGCTTCGGTGCCTGTGTCCAGCCAGCGCATGTAAGGACGGCGATTTTCGAAGTAATCTTCAAATTCGTAGCCCTCGGGGCTGCCTTCGGGCAAATCATCGGTGTGGCGAATGCGTAGCTTGTTGATTGGCACCACGGGCTTGGCCGCATCATAGCAGATTTTCTCGGCGCTTTTGCCGCACAGGAAGCTGAATAGCGGGATGTCCTCGCCATCATGGATGGTGGCGCAAGGAGGCTTTTCATTGCTAAAGTCGCCGCCCATGACACTCACGCACTCGCTGCAGGTGAGGGTGATATAGGGGGGTAAATAGCATGGTGGCGGCGGAATAATCATATTGTTGTAACACAATGTGTTAAACGCGATGCGATGCCCCATGTCTTTGGCGAAATCGTCAAAGCGGAACTCCAGCAAATCCACCTTAATTTCTTCGTCTTTTGTGCCCGAACAACGCACGGCATGCTCATCATCGCCTGAGTAAATTTGCGTCAGAGGCGAGAAATGGTCACGGTCATTGAAGAAATAGTTCCAGCGCGGCGAAAATGGATGTACCGGATCGATAATCTGCTCGATATTGGTGGCGTGCAGTTCGTCCCAGCTAGGGCCGCTGCCGGATGGCATGTCCATCTTGCTCACCATTTTTAGTGTGCCGAAATAGCTGTAGTCAGGCTCGTTTAAAATGCCGAGCATATTCTTTTTGTGTTTCGGGTCGCGTAGCAGGCGCTTCCACGCATCTTTGATGTAAGTGCCAGGGTCATATTCGCGGTATTCGTTCGGCACGCGCTTGATCTCGAATGGCTGGCAGAAATTTTCCTGCACTTCGCGTGCTTCATTGCCATCGCCCGCGCGCAAGTTTGACAAGCGGCCATCCATCGCATCGGGCTGCATGGCAGCGTTCAGCAAATACTGGTTGGCGCAATTATCCATGCGCAGGCGGTTATAGGCCGCGTTTGGTTCATCGGGAATGCCACCGCGTGGCTCGATCATATGCTGGCAGGCCGCATAGCGTTGGCTGTCGCTGGCTTCGGGGTCATCATAGCCAATCATGGAGTGTACAATGCGCGGGCTATTGGGCGGATCGCGGTAGAGATTGCCGTTATAGACTTTTTTCGGGTCGTCCGGATCCATAATGCTGGTGTAAATATGCTCGTTGAATATGACCAGCGGCGAGCCTTTTTTGGTGCGTTTGTGCGGGATGGCCTCTTCGGATTGAGCGCCATATACATGGTCGGTGCCCTTCAGTTCGGTGTCGCGCCAGCTATTGTCGACGCTGCTGGATTGCGCCCAGCTGAGCGGTGCGCTTACGCAAGCGACAGCCACGCCGAGCCACAGCTGCGCGAAAAAACGATATGATTGTGCCTTAATATCCAACTATTCTTGCCCCAAGCCCCACTGTTCTATATTGTTTTGCTGTGCCTAAGCACCTTATTTATTGGCTGTAATAGTAGCATAAATATATTAATGATTTGTTACAATGAGTAATTCAACAGGGGTATTCCACACGTTTTTAGCGCTATGACAGAGCCCTATCAGCCAGATAATGAAGAAATTGCCACCCGTATTCGCGAAGGTACCTATTTTGAGGAAGCTCGACGCTGGTACGATGTGGTCTATCTGAATCCTATTTCCGAGCGCTATTTCTTTGTGGTGGTGGTAGTGCTGGGGGTGTTGATCTTCCTGTTTTCCTTCTCTGGATTGATGGGGTTGATGCCGCTGAAACCGCGTGAGCCTTTTGTCTATCCCAATGAAAACATGGTGGATTTGCTGCCGCGCATTGAGCGTTTGCGCGAAGATGCTGATGCAGATGTGAATAAGGTGATCAGCGAGTATTATCTGGCGCAATATGTGCGCATGCGTGAGGGGTATTACGAGCCCGAATTTACCAAATATCGGCGTTTTATGCAGAATTACAGCGATAATGCTGTGTATAACGAATATAACCGTATGATTCAGCCAAGTAATCCGCGCAGTCCCGTGCGGCAATACGGCAAACATAACATGCGCAACATCGACATACGCCAAATTCAGGTGAACCGCGCGGTAGAGCCAGATGAGGCAGTGGTCAACTTCACGGCCGAGGTGATAACGGCGCAAGGAATCGAAAAAAGCAACTGGACGGCACGCGTCAAATTTTTCTATAGTGGCATTTCGCAACAGGAGCTGGACGCTGCTGCAAATGGGGGTGAGGACACACGTTTGACCATGCCCGAATTTCAGGTGGTCGGCTACAACGTACAAGAACAGATGGCGGGAACCGCGCAATGATTAAGCGCTTTTGGGTGAGTGTAAGTGTAGCAGTAATGATGGTGGCAGTGCCATTGGCGGCAGAGGCGTTGCAAGACCCGCGCCCGCTGGCAACCGATCAGCGTATTCGTACGGTGCGTTACACGCCGAATGAGATTTACAGCTTTGTCGGCCATTATGGCTATCAGTCGAGTATTGAGTTTGCCGAGGATGAAGAGGTGCAAACGGTGTCGATCGGTGACTCGCTGGCCTGGCTGGTGAACCCAACCGGCAACCGTATCTTTATTAAGCCGATTGAGCAGGATGCGCTGACTAATATGACGGTGATTACCGACAAGCACACCTATCATTTCGAGCTGCATGCGGAAGAAAGCGAAGATATCCGTGCGCGTAACATGGTGTTTGTGCTGCGCTTCATCTACCCCACCGACGATGTGAACACGATTAATGTGTCGCAATATGAAGCTATGCCAGATATTTATAACGAACCGGAGAAGTTTAACTTCAACTATACGATCCGCGGTTCGGAAGTGATTTCTCCCTTGCGCATCTTTGACGATGGCGAGTTTACCTATTTTGAATTTCCCGACAAAAATGCCGATGTGCCGGCCTTCTTCCGGGTGGATGGCCTGGGCAATGAAGAGATGGTGAATTTCCGCACGCGCGGCGATTACGTGGTGGTGGAGCGTGTGGCGTCGCGCTTTACGTTGCGCAACGGTACTGAGGTATTGTGCGTTTATAACGAAACACGGCCATTATCGATACCAGCTCAGGAGCCTCCCGGTTTCTGGGAGCGCAATAATCCCTTTTAAATCAAGCCAAGTAGCGCAACTAAATGCTGGTTGCTTTGGTGCTTTAGCGGCCGCGATAGACCACTTCCAAATCCTGATATTGTTGCAGGCGCGCGGCATCTGGCGCTTCTTTGACATGATGGTCGCCAATTTCGATCTGCCCCGTATCAATCAGATAGCCCATTACTTCGCGGATCTCATGCATGGTGACATGGCAAAGGCTGGATTCTATTTCATCTGCTTTTTCGGCACGATGCGCCGACAGCTCGGATGCGGCAGTGACAACATGGCGCAGCAGGTCGTGGCACGAGGATGAAATATCCATCTGGCAGGCTTTTTCCACTTCCTGCGTAATCAGCTCGATTTCTTCATCGGTGATAATACCATCGGCCATCACCTCATCAATAATACCGTCAGGCACATTTTGAATGGCTTGCCAGAGTTGCCGTGTTTCGTCGCAATCAAGATTTAAGGAAGGAGGAGTTGCCATAATGCTTGCATTCTCTTGGTGTGAGTATTATCTAACCGTTCTATCGAAAATAAAGGACGATTACCATGACTGAAGGGTATTTTGCCAAACGCGTGAGCATTGAGCAAGTGGAAGAGAGCAATGAGCTGGCGCCGAAGTTCGACGAGCATGGCCTGCTGCCATGTGTGACCACAAGTGCAAGCACGGGTGAAGTGCTGATGTTGGGGTATATGAATGACGAAGCGCTGCGCAAAACCATCGAAACCGGCGAGGCGCATTATTATAGCCGCAGCCGCAAAGTGATGTGGCATAAAGGTGCGACCAGCGGTCTGGTGCAAAAGATCAAGGAAATGCGCATTGATGACGATCAGGACGCGGTCTGGATCAGTGTTGAGATTCCGGGCGATGCGAGTTGCCATGTCGGGTATCGCAGCTGTTTTTATCGCGCGGTGCCAACGGGTGATACACCTGCAAGTGCTGATGTGCTGGAATTCCGTGAAGACGAAAAGACATTCGATCCGCAGGAAGTATACGGCGACGTGCCGAATCCTACCATTCTCTAAATAGAAAAGGCCGGGCGGCATTGTAGCCGCCATGCCTGTTGCAATTTACGATGCTACGAAGCCGTTTTTGTTCGCAGTGAACATGTTGAACATGGCGATGCTTTCGATGGCATCGTCATAGGTTGCATCTGCACGCGCATTGCCTGTGTACATGGAAATAATTTCATGTGGTTGCATTTTGTAACGGTTCTTCAGGAAAATTACCTGTTCTTCCGCCATGTGCTTAACGTGATTATAGACTTCTTTTTCTTCTGTGGTCATCGTCGTTGCTCCTTTCTCACTCAAGGTTGCTTGCCGTTATGCCTTACGATGCAATTACGATGCCAAACCTTGCCGAGGGCTTTCTATTGTTTTTTATTAATATATCACAGTATATAGAGTAGGTCTAAATAAAAATTATTCAATATAGGCAAAAAGTGCCTATAACTAAGAAAAATTAACCGTAGCTTGCCTATATTTGCCGGGTGTACATAAAAATACACTCCGTTACGCCGAGCATGGGGGTATGAAAATAATAAATAGATGGGCCAAGTCTGTGCTTGTGCAGGTGGGTGAGGGCTTTATAGTAAGCTTATGAGTTTACGACGCTGGATATTAAGCGGCTTTCTGGCCGCAGTGTTTATACATGCTTACGAGTTTGTGCTGCATGTGTATGTGTTGGCGGATTGGTATGCGCAGACGGCTGAGCTGTGGCGTGATGCGGCTGCCATGCAGGACGGCTTGCACTGGACGATTACGCGGCACGTCATCACAGGCCTGTTTTTAGCGCTGTTATTTGGGTTTTCACCGGCACCGCACAGCATGCGAGCGGGTATGCGTTTTGGATTGGTAGTGGGGGTGTTGTTTGCACTGCCAGGGCTTACCAGTTTCGTCTATCTGAACGTGCCTGCGGCGCTTAGTTTGGCCTGGTCGGCGGCCTATGTGCTTGAGGGGGTGGGGATCGGTGCGGTGCTGGGACTGTGTTACAGCCCCAAAGCACCTACACTCAATGATGAATCTGATTAAGCGGCGTCGCTTACTACCAGATTCGCTGCAGCGGTTTTGCCACGGTTTTCTTCCAGGTCGAAAGATACCTGTTGGCCTTCATCCAGACCAGCCAGACCAGCTTTTTGTACAGCGCTAATGTGAACAAACACATCTTTGCCGCCATCTTCTGGGCTGATAAAACCATAACCTTTGGTGGTGTTGAACCACTTAACCGTTCCGTTAGCCATAATAAACTCCTTGTGTATGGCGTTGGTAAGCGCACTACGTTACTTCATGCGCCCTAGACGGTATAGCAGTAGTAAGTGTAGGCAATTAGGCTGCCTCGCCCGAAAGCAGGGCAACTATCAGCTATATAACATATTCACTGTGGATAAGGAAGTGAAACTTATGAAGTCTCAGTGAGTTAGTTGCGGGACGGCAAAAGACTGCGTTTTAAGCGCCGAATAATGGGGAGTTCGAAGCGCTTAGTAAGGGTGAGGCTGAGGGTCAGCACAACCAACACGCATAATATTGCGCCCACAGTGTGGGTGGTGGACAGCCATGGCGACAGGGTGGCCAACCAGTGATTGAACACCAGCACGATATAGAGATGGATAAGGTAGAGTGTGTAGCTGGCATTGCCAACAGGCACCAAGGTATGATGCGCCGACATAGGGATGCGTGCTTCTAACATGAGCGCGGCGGTGACCACAGCAAAGGCGGGCGCCCCAAACGCAGCCAGCCGGTTCATGCCAAACAGGCCATTGGCCTCCACCCAGTAACATACAGCTAATGCGGCCAGCAGCACTATCCACCAGATAACGGTGGGTATGCGTTTGGTTTTGCGCAGGCGCTTATACAGGTGAAAACATAGCACGCCTAAGCCGAATTCGAGCATGAGTGGATCGCTATAGAACTGGCAAGCAGCAGTGCTGCATCCGCTGGCAGGCAGCCATAGCACCAGCGCGCCCAAAATGAGGGCGGCAGCAAAGGTGGCATAGCGGGGAGGGCACAGTAGCAGGCTGATACCTGTTAGTGCGTAGAAGAACATTTCGTAATTGAGGGTCCAGCCTATGGAAATAATAGGCTGAATCGCGCCTTGTGCATCATAGGTGGGGATGAATAGCAGCGACTCAAAGAGAAACAGCATGTCGCTGCGCACTTCAGGAAACAGGCTGGGCAGCAATAGCGCGAGCACAAACACCAGTAAGCTGAGTGACCAGTAAATTGGGATAATGCGGATGACGCGGCGCAAAAAAAACAGATCCTGACGGCGATGGCAGATATGCGTCATGATGAAACCGCTGATGACAAAAAAGATGTCGACACCGAAACTGCCCAGTGCAATGCCAGCCCACTGCATGTGAAAAAACAACACTGCGAGGGCGGCGAAAGCGCGCAAAATTTGCAAATTCTCAATAATCATCCGGCTTGTTGTAGCGATCTGCGGAGCGGACGCAACCCTTTATTGATTTTGTTTGCCATTGCCTACACATAAGAATAAAATGATATGTGTAAGGAGTGACTATGGTAGAAGAAATAACAGCAAAACAGGCCGATGAAAAAATACGGCTGGGCGAGGCATATCTGGTGGATGTGCGCGAGCCTGACGAATACGCACAGGAGCATATTGTGAAGGCGGTGTCGATTCCGCTGTCGCAATTGCCTGACAAACTGGCGCTGCTGAAAGAAGATGTGCGCCCTATTATTTTTCAGTGCCTGAGTGGTAAGCGCAGTGAGCAGGCTTGTCAGTTTGCACAGCTAGAGGCGTTGCGTGGTTATGAGATTTATACGCTCATTGGCGGCATAAAAGCTTGGAAGCAAGCCGGGCTGCCCACGATTGCCAAGCAGAAAGGGCTGCCGATCATGCGTCAGGTGCAGATAGTGGTTGGCAGTGCCGTGTTGCTTTCCACATTGGCTGGCCTGAGCGGCGTGAATGCAGCATTCTATATTGCTGCTTTCTTTGGCGCAGGCCTGTTATTTGCCGGTGTAAGCGGTTGGTGCGGCATGGCACGGCTGCTTAAGCGCATGCCGTGGAATGCGTAAACCCTAGCCTTAGCCTGCTTTTTTAGCCGCGCGCATTGCTTTCTTGCGTTCGTTTGGATCCAGCTCGCGTTTGCGCAGACGCAGCGAGTCGGGCGTTACTTCCAGCAACTCATCGCTTTGAATGTAGGAGATCATTTCCTCCAGCGACATTTTCTTAGGCGGCGTCAGGCGTACCGCTTCGTCGGTGCCCGAAGCACGTACGTTGGTCAGCTGTTTGCCTTTCAGCACGTTGATCTCCAGATCATTGTCACGGCTATGTTCGCCCACGATCATGCCAGTATAGACTTTATCCTGCGGGCCAATGAACATAATGCCACGATCCTGCAGGTTAAAGATGGCATAGGCCACAGCGTCACCCTGACCCGTGGAGATGAGCGCGCCATTGCGACGGCCTTCAATTTCGCCTTTATAGCTGTCATGGCTGTGATACACGCGGTTCATCACGCCGGTACCACGTGTGTCGGTCAGAAACTCGCTCTGATAACCAATCAGGCCACGTGACGGCGCAAGGAAGGTGATGCGGGTTTTGCCGCCACCTGATGGGCGCATATCCTGCATTTGGCCTTTACGTAGCGAAATTTTCTCTACCACCACGCCGCTATATTCGTCATCCACATCGATGACTACTTCTTCGATTGGCTCCAGCGTGTTGCCGCTATCGTCTTTTTTCAGCAATACACGTGGGCGCGAGACAGACAACTCAAAGCCTTCGCGACGCATGGTCTCGATCAATACGCCCAGTTGCAATTCGCCGCGGCCACCGACGATATAGGCATCCGCATTCTCGGACTCTTCTACGGTGATGGCTACGTTGGTTTCGGCTTCTGCCAGCAAACGATCGCGGATCATGCGGCTGGTTACTTTGCTGCCTTCCTGACCGGCAAAGGGCGAGTCGTTTACGCTGATGGTGATAGCCATGGTAGGTGGATCGATCGGGGTCGATGGCACTGGCTCACTCACCGCAGTGTCACAAATCGTGTCGGATACCGAGGCAATTGCCGTACCCGCTACCGAGATAATGTCCCCAGCCTCGGCCTGATCAACCGGCACACGTTCCACACCGGCGAAGGTTTGCAGCTTGGACAGGCGGCCTGTTTCTACCTGTTCGCCTTTGAGGTTCAGCGCTTTAATAGGCATATTCACTTTAGCTACGCCGCTGATGATGCGGCCTGTCAGAATGCGACCCAGAAACGGATCCGACTCCAGCAGGGTTGCCAGCATGGCAAATGGTGCGTCTTTATTCACCTGTGGGGCAGGCACATGCTTAACAATC
>MDTG01049233.1_pt1 | contig 12255 bp, 15 predicted proteins | sample 811421 | NCBI WGS metagenome assembly MDTG01 (sample SAMN05326645, study PRJNA326480) | marine metagenome | isolation source: seawater | place: Pacific Ocean: South East | collected 2011
GAGTAGTTTAATCTTGTAGGGCCAACTACGCCTATAGCTCCTATAATTTCTTGATCATTGTTTTTATATGGGGCCATTACCATAGAAAGACCAGAGTGTTTAAATAAAAAATTTTTAGATCCAATAAAAATTTGAACCCCCTTGGCTTTTCCGGCGTTTTCCAATATTTCAATAAAGCTTGATTTTTTTTCAATATCGTCAAAAAGATTTCTGATCTGGTCAAGATCTTTGGATATGATTTCATCTTTAAGTAAGTTAGATTGACCATGTAAAAAAATATATGGATTTTTTATATTTGGAGGATTTTCAATAATTCCTTTTTGTACTAATTTAGATGATATTATTTCAAGCTTATTTTGAGATTTTTTTATTTCTGTTTGAATAAGTTTTTTAATTTGTGTGATATTTTTATTTGAAAACTTTGAAGTTAGGTAATTTGAAGCTTGGATTAACAAAGAACTGTTGTATCTTCCATTATCCTCAATTATACGATTTTCAACCTCTCCATTTTCATATGCCAAAATTAACATTAGTTGAGTATCATTCAATCTAATAAATTCTAAATGTTTAAGATTTTTTTGGAATTTTGGTGCTATCACAATACCGGCATAATTAGATAACCCTGATATGGCCTTTGAAGCTATATCTAAAACCTCTTCGTAAGATTTGCCTTTAGTAGAGCATTGTTGTTTAATATTTTCTTTATCTATTTTTGAAATTCTTCCAAACTCTAACAAACCATCTACAAAGAACCTCATACCTTTTTCAGTTGGCATTCTGCCTGCAGATCGGTGCGGGGCAAATAGAAGACCTTCTTTTTGTAAATCTGATAAAATAGATCTAATAGATGCAGATGATAAGTTAAAACCACCCATTTTCATTATTGTCTCAGACCCAGCTGGGGAGCCAGTTTTAAGATATGCTTCTACTAATTTTTTAAAAATTAATTTAGATCTATCATTCAATTCTGTATATAAATTATCAACCATTCAATTTTATTGTTTAAAATAAATTTTTATCTACTATTATTAAATTTAAATGAGAAAAGATAGGTTGTTTGATCAAATGAGAAAAGTTTCATTTGAAAAAAATGTTAATATTCATGCAGATGGTTCTTGCCTTGTTAGTTTTGGAAATACCCAAGTAATTTGTTTGGCAACAATAGATGAAAAGGTTCCGCATTGGTTGAAAAATACAGGTAAAGGTTGGATAACTGCAGAGTATGGTATGCTGCCAAGATCTACAAACACCAGAATGGATAGAGAAGCTTCTAAAGGTAAACAGTCTGGTAGAACCTTAGAAATTCAACGTTTAATTGGAAGAAGCTTAAGATCTGTAGTAGATCTCTCAAATTTAGGGGAAAGGCAAATTAAAATTGATTGTGATGTTATACAAGCTGATGGTGGTACAAGGACTGCGTCTATAAGCGGGGGTTTTGTTGCACTTTACTTAGCAATTGATAAACTTAAAAAAAGATTCAACCTTCAAAAAACAATTATAAAAAAAAATATAGGGGCTGTATCTGCTGGTATTGTTGAAAATAAACCAATACTTGATTTGGACTATAACGAGGATTCAATTGCAGAGGTAGATGCTAATTTTGTAATTTGTGATACTGGCGATATATGTGAAATTCAAGTTACAGGTGAAGAATCTTTTTTTACAACTAATCAATTTAATGAAATTTTTAATTTAGCTAAAAAAGGTATTAAAGAAATTACAGAAATCCAAAAAAACGTTCTAAATTGAATTGAATAAAATTTTTTTTTACTCAAATAACCAAGGAAAAATAAGAGAGGTAAAAAATCTATTTAAAAATATTTCTTTAGAAGTTCTATCTCAAAAAGATTTAAAATTAAAATATGAACCAGAAGAGAAGGGTAAAACTTTTGAAGAAAATGCAAAAATAAAATCGTATTATGGATTCAAAGAAACTCAAATTCCATGTTTTGCAGATGACTCTGGTATTTGTATTGAGGCATTAGAAGGAAAACCAAATATATACTCTAAGAGATTTATTGATGGATTTAACAATGATATTGAATGTTTCAGATATATTATAAATAGAGTAAATTTAAAAGATAACGATAAAGCTTATTTTAAAACATCTGTAAGCCTTACAATAAAAGAAAATTATCATTTAGTTTTTAATGGCAAGGTATATGGAAAAATATCAAGAGAAATTTTAGGTGATAATGGATTTGGTTACGATCCTATTTTTATACCAACTGGCTCTTCAAAGACTTTGGGTGAAATTAGTAAAAACAAAAAAAATTTAATTAGTCATAGATCAATAGCCATAAATAAATTAATTAATTTTTTGACTAGTTAATCTTAGTTGCTTTCCCATTTTCTATTCTTAAAACATCAAGATTTCTTTCCACTATGTTATTTTTAAAATTAAATTTTCCATCAACTCCGTCAAACCTTATAAGTGAATTGTTTAGTGTTTCAATCAATTCATTAAAATTCATTTCATTTGAAAATACAAAGTTTAACAAACCTACTAAATCATAAGGAAGTGTAGATACTCTAAGTAATTTTTCATTATATATTAATTGATATTGATTAAGTAAATCTGATCTTTTATTTTTTTGAACTCCAGGAAATAACGCTCCTTGCAATGATGGCTCTGAAAAAAAATTCTCATCGTCTAAAACACCTGTTCCTAAAAATTGAACAACATTTGGATCAATATCATAATAGGGTAAAAGGGGGGCAACCTGTAATAAATTTAAGCCATAATCAGCTAAAATTATATGAGTAAATTCATAGTCACTAGTGGTTTTGAATTTACCTAGTTTTTTAAGCCTTTTTTTGGATTGTTCATCTTCTTTTAAAGAAAGAATTTTTTTTTGCCTTTCTAGCTCATATTTTCTAAGTTCATATTTACCCAGTTCTTTTATAGCATCTCTTACATTGGTAAGGTCGTTTCTATATGAAGCTCTGTTAACAAGAATTACTTCACTTTTATTCAAAGCATCATCAATTAAAGAATTTATCAAATATCCATATTCATTTTCTGGATAAAGTAATGCAAGTTTTGAATCTTTTTCTAAAGAAATAAAAAGTTGTTCAAGTTCGTTCTTCGGAAAAAAATTAAATAAATAAATACAATTTTGGGCTAGATTTGTATCCGAAGAGAATGAGAAAAAAATTACATTATCCTCACAATATTTTTTTACAACATTAGTCTTTGTTGACTCAATTGGACCAATATAAATTTTTCCATCCTTTTTTGTATTCAATATAATTTTTTCAAGCTCTGAGTCATTAGTAAAAAACTCAACATTAAAATTAACATTTTCTAATTTTTTATTATAAACGGCTATTTCCAGAATATTTAAGAATTGTTTTGTAAAACTTTCATTTTTTTGACTTGGTAAGAGAATGGTTATATTTTTATTTAGCGCAATATTTTTTAATTTTAGATCATTATTTTCATTTAATTCATTATTATTATTTTTTATAATTAATTTTTCTTCAATATTTTGAATAGGTTTTTTCTCTTCATTTGCTTTTTTGTTTTGTTCATATTGTTTTGTAAAATTTACTGGAGTACAAGAAATTAAAAATGTAAAAAGAATAGTAATTGAGAAAAAAATGATAGGCCTGTTTATAGTAGCTACACCCATAGGTAATTTAGATGATATTTCTAAAAGAGCTATTCGTGTCATAAGTGAAGCAGACATAGTTATTTGTGAAAATCCAAAACATTCTCTTAAACTACTAAATAAATTGGGAATTAAAAAGAAATTAATTTCATTACATGACTACAATGAAAACAAAGTTATAGAAAAATTAACAGAAAATTTACTAAGTAAAAAAATTGTCTTGATTTCTGATGCTGGGTCCCCGTTGATTTCAGATCCTGGTTATAAATTAGTCAAATATTGTATAGATAATAATATAAACATTGTGTCTATTCCCGGACCTGCTTCAATTATACCTGCCTTACAATTATCTGGTATACCTGTAAATACATTTTATTTTGCGGGTTTCTTCCCAAAAATGAAAAAACAAATGTTAGAATATATTAAGTATATCGCTGACTGTGAAAAAACATCTGTGTTTTTTGTTTCTAGTCATAAATTATATGCTTGCTTGGAGTTGTTAGAAATTTACTTAAAAAAAAGGTCTGTAAGCATTTCTAAAGAATTGACCAAAATAAATGAAAAAGTTTTTTGGGGGTTAGGTAGTGAAATAAAAAATAAAATTATTGTAAATAAGCAAAATTTGAAAGGGGAATTTGTTGTTGTTGTAGAGGGAAAAAGCCTAACCAAAAATGATCCCAATAATTTAGTAAAATATAGTAAAGAAATAAAAGTATTGCTATCAAAATTTTCTTTGACCGACGTCGTAGAAATAGTGCATAATTTAACAGGAATTTCGAAAAATAAGATATACAAATGGACTTTAAAGTTAAAGAAGGGTTAAAATTAATTACCTATTCATCGTTAATTTCATTTTTACTACTAATATATAGTTGTTCTCCGTCAAATATGTTAGCAACTGGTGGTGGAACGGTTCTGGTTGTTGCAGAAGGAGAACGAAGTTTAGGAACAGTGGTAGATGATGCTACAATTAAAGTAAATGTTGCAGCAAAATTTTTAAACGCTGGAAACAATCTATTCGTTAATATTAACACCACTGTCTTAGAGGGCAGAGTTTTGTTAACTGGTTTAGTTGAAAATCAAGAAATTAGAATTGATGCTGTTAGATTAGTCTGGGAAATAGATGGTGTTATTGAAGTGATAAATGAAATTGAAATAGGAGATAGAGCAACTATTAAAGACTATGCTAATGACTTATTAATAAATACACAAGCTAAAGGTGTGGCCGCTAAAACAATAGGGTTGAGAGCAATTGCATTTAATTTTGAGACTATTAATGGAAAAATTTATATAGCAGGAGTGTCTTCAAAACAGGAACAGATCGAGAAACTTATTGATGCTTTGAAAAGCATTAAAGGGGTTAAAGAAATAATTAATTACGTTATTATTAAAGAATAGTTATCTTAATGGTCCTATTTTTTCACCAGCCAAAATATGAACGTGGAAGTGGGGCACCTCTTGTCCTCCATGATTACCTGAATTTGTAATAAGTCTATAGCCTTTTTCTCTTATACCAAGTTTGTCAATTACTATATTTATACTTTTAAAAAACGATCGTAGCGTTCTATCATCAGAAACAGAAATAAAGTCGGAGAAATCAATGCATTGGGTTTTAGGTAACCCCAATACATGGATCTTCGCCTGAGGGCTTATATCGTTTATAAAAAGTGAAAATTCATCTTCATAAATTCTTACACAAGGTATTTCATTTTTTAATATTTTAGCAAAAATATTTTCTTTGTCGTACATACTATCTTCTCTTAGAAATTTCTTTGTTAATTTCTTTTATGCTGATCTTTTTTGATTTTAATAAAACTAATAAGTGATAGATAACATCAACTGCTTCTTCTATTGTTCTTTTTTTTGACCCCTTTAGATAATCTATAATAAGCTCAATTGATTCTTCACCAAATTTTTGTGCAATTTTTTTTGGTCCTAATTTTAACAAAGTATTAGTATAAGAATTTTTGCTCTTACTTTTAACTCGTTTATTTATTACATCAAATAATTCTTCAACATTCATTTAATTTATATTCTTATCTCAATTTTTTTTTCTAATAAATAATCTTTAACCTCTTTAATGCTGATTTCATTGAAATGAAAGACTGATGCTGCCAATAGTGCGTCGGCTTTACCTTTGGTTACGCCTTCATAAAAATGTTCTAATTTTCCAACACCGCCACTTGCAATAACGGGGATTTTCAAAAAATCTGAAACTTTTTCAAGTAAATCTAAGTCAAATCCTGATTTAGTGCCATCCTTATCCATAGAGGTTAATAGTATTTCACCCGCTCCTAATTTTTGAATTTTTTGTATCCAATCTATGGCAAACAATCCTGAATTTTTTGTACCTCCATGTGAAAATACATACCAATCATTATTTATTTTTTTTACGTCTACTGCAACTACAATACATTGATTTCCAAAATATTGTGATGCTTCTGCTATAATATTTGGATTTCTAATTGCAGCTGAGTTTATTGATACTTTATCTGCACCTGCTTTTAAAAGAGAATGTATATTTTCTATAGAAGAAATTCCCCCACCAACCGTCAGAGGTATAAAAACTTCATTTGAAGTTTTTTTTACTACATTTACCATTGTGTCTCTATTTTCCAATGAAGCACTAATATCTAGAAAACAAATCTCATCAGCTCCATTTTCTGAATAATGTTTTGCTTGCTCTACTGGGTCTCCAGCATCAATTAAATCTATAAAATTTATACCTTTTACAACTCTACCATTTTTTACGTCTAAACAAGGTATTATTCTTACTTTAACCATCTTTATTTAATATTTCTTGAGCTTTTTTAAGATCGATATTTCCAACATAAAATGATTTACCTGAAATAATCCCTTCTATATTTTTAAACTGTAATTTCGTTAAATTATTAATATCCTCATAATTTGTTAGACCACCTGCAATTATTATTTTTTTGTTTTTATTATTGTTCTCTATGTTTTTTGCAGTATTTTTTATGAAATCTATATTTAATCCCATCAACATTCCATCATTTTTTATATCAGTGACCACATATCCTTTTATACTAGATTTATTATAAATATTTAAAATTTCTTGGATATTTAAGGTAGATTTTTCTTTCCAACCTTTTAGCATTGCGATGTTATCTTTTATATCAAGAGATATATATACTTTACTTTTGTAAACATTTGACAAAGACTTGACCAAATCTGGTTGCTGTATAGCCATTGATCCAATAATTAAATTATCTATTCCTAAATTAAAATATTTTTCAGCATCTGATATTGATCTTATACCTCCTCCTAATTGTATTGGTATTGAAATCGATTCTTTAATTGTTTTTATTGACTTAAGATTAATTTCAGGTCTTCCAAAAGCTGCATCTAAATCTACGATATGAAGTTTTTTACAACCAATTTTTTCGAAATAAATCGCTTGCTCAACCGGGTCATTATTAAACACTACACTTGTTTCATCCTTACCTTCTGTAAGCCTAACACATTTGTTATCTTTAAGGTCAATCGCAGGTATAATTAGCACTATAAGTTTTTAAAAAAATAAATGCCTTTTATAAAACTTCCATTTATGTAAGCATAATATGGATTTTCACCCCAAATTTTATAATCTTTGCTTGAAAACAATTGTACAGCTGCATCTTGAGTTTCCCTAACTGCTAATTGAATAGATTTAATATTGTCTTCTTTGGCTTTTTGTTCAGAGAAATCTATCATTGATTTAGCTAAACCATAACCCCGTGCCCAGGGAGCAACAAAGTGTCTTTTAATTTGGGCAATATTTTTTCTAGATTCAATATTTTGAGCTTCATAAGACAATTGTAATGTGCCTGCAATAACACCATTTAATCTTCCAACAATTAGATTGGTAAGATTATCATTTATTATTTTATTCCAATAATCATTTAATATTTCTCTTGTTGGAACTCTTAGCCAACCAAACCCCCCACCTGCACTTATTGCTTGTTCTGTTATATTACACAGATCTGCTAAATCTACTTCTGAGAGGGCTTTTATACTTTCAACAGAAATGTTTATTTTTTGTTTTAATAGTGTGGACATTGTTTATTTCAAAAAGTTTTTAATCAATCTCAATCCTTGGGAGGAACTTTTTTCAGGATGAAACTGTACGCCGTATATATTTTCTTTTCTTACAATTGAAGTAAAATTTGTTCCATACTGTGTTTCTGCCAATATATTTTCACTATTTTGGCACTTAAAATAATAAGAATGGACAAAATAATAATCATTTGAAACCGCAATTAAGTCATTTTTTTTTATTGGCTTTACTGTATTCCAGCCCATGTGCGGCATTTTAAGATTTTTATTTGGTAATTGTTTTATATTTCCCTCAATCCAGCCTAAGCCTTTATGAATTCCATTTTCCTCACTATCTAAAGCTAACATTTGCATTCCAACACATATACCAAGAAAGGGTTTTTTCTTTACAATAGCAAAATTGTAAAGTTCTTCAATCAATCCAGGGGTTTTTTTTATTCCATTCATGCAAGTTGAGAAGGATCCTTGACCAGGTAAAACTAAGTGTGTTGAATTTTTAATGTCTTTTATACTTTTAGATATTAATACATTAAACTCAGTGTTGATATCATTAGTAACTTTAATAAATGACTTTTGTGCAGATAAAACATTTCCTGATCCATAATCAACTATGGTAATTTGTTTCATTAATATTAGAGGATGCCTTTAGAAGACGGTATTGTATTTTTTCTTCGTTGATCAATTTCAATTGCAATACGATAACTCTTTGAAAACGCTTTAAAGCATGACTCAATTATATGATGATTATTCTGACCATATAGATTTTCAATATGTAAATTACACTTTGCTTCATTTGAAAAGGCTTTAAAAAATTCTGCAAACAGTTCTGTATCCATTTCACCAATCTTATCTAAACCAAGTTGTACATTCCAAACTAACTCAGGCCTCCCACTAAAATCAATCACGCATCTTGAAAGACATTCATCCATAGGAACGTAAAAGAAGCCGTATCTATTTATACCTTTTTTTTCTCCTAGTGCTTTTGTGGTAGCTAAGGCTATTGCATAAGCTGTATCTTCTACACTATGGTGTAAATCAACATTAGTATCACCCTCAGTTTTGAGATCCATATCAATCAAGCTGTGGTGAACAAACAATTCAAGCATATGATCTAAAAAGCCTATGCCTGTTGAAATTTTAGCATTTCCTGAACCATCTAAATTCAAAGAACATGATATTTTTGTTTCTTTAGTATTTCTTTCTACTTTAGCTTTTCTCATTTTTGCCTAATATCAAGGAATTTAAATAAATTCTAGGTAAATCACTTGATAAAAATAATTAAATAGCCATTTTAAAGATAGGTAAAAATTATGGGTGCTAATAAAATAAAATCTACAACTATAATTGGTATTAGAAAAGATAACCTGGTTGTAATAGCAGGGGATGGTCAAGCCAGTTTTGGTAATACTGTAATGAAGTCTAATGTCAAAAAAATAAGGAGGCTTGGTGTTGATGAAACTGTTATCTCAGGTTTTGCTGGTTCAACAGCTGATGCTTTTGCTTTGTTTGAAAGATTAGAAGGAAAATTAGATCAATATAAAAATCAATTAAAAAGAGCTTGTGTTGAACTTGCTAAAGACTGGAGAACAGACAGATATTTGAGAAGATTAGAAGCTATGATGATAGTTGCTGATAAAGACGTAAGTTTATTGTTGTCAGGAACAGGAGATGTAATTGAATCAGATGATGGAATTTTAGCAATTGGTTCAGGAGGGCCGTATGCAAACAGTGCTGCTAAAGCTTTAATGAAAAACACAAAGATGGATGCAAAAGAAATTGCATTAGAATCACTAAAAATTGCAGCTGATATATGTATATACACAAATCATAATATTATTTCTGAAAAAATAGAGATATAAAATGGAGTCAAGTTTTAGCCCAAGAGAGATCGTTTCAGAATTAGATAAGTTTATCATAGGTCAAAATAAAGCTAAGAGAGCAGTAGCTGTTGCTCTAAGAAATCGTTGGAGAAGAAAACAACTAGATGAAAGCTTAAAAGAAGAAATTGTTCCAAAAAATATATTAATGGTAGGTCCTACCGGATGTGGAAAAACTGAAATTTCACGAAGACTCGCTAAACTAGCTGATGCCCCTTTTATTAAAGTAGAGGCTACAAAATTTACAGAAGTTGGATATGTGGGGCGAGATGTTGAACAAATAATCCGAGATCTAGTCGAAATAAGCATTACAAAAACTAAGATCAAAATGGGTAAAGAGGTAAAAGCAAAAGCTGAAAAAAATGCTGAAGAAAGAATACTTGATGTTCTTGTTTCAAAAAGCTCAACTCCCGCAACAAGAGACAACTTTAGGACTAAGTTGCGCTCAGGTGAATTAAATGAAAAAGAAGTTGAAATACCTGTTTCTGGGAATACAAGTCTGAACCTTCCAACAATGGATATTCCTGGTATGCCTGGGTCTCAAATGGGTATGATTAATTTAGGAGATGTTTTTGGTAAAGGTTTTGGTAATCAAAAAAAGTTGAAAAAAATGTCTGTTAAAGACTCTCACGCATATTTATTGAATGAAGAAACAGATAAATTACTTGATCAAGACAAAATAAACTCAAGATCATTGAATGATGTGGAACAAAATGGAATAGTTTTTATTGACGAAATTGATAAGATTACTTCTAGAAGTGATCGGAGTGGAGCAGATGTTTCTAGAGAGGGTGTACAGAGAGATCTTCTACCTTTAATTGAAGGAACAGCCGTTACAACTAAACACGGTGTTGTAAAAACAGATTATATCTTGTTCATTGCTTCTGGTGCTTTTCACCTATCTAAACCTTCTGATATGCTTCCTGAATTACAAGGCAGGCTTCCAATTAGAGTTGAATTAGACAGCCTAAACAAGGAAGATTTTAGGCTCATACTAACAGAAACCCAAAATAGCTTGATAAAACAATATAAAGGTTTGCTTGGAACAGAAAAGGTGGATTTAGAATTTGTGGACAGCGGTATTGAAACCATAGCAACTCTGTCAACAGAGATTAATCAAAATGTTGAAAACATCGGGGCTAGAAGACTGCACACAGTTATGGAAAAGCTTCTAGAAGAAATTAGCTTTACTGCGTCTGATATTGGTCCTACTAAAATTGTTATAGATAAGGATTATGTTGAAAATAGCCTTGGAGAATTAATTAAAAGTCAGGACTTATCAAAATTTATACTATAAGACTTATTTATTTCTTAATTGTTTAAAAATGGTCTTTTTTAAAAAAATTAAATACGAGTTATTTGTTTTAATAATTTTAACTGTAAATATTTTATTGTCATATAAATTAGATGTATACATATACAATCATTATTTGAAGTTTGAAAAAAGTTTGGGATATATTTATCTCAAAGAGTTTTTTGTAAATATAACTGAACTTGGAAATTCTGTTTGGTATTTTGTATTATCTATTTCTTTCTTATTTTTTTTTTATATCAACAATAAATTTTTTTCTATAGAAATAAATAATCTCAAAAGGAAAATTAGTTTTTTTATTTCTATCATAATCCACTTATTAGCCGTAGGAGTTATAACACAGATTTTAAAACACATTGTGGGGAGACCAAGACCAAACTACGCAAATACTGAAGTTGGTTTTGATTTTAATTTTTTTACACTTGACTCAAACTTCCATTCTTTTCCTTCTGGACATTCTTCTACAGTTTTTATGATCTGTTTTATTATGTGTGCTGCATTACCAAAATTAAAATACTTCATAATTGTTCTCACAATGATTGTAGCATTTAGCAGAGTTGTTGTTGGAGCACATTTTTTTACAGATGTGTTGGCTGGTGCACTCTTAGCGCTAGCGGTGTTCAGGCTTACAAATTATTTGTTAAAAAATAAATATAAGAAATACCAAATTAATGAGTTTATATTTAGTAATAATCATTTTTATTACACGGTTATATTTATTTTCAGCTTGTCTTTGTTTTTGAGTGTTGGTCCATCACTCGATTTATATGTTGCTAGTTTATTTTACAATGAAAGCTCTAACTTTTATTTACAGAGTAATGATATACTTTCCTTTATTTTCCGAAAATTATTGATACCGGCAATATTGTTATTTGTTTTAGTTTTACCTATAGTTAGTAAATTGTTCAAAATTAATAGTCTTTACTTCGGTTATAGTTTTTCATTTCGTGAAATAGCTTTAATTTGGGTATCTCAAGTTATTACAATACTAGTTTTTGTTAATCTGTTTCTAAAAAATTTTTGGGGTAGAGCAAGACCTGATGATATACTTGAATTTGGGGGTGATAAATATTTTTCACCTTGGTATAAATTAACTGATTCATGTGAAACTAATTGCTCTTTTGTTTCAGGTGATGCCTCTGTTGGTTTCTCATTTATAATACTGTATTTTATTACTAAAAAGAGTTTCTATATTTATTTGGGTATAATATTTGGTTTTTTACTTGGATATATAAGGATTATTGCTGGTGCCCATTTTTTTAGTGATGTTGTTTTTTCAGGCATCTTTGTAATATTTTTAAATCTTTTTATTTTTAAACTTTATGAAAAATATGTGGTTTAATAAATTGTTACTAATTGTTCTTACATTATTTATAATAAAAATAATTTCTATAAA
>MDTG01097528.1_pt1 | contig 12255 bp, 6 predicted proteins | sample 811421 | NCBI WGS metagenome assembly MDTG01 (sample SAMN05326645, study PRJNA326480) | marine metagenome | isolation source: seawater | place: Pacific Ocean: South East | collected 2011
ATGTCGGACTGCCCACAGCTCTGGCATTCCATGATGCTGGTTACGAGGTAAACGGAATTGATATTGATTCAAAGGTGATCAATAGCTTGGCATCTGGGGTAAGTCATTTATCTGATGATTCCAGTGATATAGAAATTCCAATAAACTCGAATCGATGGAATGTCTCGAATTCGTTTTCAGACGTAATTCCCGAGTCTGATATAGTGATCATTACAGTTCCTACGCCAACCAAGCCCGACAAAACTCCCGATCTCAGATACGTAGAGTCTGCTATTAATTCGGTAGTATCTAATTTATCAAATCTAAGAAGAAGCATTATTATTCTTGAGAGCACAGTGTTTCCAGGAGTAACCAGAAGAATTGCTCAAAAGAGTGCTGAAACAAATTCGAAAAAAATCGGAGTTGATTTTGATATAGCCTACTCGCCCGAAAGAATCAGTCCCGGAGAAGTGGGGAAGGGCGCCAAAGAAGTGTCGAGAATTGTTGGAGCGGATAAAGTGGAGGTTGGAGAGATGCTCGCAGAGATTTACGGTGGGATCACTAAAGGCGGTTGTTCATATGTGGGGAAAATCGAAAATGCTGAAGCAGCGAAGATGATTGAAAATACGCAGAGAGACATAGATATTGCTTTTGTTAATGAGCTAGCCTTAGTCCTTCCTAGGATGGGTTTGGATGTGGATGAGGTCTTGGAAGCAGCTTCAACCAAGTGGAATTTTCATCGACATCAGCCTGGAATTGGGGTTGGAGGCCACTGCATCCCAGTTGATCCATATTATTACATCCAATTTAGTAGAAACGCAGGATTAGAGTCTAGATTGAGTCCAGTAGCCAGGGAAGTGAATGAGTCAATGCCCATGGAGTCTGCAAAAATGATTTCGAGAGTCCTAAAGGAAGGAGAAAGGGTGCTGATCATGGGTTTATCCTACAAACCTAATGTTGGGGACATCAGAGAAACACCTGTAATTCCCCTCATAGAGGAATTGGTACGCAGGGGTTTGGAAGTCTCTGTATGGGACCCTTATATTTCTGAAGACTGGTTTTTGCCAAAATTAGTAACAGTTGTTTCCGACCCGATCGACGCCTGTACTGATGTGAATGGAATAATTTTAGCTACAGCGCACAAGGAAATATTAGATTTAGACTGGAGAGTTTTGCTTGAGAAGGCCGATGGTGATCTTCTTTTCGATGGACCAAGGGCATTGGACTCTGATAAGATGAGTGAAATTGGTTGGGATTATTGGGGAGTAGGGTTTCCAAAATGATGAGATTCTTCAAAGGCTTATTGGGGAATTCAGAAGAATTATCCGAAAACGAAGAAGAAGGCGGAGTTTCCTCTTCTCATATCGAGAGAGAAGTAATTGAGGTAGATTTGGTAGAAATTAAAGAGATGATTGAAAGAGGTGAAGAAGAAATCGCCTCGAGAATACTAATAGACTCGCTATCCATAGAACCGTGGAACTCAACTTTATTGAATGAATTATCGAAAATCAGGAGTCCGGATTATGCCCATTTACTATCAATTGACTCACTAAGAGGCAATCCATACCAAAGTTCCATCCTAGAAAGTTTGCTAAATTATGAAAGTAGACTTTTCATTGAAAATAAAACTCAGGGGATTGATTATCTCACAACTAGGATAAGTAGGGTGATTTACTCCAAATCCATAATCGACAAGTCGGATTCAATGGAAGCTATTTCTCGTGTGATAAAGAAAAGTTACTCCTCAAATCCCTTCAAATCGAGAGATTTGGCACTTTCATTAATGCGCATAATTTCATCAATTTCGGACTCTAAATGCTTAGAGATTTTCTTCTCCTTAACAAGAAATATGAAAGATCAGCGAATAAACAAGTTAGCATTTTTAGCCTCAAAGAGGGAAAGGAGATATTTTTTATCTTTGAGAGAAATTGGATGTTTTGAAGAAACTGATGATAGAGACTTTGAGAGATCTAGCATTCTTCAAAGGATTGTAGAAGTTCTATTCAATGGAAGTATGGAAGATATCGAGATTTTACTAGCTGACGTACTGGTAAAAGATGCTGGATACAGCTCGTTTAAAGAAGGACTAGAAATGATTTCTCCTTATTCGGGTAGTATCTATGATTTTCTTGAGAAAAAATCATCTGAAGGCACCTCCAGAGAAATGTTAATTGACGAGATTAGACACTTTAGGTCAGAGCTTATTGGAGAATTTGAGAGTGGTAATCTCTTGGTAGGATCCGATTATGAGAAGGGAAATTTTTCAGAGGACATCCGTCAATTACCATTACATTCCATTGAGAGTAGGATTAGAGATGCTCTTCTGGAGAGTTATCATATCGATACTTTGGCTGATGAAGTCTCATTAACATTGAAGGATGAGAATATCAATGATAGAAGAAGGATGGAGATCATACTTAGTTTTGCAAAGGGGGTTCGAGTTAGGAACAAAGTAAAGGCACTTAACTTTCTTAATCGAGAAATCGCAGAGGATTCTCGTGATGAGAGAGTTAAGAGATTGGTAGCTCGTCTTTTAGAGGATTTAGGAAGGATAGAAGAAGCTCTGAGCGAATTGAGCGGTTTGGAGCAGCCCTCATCCATTGATTTACTGACCAGAATGGAACAGACGAAGAAATGGCTCAATGATGGTTATGATCTAGATTATCTTGGTGATCAATCTGAAGGGTACGAGGCCTCGGATAGGATTTTCTACAATGTCCATTCATCTCTTCCATATGTCACTTCTGGATATACCATCAGAACAAGGGGAGTTGTGTCCAAGCTAAAAGAAAAGGGACTGGATATTAGTGTTGAAACTAGGTGGGGCTTCCCAGTTGATAGGGAAGATATCCTTCTTGAAGAAGAGGGCTTACCAGAGAAAATTTTAGACTCCGGGGTAACTTATTATTTTGATCCAGATTCCGGAGGTATAAAGGAAAATAAGTTTGAAGAGTTCTCTCAATTAGCTGCACTTTCAATACTAGAAAGGGCAAAAAAACGTACTCCTATGGCAATAATTTCTGCATCTGATTCTTCGATCGGATTAGCATCTTCTATGGTAGCGAGGGCATTGAAAATCCCTTTTATTTATGAAATGAGGGGGATATGGGCATTTACTCGGGCGGCCAACCACCATGATTTTGAAGGGAGTACCCACTATAACCTATTACTCAGACTGGAACGGCAGTGTGCATTGTCTGCTGAAACTGTAATTACGATATCTGAAGAGATGAAAGGACTTGTAGAGTCATGGGGTGTTGAGGAATCGAAAATCTTGGTAGTCCCTAATGGCATAGATGCTAATATTTCAGAGATGTTAATTGAGACCAACCAAAGTGAAAAATTAGAGAAGAAAGAGGAACCAATCATATTCGGGTATCTGGGATCTATGGTGCCATATGAAGGGCTGGAGAATCTTGTCGAAGCTGCTCAAAAATTGTCTGATTTGGGTGAAGATGGAATCAAATTTGTCGTAGTAGGTGATGGCAAGTCTAGACAAAACATAGAAGATGAAATACAAAGAAGAGGAGTGGAGGATATCTTTGAGCTAAGGGACAGGATTCCAAATGATGAGATTGCGAATTTCTACTCGGAAGTTGATGTGATTGTACTTCCTAGACTAGGGTTCAAAGTTTGTGAAATTGTACCAGCTTTGAAGCCTCTGGAGGCGATGGCGTACCGTAAGTGTCTGATATGTAGCGATGTTGCACCTATGAAGGAGCTTTTGACCCACCAGAGCAATGGACTTTTATTTGAAAGGGAAAATGTGAATGATTTAGTGGAAAAAATAATTTTCTTGAAGAATAATCCTGGAATGATATCAAAATATGGCGAGGCGGGTTGGGAGACTGCAAATTCTGAGAGATCACTTGATAATTTACTAGAACCGCTAGCGATGAAAATCTACTCACTGTTAATCCTTAAAGAATCTCAAAGCAGACTCCCCAAGACAGAAAAAATGAGAGGGTTGATTCGAGAAAAAATCCTTATTGGAATGGAAGGCGATTTAGATCGTGTGTTCGAAATATTCTCCGATTACATTTCACAATGTAATTCTCTAAGAATGAAGAAGAATTGTTTTCTTGCCTTTGTTAGAGCCATAGGGGACTACGATACTTCAGACTCCACTGATTTTTTCTATGAATTTGAGGGGTTTTCTGATAGAAGATCGGCAAGGAGTGTAATCACTTTTGCTAGAAGAGGAGGAGATTTGGATACAGTTGCTAGAATCCTCAAAAGATACAGGGGTGAGATGGATGAGGAGTTCACCTCCAGATTCAAAAATATTAATTTGAAAAAGGTAACAAGCGGAGGGGATATATTCGTATGGCCTACCTCTGAAAGAAATTTGGCCAATGACAGACCGAAAGTAGCATGTATACTTGATAGGTTCTCATATGATAGTCTGAAATTCGAATTCGAATTGCACAGTATACCAAGAAAATCATACCAGGAGTTCTTTGAGCAGTATGATTTTGATTTCGTATTTATGGAAAGTTTTTGGGGGAGTCATAATGGTGATTGGAAGTTTGCGATGTCTTCGAATAGTTCCCCAATGGGGCAAGAACTTAACGAAATGATCGAATATATCAAAAACAGAGGATTAACTACCGTTTTTTGGAATAAAGAGGACCCGATAAATTATGATATCTTCATAAAAAGTGCGCGTAGATTCGACTACATTTTTACCTCGGATGAGAATATTATACCGAAGTATATCGAGGAATGTGGTCACGACAGGGTCTTTCCCCTGGAGTTTGCATGTGAGCCTAGATTGCACAATCCTATCAGAAATAGATTATACGAGAGGGATTTATCTTTCGCAGGAGCTTGGTATGAGAGAGGTTATGAAAATAGAAAGGAACAGATGAGATTATTACTAGATGCCAGCATGAATTATAAATTGGATATATTTGATCGATTTTTTGATGATGAAAGTCCGAATAAATTCCCAAAAAAGTACCAAGGTTTTGTACGCGGAAGTTTGACCTATGATGAGGCCCGAACCACTTATAGAATGTACAAAGCGGTTTTGAATGTGAACACCATACAGGATTCGCCAACAATGTTCAGCAGAAGGGTATACGAGGTAATGGCATCCTCTACTTGTGTAATTTCTACTCCAAGCGTAGGTGTCGAGGCCTTTGAAAATGGAGTGTTTGTTGTTAGAAATAAAAAGGAAGCCAAAGAGACTATCGACAAATTGATGGAAAATAAACTGTTGAGGGAAAAGGAAGCCCATTTGGGATATCGGAATGTGATGACTAATCATACATATAAAAAGAGGGTAAAGTTCATTCTCGAAAAAATCGGAATGATTGGAGAGGCTGAGAAAGATGCCCCTTTGGTATCACTGGTCTGTGTCTCTAACAGGCCTTCTATGGTGGATAATATAGTTGCAAACTTTGAAAGGCAAGAATATGGAAATTTAGAGTTGCTTTTGTGCATGACTGCAAGCAATAACGATATTAAGAAGATAAGGAAGAAAATAATTAATCCCAGAATCAAATTGGTAAGAGTCGGGAAATCACTAAGTTTAGGAGGTTGTTTGAATAGAGGTTTTTCCCGGGCAAGGGGAGAGTACATTGGAAAGTTTGATGATGATGATTACTATGGTTCAAACTATGTATCGGACCAGATGATTTGTTTCGATTTTAGTGATGCAGATATAGTTGGGAAAACTTCAATCTTTATGCACAACGGACATGATGGCAATGTTTATCGGAGATATCCAGAAAATTCCCACCGATTTCAGAGACTGGTTTTAGGACCTACCATATTGATAAAGAGAGAGGTTTTTGATAAAGTCAAATTCAAGGATTTGAGCGTAGGAGAAGATACCAATTTTATTCGTGATGCCGAGGCACAAAACTACAAAATTTATGCTAGCGATCCTTTCAATTTCTTATATGTCAGGCAGGCAAAGAAAGGTTTCCATAGTTGGAATCCGGATCAAGATGAGTTGCTTAAAGGTGCGGAGTTAATCGGGAAGATTGACGATTGGGATGAGCTAGTAAACATTTGAGAGTAAGATTTTCCTATTTTTCTCCAAACCACAATTGACATTTTTGCATAAATCTTGTCCTATCTTCATAATGTCCTGGCCTGTCACAGATTGCGTCATTGTCCGGAAGTTGATGATATGAAAAATCATGACAAGCATTCCTTTTACCTGACTTCATCATTACCAAATATGACATAAGGATATCTTCACATCCCCCGGGGGCAGAATGGTCTTGAGGTGCAGGAAGATTATGCTCTACAGTGAAAAAATCTCTACAATACTTATGATGCAACATCATACATCTACCAACGATAATATCGACCTCCGCTGGAGGGGTTACATATTCACAATAGGTATTATCGGATTTGGGATTACATCCCCATAATCCATGGATGATATCATCATTTTCTATCCATTTCTGGTATAATGATGATATGCTTTTTTCGGTAAGTAGCGTATCATCGTCATGAAGAAGAATACATTGATTTGATGCAAATAACGAGGAAGCGAATCTTGTTCGCATCCCGAAATCTTCCTTTGATGTAATTATTCTTGTTTTTTTATTTTCGAGCAATAAATTACTATCAAAATTATCCCAAATTATTATTTCATCAATTATGCTAAAATTAAGATATTCGGATACGATTTTTTGGATATTTTTTGGTCTTTTCCAACTCAATAAGATTACTGAAATCAAACTACCACCAAAATTTAAGATTAAATCGAACTAATTTCCATATATCTCGAAAATTATTTCCGCGATTCTATCTGATGCCCTACCGTCCCAAAGTTCAATTTCCGTGTGATTGTTTTTTGACTGGTAGTATTCTTTGAAGTAATCCTCGAATGATTTTTCTCCAGAGGTACTAACCAAAATATTGGTACCTACTTCAATAGTTTCAGGCCTTTCAGTATTTTCTCTAATTGTAAAACATGGTATTCCAAGCCATGAAGTCTCTTCTTGAATACCCCCTGAGTCAGTCCAAACACTCCGAGAGTTCTGAATTAGTGAAAGAAAATCATGATATCCTTGTGGCGGGATGATTTCAATACCTGAGTTATGGAGTGAATCCATTAATCCTGCCTTTTCTATCTTTATTTTAGTCCTAGGATGGGCGGGGAAAACAATCTTGTTATCAAAGACTGATTGGGAAAAATTACTGATTATCTGTTCAAGAGAAATTGAGTCATCAACATTGCTTGGTCTATGAAGGGTTAGGACATCATAATTCCTAGTACTAAGTCCTAAATTCTCTACAATTGGGGAATTGTTGATTGAATGTAATTGATTATTGAGAGTATCTATCATTACATTACCGACAAAGAAGATTTTTCCCTCATCCAAGCCCTCGTTTAGAAGATTCTGATTTGCGAACCTAGAGGTAGTGAAAAGAAAGTTGGATATGTGATCCGTGAGAATCCTATTGATTTCCTCGGGCATCTCCATGTCGCCGGATCTCAATCCGGCCTCAATATGAGAAACTAGTATTCCCGACTTTCGCGCGACAAGAGCACAAGCGATGGTGGAATTAACGTCACCAAAAACTACAACCATCCAAGGATCGATTTCAGAACATATTTCCTCGAAGCGCACCATAATCTCTGCAGTTTGGGATGCATGACTTCCACTCCCTACTCCCAAATTCACATCTGGTTCTGGGATCCCTAATTCATCAAAGAAGATTTGACTCATCTCATAATCATAATGTTGTCCCGTGTGCACGATGATACACTCGATATCTTTGTCCCTCAGAGATGTATATACTGGTGCTAACTTCATGAAGTTTGGACGGGCCCCGGCAACAAGGATAATTTTTCTCTGCATTGGACTTGGGAATTGGACATCAAATATAACGCAAACCGTTATGATGGACTCTGAGGATTAATAGACCAATATCCCTTCATAACCACGATGAAGGCCTTCGTGACGACGCAAAATGACATCGTGCGGTTTAGATTCAAAATTGAAAGATCTGATAAAGAAAGAATTGCAGAGCTAAAATTTGGAATGAATGATACTGAGGTTTTTGTTAGGTTGGGAGATGGAATAAATTCGAGAAATATACATCCTGATTTGCTATGTTTATGCAGCATATTATTGGTAAATCCATTCGTTGGAGAAAGACTTTTGATCGGATGGGACATTAGTGACGATTTCCAAAAAAAGGCTCAATCGGTGATTAGCAGATATAAATTAGTAACAGAACGGGCTAGTAATCAAACGCCAAGAGACCCAATTCAAGATGGATTGGCGGGATTGGCGTTCAGCGGAGGGGCAGACTCATCTGCTGCTCTTGCGGTGATGCCTGCCAGTACTGTTCCGATTTTTCTTAGTAGAATTTCAGAGAATCAAACAGTGTATGACTCAGATGCTCCAATCGAGATTTGTAGAATGCTAACAGAAGTCGGATATCCTGTGAAAATTATAGAGTCGAATTTGGAGCATATTAGGGAACCAGTTGGATTCCCAACAGATTTGGCAAACGCAATTCCCTCAATCCTCCTAACCGAATTTTGTAATCTAAGCTCAATTTCATTTGGGACGATAATGGAGTCTGGATATGGCATTGGACACGAGCATTACGTTGAGTATGGTGAGGGGGCTCACTGGAGGTTCTTCTCAACAATATTTTCGGCTGCTGAAATTAGGCTATCTTTCCCGGTTATAGGAGTCAGTGAAATTGGTACTTCGATAATTGGTAATAAATCTCCACTCGGATACTACAGCCAATCTTGTATCAGGGGCACTTGGAAGAATCCATGCTTGAAGTGCTGGAAATGCTTCAGGAAGGAGTTGCTTGCATTTGCTCTTGGATTTAGTCAAGATGTGAACTTATTGGAAATGCTAAACTCGAATGAAGTACAAATTAGACTATCGGCATATCCCATATCACACGAGAATGTTATAGCGTATAGTCTACAAAAAATAAATCTAGATAATCACCCCTATCTAAAGCCAATTGCTGATAAAATAGACATGAATGAAGATCTGAGTTTTCTTGATTATTGGTATTCTCCTTCGATAGACTTTGTACCCGAAGAAATAAGACACAATATTAGGGATGCGATTATAAATTATTTGCAATTAATGGGCCCTTTAAATGAGTCAGTGATGAGGTCATGGGATATGACTGGGCACTTAGAATCCAAAAAAGCGAAAAGAGCCCAAAGTAAATTGACATCATTCTGGCAAGATTTGCCTACGAAATCTGATTTATGATCCATTCAGAAGCTTCGATTGCTCCGTTCTTTCTACGCATTTTTTCCGCGTTCACTCGCATATTATCTCTTGTTCTGGTATCCATCATCCTAGATATTGCCACGCGAATATTCTCCTTACTCCTTTTTTTGAGAACTATCATCGCCCCTTCTGTAGCTGCAACTTGAGACCTACCCAACTGGTCATCTCTGCCGGTACTCATATTAGGATAGCATATTGACGGTAAACCAGAATTTATGACTTCATGAAATGAGTTGTAACCACCTGCGATTATCGAGAAGTCGAATTCATGAAAATACATAGAGTTGGGATAATCACGAAGAATCCTGATATTTGGATTACTGATTTTTATTCGATCGCCCAACATTGACTCTCCTATAACTGCATATGCCTCGGGATGTTCTGAAAGAGCGGCTATAGTCAGAGATAATTCACTATCTATATCATTAATTTGTCCAGCACCCAATTGAATATAACACAGCGTTGCCCTATGTGGGATTCCAAGCATTTCTCTAATTGGGGCTCTTTCAATTTCCCCGGGAAGGCTTTGTAATAATATTGGATTTGTTTTCAATATTGGGATGTTGTTTTTCGTTTCTTCTACGAAATCATCGGGTACAGAGTCCCCTGGACGTATTATGGCATCAAAGTGTTTGATACTATCAACAGGGATATTTTTTGATCCCTTTTTTATAGCTCCCCTTCTTACCCAAATTTTGACCATATTCCTAGTTTGAGATTTTATAGAATTCAGCATCCCTCTGTACGGATATGAGCCATCGAAAATATACGCTTTAGGGCGATGTAAAGTGAAGATTAGGGTCATCATTTCTTCACATAATGCATTCCAATCCTTGGCCTCCATTTGGTTATACCTGTATCTTCCTGGCATATGGTAGCAGACGAAGCCTTCCTCCGATAGAATATGCAAAGTTGGCATTGTGGTGAAAAATACAATTTCTGTATCTGGCTTGGATTCTCTAAAATTTCTGGCTATGGCTAGAAGACGTGTGAAGTGCCCGAAACCAACACCATTGGTTGGGAAGAAAAGTATGCAATCTCGATTATTTCGTGGTGCGTTGGCGACATAATGGGAGTTATCGTCTGCACTAGAGTGTCCCAGCTTCTCTCTGATAATTTTCAGAGTAATGAAAGGTAGAGAAAATGGTAGCGAAATCAGACTGAGGGGGCGTCTCATTGACTTTGAAATATGGTTAGCAACCTGATACGTCCCTGATGATCTAATTCGGAAAATCTCTCTCTGAGATCGCTGATCTGAAACCGAGTTATTTGTTAGTGAAGTATAATCTCCTGATTCTTCTGGATTTCTTTCCATATTCGTTGGAGCCCATGGGAGGAGTTCGGCAATCTCAGACGGTAGAGGAGAAATTTCATTCATTTTGTTTATTGCTTCGACCCTCTCTGTGTCCGTAAGTCTCGATAGTCTAGATTTTAGCACACCTATTGACTGAGAGCGATTATCACGACCTTTTATTCTTGACAAAACCTTGAAGGCCGAAATATAGTCTTCAGAGCCTATTTCGGATTTAAAGTGATTAAGATCATGCTCTAGCAAAGATAGTCCCCTTTTATTAGCGGACCTGTACGCTTTTCTGGCTTGATTATAATTTTTGATTCTAAGATTGCTTCTCGCGAAAATATCCAAGCTTTCCCTATCTCTAAAAAGAATGCTGATTATCTTGGATGTCCTTCTAGATGACTTGAAAGCGCCTGAGTTGTAAGACATTCTTGCTCTCCTAAGCAATCTAGTCTTGAGATATCCGAGTCCCAGCACAACCAGCCGTGGCGGGAATTCCAAATGAACGTTAACATGCATAAATTACTCGTATTGATTACTTAGGAATCAAATAACTGTCCTTTTTCGGCTCTGCATGCGTCTTCTCTGGATTAGTGGTAGGAATCTAAAGGAGGACCTAGCAGGGACTACAGAAATTAGCTTGTGTAATGAACTTGAGAGGATAGGTTGCCAGGTTACTTTCATAAGTCCGGGAGAAAAATCAAATGAGGAATTTCGGCATGTTCCAATATCTGTTTTTGATTTCCCAGGGCTGGTAACTTTATCCGGAGCCAGAAGGATAAAGAAAATTCTCAAAGAAATTAATACTTTAGATTTTGATATATCAATAATCGACTGGAGGTATGCCTACAGTCTGAGAAAGGAAATTGAATCTTTAGAAATTCCTTGGTGCATAGTAGACAGGGGACCTCCTGCATCTTCCGGGATAATTGGAGGAAGGATCAGGAGAGAGTTGCTAAGGAATTTACAGAAGAAATTCTGGAAGATGGGGTGGAAAATAGCACAAAAATCGGCGTCGTCCGGATTTGTGGTTTCAAAAAATCATGGTTCACTGGTCAAAGATCTAACTGGCGATCTAGAGATTAATATCCTCCCAGCGGGTTCTTATGCCAATCCTAGAGAAAAACGTAAATGTAATCCCAGAGAAATCCTGAAACTATGTTACGTGGGAAGAGTGGACCGTAAAAGAGGAATTGACGCTATTGTTGACTTAAAGAGGGAGTTGGATAATAGAAGAATTAACCACGAAATTACAATATCCGGTGAAGGAGATTCTGTAGAGATATTGAGAAAGAAGATGACTGGGGCGGATAGTGTCATCATCACTGGCAAAATTAGCAGGAGAGAGGTGGAGTCAATGCTATCAGAACAACACGTAGGAATCATGCCAATGCCCGACATAGCCATTTGGAGGATTGCTAGTCCACTAAAATTGGCAGAGTATCTTAGTGCGGGAATGGCGATAATTGGGCCCAAGCACCCTGGAAACACTACAAATTCAGAAGGAAAATGGAGTATGCTCTCAGAAAGTAATCCTTGGGTGGTTGGTTCTGTTGACAAAATCGAAGAAAGATTATTGGAGGACTGGAGAGAAGTTGAGAATTCAGCAATGATGTCTTCAGACGAGTTTACATGGGAGAAAATTTCTTTATCTTTCTATCAAAAATTACAAAAAATAGTAGATTCTACTGAGTCATTGCCTGAATCAAATAGAACTTCTCTCCATCGTTAAAT
>MDTG01280257.1_pt1 | contig 12255 bp, 6 predicted proteins | sample 811421 | NCBI WGS metagenome assembly MDTG01 (sample SAMN05326645, study PRJNA326480) | marine metagenome | isolation source: seawater | place: Pacific Ocean: South East | collected 2011
CACCCCCCCGCACCCCCCACCATTCGCTATGGTGCCCCCCGATGCGGGCCCTCCTCCCCCTGCTCGTCCTCGCCGCCGCCCTCGCCCCCGCGCGCCCGGCCCACGCCCAGCGCCTCGTCTGGGAGGACGAGTGGGACTCCTCCCTCGTCGCCGACTGGACCGCCATCGGCGCCTCCACCGCCGCCGCCCTCACCATCTCCCTCGCCATCTCCACCGACGAGCCCTGGTGGCGCACCATCGGCCCCTTCGACCGCGGCAGCGGCGAGGCCCTCACCCTCGACGACCCCCCGCGCCGCCGCCGCGCCGCCCTCGCCAGCGACATCCTCGGCCTCTTCACCCTCTCGCTCCCGGTCTTCGTCGACCCGATCGTCGCCTTCGTCGACGCGCCCCCCGTCGCCCGCGAGCTCGCCCGCGTGAACTTCCGCTCCTTCACCGTGCTCGGCGCCGCCCTCGCGGCCCTCAAGTACGGCTTCCGCCGCCAACGCCCCGGCGACTGCGACGCCGGCCGCCTCCCCCCGGACCCGCGCTGCGAGCGCTCCGACAGCAACCGCAGCTTCCCGAGCGGCCACGCGGCCTTCGCCTTCGCCGCCGCTGGCCTCACCTGCGCCGCCCACCTCCACCTGCCCCTCTACGGCAGCCGCTCCCTCGACGCCGCCACCTGCGCCGTCTCCCTCGGCACGGCGACGCTCACCTCGCTCCTCCGCGTCGTCGCCGGTCGCCACCACCTCTCCGACGTGATCGTCGGCGCGATCCTCGGCTTCCTCGCCGGCTGGGTCCTCCCCGCCGCCGCCAACTACGGCTTCCGCCCCGGCGTCTGAGCCCCAGGCCTCGGCTCGCGGACGGCTCCTCCGGACCCGTCGCGCTCCATGCTCCGCCCAGCGCCGATGCGCTCCACGGGCGAAGCCGACCTGCCGCCGAAGCGTGAGCCGCCCTCGCGCGCCGGGCCCGGGCCATCGCCTCGCGCCCGCTCCGCGCAGTGGTAGCCTCCCCGCCCATGCGCGCGCTCCCGGCCGCGGCGCTCGCCGCCTTCGCCGCCCTCGCGGCCACCTCCCTCGCCGCCGCCCAGCCCGGCGCGCGGGAGACGCAGACGCTCATCGAGCCGGAGATCGAGGCCGAGGCCGAGGCCGAAGCGGAGGCCCGAGCCCAAGCAGAGGCCCAAGCGGAAGCCGCCGAGGAGGACGACGCCGAGGCCCTCCCGCCGAACGCCCCCGACCTCCCGCGCCGCGCGCTCCCGAACTACGACGGCCGCGAGGACGCCCCCCCGACCGCCGGCGACGTGCTCCTCTGGATCCCGCGCATCGTCTTCTACCCGGTCTACTTCGTCACCGAGTACCTCGTCCGCCGCCCCCTCGCCTGGCTCGTCACGAACGTCGAGGAGTACGAGATCGCCGACAAGGTCGTGCAGTTCTTCACCTTCGGCCCGGACGACAACATCGCCCTCGCGCCGAGCTTCAGCTTCGACCTCGGCATCCGCCCGAACATCGGCATCTACTTCCGCTGGAACGACTTCCTCGCCGAGAACCACGCGCTCCGCGCCGGCGCCTCCTTCGGCGGCATCGACTGGGTCACGGGCTCCCTCGCCTACCGCTACGCCCTCCCGAACGAGTGGGAGCTCCAGGTCGGCGGCGGCGCCACGAAGCGCCCCGACGGCCCCTTCCACGGCCTCGGCTCCGAGGCCCAGGACGAGCGCGCGCGCTTCAACTGGGTCGGCTACCGCGCCAACGTCGAGCTCCGCGGCCGCTTCTGGCGCCAGACCCAGCTCGAGCTCGGCGCCGGCTACCGCTACCGCCGCTTCGGCGACGACATCACCGACGACGACGACCGCCTCACCATCCCCGAGGCCCTCGACCAGGGCCTCTTCTCCGAGCTCCCGCCGGGCTACGAGGACGGCTACTCCATCTTCGTCCAGCGCGCCCGCTTCACCCTCGACTCGCGCCCCTCGCGCCCGGCCCCCGGCACGGGCATCAAGGGCACGGCCATGTACGAGCTCGCCTTCGACCTCCGCGACGGCCCCGCGCAGCAGCTCTGGGTCCGCTGGGGCGGCTCCCTCGCCGCCTACGCCGACGTCAGCGGCAACCAGCACGTCGTCGGCGTCCAGATCAGCGCGAGCGCCGTCGAGGCCCTGGCCGGCGAGGTGCCCTTCACCGAGCTCCCCCAGCTCAGCGGCAACGGCCCGCTCCGCGGCTTCCTCGGCGGCTACCTCCGCGGCGAGAGCGAGTTCAGCGTCCTCGTCGACTACCACTGGCCCGTCTGGGTCTGGCTCGACGCCACGCTCCACGTCGCCGTCGGCAACGTCTACGACGGCCGCTGGGACGGCTTCTCCCTCCCCAACATGCGCCTCAGCGCCGGCATCGGCCTCGCCGCCGTGAACCAGCGCGACCACTTCTTCGAGTTCCTCGTGGGCTTCGGCACGGAGACCTTCGAGGACGGCGCCGAGCTCGAGTCCGTGCGCGTCCTCTTCGGAGGTGTCCGTGAGTTCTGATCGCTCCCCCTTCCGCCCCGCCGCCGCGCTCCTCCTCGCGGCGCTCCTCGCCAGCTGCGGGGGCTCGATCCGCCGCTTCCCCCTCGCCGAGCCCATGTGGGTCGACGAGGAGGATTTCCGCGCCTTCGAGCCCATGCCCGAGGAGTACTTCAGCCCCTTCGCCTGGGACGGCGCCGACCAGATGCTCTTCCGCCCCATGGCGCGCTTCTTCGCCGTCGACCCGGCCGGCGAGGCGGTGAACGTCAACGCCATGGACGAGGTGCCCGACTCGAGCTGGTACGTGAACCGGGCGAGCCGCCGCGTGCTGCCGATGGAGGAGGTCCTCGACGGTCCCTGCACCGAGGCCCCCCTCGACCCGGCCGGCCCCTGGACGATCACCAGCGCCAAGCCGAACGGCGCCAACCCGGGCTTCATCATGGAGGACGCCGAGGGGCGGAAGTTCCTCCTCAAGTTCGACAGCCTCTCCCAGCCCGAGCGCGCCACCGCCGCCGACGTGATGGGCTCGCGCCTCTACCACGCGGCCGGCTTCTACACGGCCTGCAACCGCGTCGTCTTCTTCGACCGGGAGATCCTCCGCATCGACGAGGGCGCCACCGTCGAGAAGGACGGCGAGGAGGTGCCGATGACCTGGGAGGTGCTCGCGCCGATCTGGGAGCGGGCCTCGCGCCACCCGGACGGCCGCCTCCGCGCCGCCTCGAGCGCCTTCCTCCCGGGCCGGCCGCTCGGCCCCTGGCGCTACGAGGGCACGCGCGACGACGACCCGAACGACGTCATCCCGCACCAGGAGCGGCGCGAGCTGCGCGGCGGCTACGTGCTCGCCTCGTGGATCAACCACTTCGACACGCGCGAGCAGAACACGCTCGCCATGTGGATCGCCGGCGACGACGGGCGGGGCCACGTGCGCCACAACTACATCGACTTCGGCGACAGCTTCGGGAGCCAGTGGAGCTGGGACGGCATCAGCCGCCGTCTCGGCCACGCGAGCTACTTCGACCTCCGCTACCTGCTCATCGACTTCGTGACCTTCGGCGCGATCCCGCGGCCGTGGAACGAGGCGCGGCTCGGGCCGACGGGCGAGGTGCTCGGCTACTTCGACGTGTTCCGCTTCGAGCCCGATGGCTGGCGCCCGGGCTATCCGAACCCGGCCTTCCTGCGCGCGAGCGAGCGGGACAACGCCTGGATGGCGCGGATCATCGCGAACATCACGCCGGAGCAGGTGGAGGCGATCGTCGACGAGGCCGCGGTGAACGCGGACGTCACGCGGGCCGAGCTGAAGCGGATCCTCGTCGGGCGGCGCGAGCGCATCCTGAAGCGCTGGCTGCGGGGCCTCTCGCCCCTGACCTGGCCGCGCCTCGAGACGCGCGGCGAGGACGCGCGGCTGTGCATGCGCGACCTGGCGATCGCGACGGAGATCTGGGACTGGAGCGACCGGCCCTACTGGGCGCGGGCCTGGCGGCACGTCGGCGGGAGCGCGCTCGAGGAGGTGGAGGTCGGGGCGCTCGCGCGGCGGCCGCCGGCGCACGTCTGCGTGGGGCTGCCGAGCGCGGAGGAGGCGACGCCGGACGAGCCGGCCTACTGGATCGTGGACCTCGCCGGGCAGTACGGCGCGGAGGACGACTCGCCGCCGGCGCGCGTGCACCTCTACCAGCTCGGCCCGGGCCACTACCGCGTCGTCGGCCTCGAGCGTCCGGACGACCTCGACCCGCCCGGCCCGCGCGACTGAGCGTCCGCCCCGGCCGGGTCGCGCTCGCCGCTTTCTTGGTGCCTCGATCGGCCGCGCGTAGGGTCGGGCCATGCGCGCGTCGTCTCTGCTCCTCGTGCTCCTCGCGGGCTGCGTCTTCAACAACATCAGCGCGGAGGAGCGCCTCCGCGACTCGGTCGTCGGCTACAACGACGAGGTCCGCTGGAACCGCATCGACCTGGCGGCCCAGCGCGTCGCGCCGCCCTACCGGGACCAGTTCCGCCTGACGCATGCGGACTGGCACGAGGCCTTCGAGATCGCCGACTCGGAGATCGTGCACGTGCAGGTGAACGACGAGGATCGCTCGCAGGCGACGAGCTTCGTGAAGGTGCGCTGGTACGACCAGCGGACGATGCTGCTGACCGAGACGACGCTCCGGCAGGAGTGGGCGCGGAACGTCAACGGCTACCAGCTCACGGAGGAAGAGGTCACCGACGGCAACGAGCGCCTGCTCGCCGTGCCCGAGCGCTTCCGCGCCGACGACGAGGAAGAGGGCGAGGACGGCGAGGGAAGCGACGAGGGCGAAGGGGAGCCCGAGGCCGACGAGGCCCGCGCCAGCCGCGCCGCGCCCCGCGCCGGCTGACGCGAGCGACTCGCTCCATCCCCGCGCGGCGCTCGCCGGCGAAGGCATCGTCAGCCTCCGTTCGAGCCGCTCGTACGCCGGGGGGTGTCGCTTCCCCGAGGTGAATCATGAGCACTGGTGTCTTTCTCAGCGTGCAGGAGTCCTACGTGCCGGATGCGCAGGCGGCGGCCAGGTCGCTCGTGGCCGCGGTGAACGAGCGGCTCGAGGAGCTCGGGCAGCCGCTGTTGCTGGACCCGGTGACGGGGCCTCACGTCTGCGAAGGGCGAACCGGGCTCGATCACGTCGGCTCGGGCACGCTGCGCGAGCTGGGTGAGCTCGCCGGCGACGCGCTGGCACACGCACACCTACTCGCGGTCAATCCGTATCGCCTCGTGTACGCCCCGCGGCCCTTCGAGGAGCCGCAGGTGACGCGGCATCGAGAGAGCATCGCGGGGCAGGAGGTGAACGTGCTGCTCGGCTCGTCGCATCGCCTCCGTGACGAGCTGCTCGCCCTGGCGTCCACGCTGGGCATCCCGCTCGAGGGAGGCGCGCTGGGCGATGCGGTGGCGAAGAAGATCGACGATCTCGAGCCGCTCCACGAGGGTGACGAGGACTGGGGTCGAATGGAGAGCTTGCGTATGGCGTGGCTGCTCATGCACGAAGCGGCGCTGCTGTCGATGGCGAAGGGCGTGCCGATCAGCCTGGCGGGTTGAGGCTGGGTCGCGGTCCGCCGAGCGAGGCGCCGTGATCGCGGCGTTCCGGGTCAAGCGGTTCGTGGCCGACGAGTCGACCGTGATGCTCGCCCAGGAGGGGGAGCCCCGCTCGCGGTGCGCGTTTGCTTCCGGCGCGCGTTGGCGCGTGCTACCCCGCCTCGCATCATGACGCTCGTCATCGGGATCGCCGGCGGGACCGGCTCCGGGAAGACCACGATCGCGCGCAAGATCACGGACGCCTTGCCCTCCGACAAGGTCGACCGGATCGAGCACGACAGCTACTACCGCGACCGGCCCGAGCTCTCCTACGACGAGCGCTGCGGCCTGAACTTCGACCACCCGAGCGCCCTCGAGACGACGCTCCTCGTCGAGCACGTGCGCACGCTCCGCGAGGGGCAGGCGGTCGAGGTGCCCATCTACGACTTCACGACGCACCGGCGCCTGCCCGAGACGCGCCCGGTGGAGCCGCGGAACGTCATCGTCGTCGAGGGCATCCTGGTGCTCGCGGATCCGGCGCTCCGCGACCTGATGGACATCAAGATCTTCGTCGACACGGACGCGGACATCCGCGCCTTCCGCCGGATCCGCCGGGACATCGAGCACCGGGGGCGGACCTTCCAGCAGGTGCGCGACCAGTACTACAAGACCGTGCGCCCCATGCACCTGCAGTTCGTCGAGCCCTCGAAGCGCTGGGCCGACCTGATCATCCCCGAGGGCGGCGACAACCGGGTCGCCCTCGACGTGCTGATCGCGAAGATCCAAGCCGTCGTCTGAGCCGCGCGTCGGGGTGAGGGGGCCAGTGCGCGCGCCGGCCTCACACACGCAATCGTGCTCGTGCTTCGTGCTCGTGCTCGTGGGCGTCGGGGCTGCACGCGCTCGTTCGCGTCGGCGCTCAGGGCGGCTCCGGGCGGACGTCGATCACGACCTTCCCGCGTGCGCGGCCCGTCTCCACGTAGCGGTGCGCCTCGGCGATCCGGTCCAGCGGGAAGCGCCGATCGATCACCGGGCGGAGGGCGCCGGCGTCGACGAGCGCGCCGATCTTCCGGAGGTTCGCGCCGCTCGGCGTGCGCGTCACGAAGCGGAGCTTCACGCCGCGCGTCAGCGCCGAGCAGGCCATGCGCCAGGCCGTCGCGCCGACCATGCTCGCGAGGCCGAGCGCCGGACCGTGCTTCTCCGTGCGCGCTGGGAGCCCCGCCGTGATCGCCGCGACCCGCCCGCCTCGCCGCACCGTCCGGAGCGCCCGCGGGACGTGCTCGCCGCCGAGGCTCTCGAGGATCACGTCGACGCCCGCCGCGACCTCCTCGAAGTCCTCCGTGCGGTAGTCGACGGGCCGGTCCGCGCCGAGGGAGCGCACCAGCTCGAAGTTGCGCGGGCTGCAGGTCGTCAGGATCTCGCTCGCGCCGAGGTGCTTGGCGAGCTGGATCGCGAAGCTCCCCACGCCGCCGGAGCCCGCCTGGATCAGCACGCGCTCGCCGGGCCGCAGATCGCACGCGCCGACGAGCGCGTCCCAGGCGGTCAGGCCGACCAGCGGCATGGAGGCGGCCTCGGCATGCGTCAGGCCGGCGGGCTTCGGCGCCGCCTCGCTCGCGCGCACGGCGAGCCGCTCGGCGTAGGTGCCCATGCGGCGGTGGCTGGGTGAGGACCAGATGGCGTCGCCGACGGCGAAGCCGCGGACCTTCGCGCCGACCTCGCGCACGACGCCGGAGACGTCGAGGCCGAGCGCGGCCGGGAGCGAGAGCCAGACGACGGCGCGCTGGCCGCCCGAGCGGATCTTGAAGTCGACCGGGTTCACGCTGCTCGCGTGCACGTCCACGAGGAGCTCGTCCGGCCCGCAGCGCGGCTCGGGCACCTCCTCGACGACGAGCTCGTCGGGGCCGCCGTAGCGGTGGATGCGCGCCGCCCTCATGCCCCGCTCTCCGATTCGATCTCCCTGCGTCGCGTCGCGTCCATCGCCGCTCCTCTCCCCCTGCCGGTGAGACGTCGGGCCTTCGGTCGGGCGGCGCCCCCGAGCGCTACGCCTCCCGTGCCCTCGGCTCCCCGCCGTCGAGGATGACGCGAGCCGGCGGCTCTCGCTCCCGCTCCGCGCGCTCTTTTTTCGTCTGCCCCGTGAGATCGGAGCGCCGCCCGTCGAAGAGGTGGGGGAGGGCGCCACGGGGCCGCTTCGGGAGCGGTCGGGGGCGACCTGCGTTCGGAGGATGAGATGCAGAGAAGGACTTGGCCTCGCTGGGGCGCGCTGCTCGCGTGCCTCGCGCTCGGATGTGGGCTCGAGACGGGCGGCGTGGCGCCTCCCGAGCCGGACGCGCCGGAGGGTCGGACGGCGCCCCTCGTGGTGGAGGACCTCGCGGGCGACGCCGGCGCGAGCTGCGGCCCCGGGGACCTCGGCCCGGGCGACGCGACGGCCACCTGCGGCGGCCCCTGGGAGTACGGCCGCTACGCCACCTGCTCGCGCCGGGTCCCCGAGTGCGGGCCGCTCTACTGCCCGCGCTGGTCGCGCTGCGAGAGCTGGGAGCACGGCTTCACGCGGGACCGCGACGACCTCACCTTCCGGATCCGAAACCGCCGCGTCTGCGAGAACGTCTGCGAGGACATCGGCTTCGGCGGGCGCCCGCTCTGCCGCAACGTCTGCTCCTGGGACACCCGCTACCCCCGCGAACGCTGCGAGGAGCGGGTCGATCAGCGCGTCGCCGAGCGTCGCCGGGGCGTCCCGAGCCACCTCCGCTGGCGGGTGCGGGGCTCGATCCGCTCCCTGAGCGGCGACTCGACGGTGCGCTGCCAGGTGCGCGTCGATTCCATCGAGCCGCGCGCCGGCTACAGCGAGCACTGCGGCTGCGCGGAGGCGCGACGCTATCCGAGCTGCACCCTCGCGGACCCCGCGTGCGGCGAGCGCTCGGAGCGGATCTACTCCTCGCCCGGCCTCGACGCGACGGGCCTCCGGGCGGAGGACGAGCACGCGGTGATGGACGGCGCGGCCCCGCCGGTCTGCACGACCTGCGACGAGCTCCCGCACGGCACGCCGGCCGAGGCGCGCGCGAAGCTCGCCTGCCTCCGCGAGCGCTGGGACGCCCTGAAGGCGCCCGCGTCCCCGGGCGGCGGCAGCGGCGGCACGTCCACCGGCCCGATCCTCGGCGGCATCTACACCGGCCCCGGCGTCATCACGATCCCGCCGCCCGGCACCAACCCTCCGCCGCCCGTCCCGGCGCCGGAGAGCACGAGCGGCCCGGGCGCCGGCACCTTCGACCCGGCGCTCCTGCCCGACCTCGCGCGCCGCATGCGCCTGCTCTACGAGCTCCACGGCGGCGCGTTCGACGCGGAGGCCCGCGCCTTCGTCCGCGGCCTCTACGCGGACCCGGAGTACGCGCCCGCCTGTCAGACGCCCGCTCCACTCCCGGGCGCCTGCGAGCTGGACGAGGAGGCGCACGCGACCTTCGCCCGCTGCGAGGCGCTGGCCGCCGGGCACGCCGCCGGCGACCTGGTCGCCCTCGAGCTCTTCGACTGCGCCGCGCTCCTCGAGCGCTTCAACGACCTCGTCGGCACGCCCGACGAGGACCGCTGCGACGGCCCCGCGCTCCGCGAGGGCTTCGCGCAGACCCTGACCACGCTCACGGCCCGGGCGCTCCGTGGCTTCGGTGAGGGCGGCCCGCTCGACCGCGCGATCTACGCCGTCGACCGCTGGGACGCGGCGGTGGCGGAGGCCTTCGCCCTCGGCGCCTTCTCGACCGACGGGCTCGTGGACGAGGCCGGCCTCGCGGCGAGCCGCAGCGAGATGCTCGGCCGCTTCTGGGAGGCCGCCCAGCAAAACGGCCAGGTGCTCGCGGAGCTCGGCGACGCGCCCGATCTCGGCGTGGCCCTCGGCGAGGCGACCGAGCGCGGCCTGGAGATGGACCGCCGCATCGTCACCGCCCTCGCGACGCCCCGCGCGGAGCTCGCGCCCGTCGTCGTCGACGGCGTGGAGGTCGGCGGCGCCACGCCGGTCGAGGACGCGCACCTCGCCCGGGGCGCCGTCCTGACCTTCCTCCTCGGCGACGCCATGGGCGCGCTCTCCCAGCGGCTCGCGGACCTCGCGATCTTCCACGACTTCGCCGCGACCTTCGGCGGGAGCAGCGCGAGCTCGGCTCCGGCGGCGGCGCTCCTCGGCTGGATCGGCCACATCGACGACCCGGCGCTCGGCGAGGTGCTCGAGGCGACCGACGGCAGCGCGAGCGAGTGGTGGTACGCCTTCGACGCGCTCCACGACGACGCGGCCCACCTCCGCGCCACCATCGCGGCCCAGGCCGGGAGCGACGCGCGCATCGGGGCACTCGCGCCCGACGAGCTGCCGGCGCCGCTCCGCGTGCTCGCCGAGCGCGTGCAGGCGGCCCGCGCCCGCTACGAGGCCTACCTGGCCACCGGGCAGCTCGAGCCGACGCCCCGGCGGACGCTCTTCGCCGGCGTGCACGAGCGCGAGCGCGAGCAGATGCTCGGGACGCTCGGGGACGCGCTCGGCGACCTCGAGGCGGGGATGGCCCGGCACGAGCGCGACCTCGAGGAGGTGGTGCGTGGGCTGCTCACGCTCTCGGACGCGGAGGCGCGCCGGACGCGGGTGCAGGCGCGGCTCGAGCTGGTGGCGAAGAGCTGGGACGAGCGGGCGCGCGAGCTCGCCGGGTTGCTCGCGGCGCAGGGCGCCGAGGACGCGCGCCTCGGCGAGCTGACGGACGCGCTCGCGAGCCTCGAGGGCGCGCTCGACGCGGGCGGCCTGGTGCCCGTGGGCGATACGGTGCGCTGGACGCTGAGCGGCGCGAGCGCCACGGCCGATGGTGTCCTCCCGCGCTCCCCCGACTGGGCCGAGCTCGCCGCCGCGCAGCTGCGGGTGCAGCCGGGGCAGGTCCTGCAGCTCGAGGCGCAGGGCGAGTGGTCGCCGACCTGCGCGCTCCGCGGGCAGCAGGTCTACGACCAGGAGACGCGCGCGCCCCTCGCCGTCGAGGCCGAGGGGGCGCTCATCGGGCCCGAGGGCTTCCGCCTGAGCCGCTCCGCGAGCGGCTGGGTGGCGGAGGAGCACAGCGACACCACGAGCACGACCGGCTTCCTCGAGATCGGCGCGACCTTTCAGGCCTGCGCGGGCACCCCCGGCGCCGTGCAGGCAGTCACCGGAGGGAGCGCCAAGGCGTGCGTCTACGCCAACGCCGGCGCCCGCTGGAGCGCCACCGAGAGCAACACCGACCGCCATGGGAGCGACACGCGCACCTCGGCCTCCTTCTCGGCGGGCCTCCGCGTGCCGAACGCGCCGCTCCCCGAGCTCCCCGTCGGCGCCCTGCTCCTGGTCGAGGTCCCGCCGGGCGGCCGGGTCCCGCGCGACGTCCACATCGTGCGCCGCCCGCGCACGACGGTCGTCGTCTCGGACGGTGAGGCCGACCTCTACGCCTTCGTGAACGACACGGCCTGCGCCGGCGCCGACGGCACGAACGAGCTCGTCGTCACCGCCCGCCTCTTCGAGGGCGAGGACGTCGTCGCGCGCCGCTCCCTCGGCGCCATCGAGGAGGTGCTCGCGACGATCCGCGCGCAGGAGCCGACGGTCGTCGCCCAGGGGCGCGTGCTCCCGAGCCAGCTCGGGGCGCTCCGCTCCGAGGCCTACCACCGGCTCCGCGCGAAGACGGGCCTCGCCCTCGGCGACATGCCCGACCCGATGGTCGGCCTCTTCGACGCCTTCCTCTCCAAGGAGCTGCTCCGCCTCGAGCGCGCCGTCGCCATCGACCAGCTCGAGCGGGAGCTCGACGTGCTCGTCCTCGAGCTCGCCTCGCTCCACGAGGAGGTGCTCCTGCTCGACCAGCAGACCCGCCTCGCCACGCTCATCCCGACCTGGACGCTCCGCAACCTCGACGGGGAGGAGCTCCGTGGGCTCATCGCCGACGTGGTCGGGCTGGCCCGGCGCTACCTCTTCCCCGTCCTCGAGCTCTGGTACCCGGACGCCCTCGCGCGCCTGGCGACGAACGGCGCCTTCGCCGCGCGCCTCGAGGCCCTGCGGAGCGCCGGGCCGACGACCCGGACCCTCGACCTCGTGCGCGAGGTGCGCGCCGCCATGGAGCTGATCCTCAGCGCGTACCGGGGCGTGCTGCCCGGCTACAAGGACGAGCCGAGCCGCCCGCTCGTGGCCGCGGCCTTCCGGGACCCGAGCCGTCAGGCCGGGGCCACCGAGCTCTCGGCCCTCCCGAAGGCGGACGCGGCCCGCTCGGAGGTCGTCTGGCGCGCCCTCCGCGACCTCGAGACCGGCACCTTCACCATCGACCCGGAGGACGTCTACAGCCGCTTCGGCGGCGCCGGCGGGCGGCTCGCCTGCACGGAGGCGGTCCCGGTGATCGAGCGCATGGCGCTGGTGGTCGTGCGCAACGGCGACGACTTCATCAACCAGGACTACAACTTCGAGCGCCGCTGGCTCAGCGGCCGCGCGTCGGTGTCCCAGCCCTTCGTCGAGGAGGACGGGCTCGTCGACTACACGCTCGGCAACCAGGTCTGGCAGAGCTTCCAGATCCCCGTGCTCTACGGCCGGCCCTCGGAGCCCCTGGAGGCCTTCGCGACGCGGGTGCTGGACGCGGGGGGCGAGGCGCTCCCGACGGGCCCGGCCGGGCTCTCGCCCTTCGGCAGCCTGGAGATCGACTTCCAGGGCCTCGCCGCGCTCCGCGACGCGGGGCGGGACGGGATCGTGGGCGCGGGCGACGACGCCTTCGAGGTCGCGCTCGTGATGCAGGTCGACAGCCGCTCGATCGCCGAGCCCGTGGACTGGCTC
>MDTG01389394.1_pt1 | contig 12255 bp, 9 predicted proteins | sample 811421 | NCBI WGS metagenome assembly MDTG01 (sample SAMN05326645, study PRJNA326480) | marine metagenome | isolation source: seawater | place: Pacific Ocean: South East | collected 2011
TAAATATCAAGTGCCCTTTTTAGGGGCACTTGATCCGGCTCATTAACAAACAGAAAGGAGTCAAAATGCTAAACAATAAACATAAAGACAATTCTAAAATACTTATCTTATTATAATTATTTAGTGAAATGATAAGCTTTTTTTTTCACTATAACTCATCTCCAAATTTTGTTTAAATATCAACATGATTAGCTTAAAAAGAAATAGCAAAGGTGAAATACAGTTGGCCAAGGGTATGCGTGTTCGACAGAGTTCTATGTACAAACCTGCACAAAACTCTCCATTTAAAATAAGCCGATTAAAATTTTCAAATTTTATTGATTGTCCTAGATGTTTTTATTTAGATAGAGTTAAAGGGCTTGAACAGCCCTCAGTTCCAGGCTGGTCATTAAATGTCACTGTTGATGAGTTATTAAAAAAAGAATTTGACTTTTATCGAGATGAACAAAAGCCCCATCCAATTTTTGAGAAGAATAACCTAAATTTCTTAGCATATAAACATCCAGATATTGATAAATGGAGAGACTCAAGAACTGGAGGGATTTCATATGAGGATAAAAATACAAATTTAATTATCCAAGGAGGAGTTGATGATGTCTGGTTAAATGTTGATACCAATCAATTAGTTCTAGCTGATTATAAAGCACAATCTAGCAGCAAATCTCTAGAAAAAGAAACATATCTATCAAGCCCTTATCATCAATCATATAAAACTCAAATGGAGATATATGTACATATTTTTAAAAAGATGGGATTTGAAGTATCTTCAAAAACATATTTTGTTGTTTGTAATGCACAGAAAAATTTAGAAAGATTTGATTCTAATATGCAATTTGAGATAAAATTAATCGATTATGAAGTAGATACATCATGGGTTGATGAGAAGATTATTGAAATGAAAAGAGTATTAGATAGTGAAACATTACCAAACTCTAATCCTTGTTGTATGAACTGTGCTTATACATATGTTTTTAATCAAATTTACAAAATCTAATTATGATTGTATCTGAATATAAAATTCAACAAATTAAGTCATATATTAATGACCAAATTACTAAAACTAATATGTCTCTGAGTGAAATTAGAGATGAAATAATTAAAAATGAAGCTCCAGATATAAAGTCAGAAATTGAAAAAATATTTAATCAAATTGAGGAGAATAGAAATAGATCAAAAGCATTTGATAACATAAATGGTCTCTCTTCCTCTCAAAATACTGCATGGTTAGATCAAAAAATATTAGATGAAGGTAAATGTTGGAATAGATATAAATTGTATTTAAAAGAAAAAGATTTCTCTTTCAAATCAATTAATGACATTGATCAATATACACAAGCTATAGTAACGAATTGTTCTAATCCAAAAGAAACCTCTGTAGACTCTAAAGGATTAGTTGTTGGATATGTGCAAAGTGGAAAAACAGCAAATTTTATAGGTCTTCTATCCAGAGCAGTTGATGCAGGGTATAAATTAATCATTGTTCTTACTGGAACAAAAGAAAAACTAAGAAGACAAACTCAAAAAAGAATTACTAAAGACCTTTGTTCTTTTAATCGAGATGAAATTGTTATTAAAACAGGAAAAAATGTAGATTTCAAAATTCCTTCAGAACATCCTGAAAATATTCTGCACACCAATATGAATATGACATCACTTTTCATAATGAAAAAAAATGGGAGGATTCTGCAAAATTTTATTAATTGGATAAAGTATGCAGATACTTCTACAAAAAAAAATCCTATTGAAACTTCTTCTGAGCTCAGAGCACAATGTCCTGCATTGATAATTGACGATGAAGCAGATGAAGCGAGTATTAATGTCTCAAGGACTGATGAAAGAAGTACAATTTATAGAAGAATAACTGAAATTTTAGATGTATTTCCAAGATCCGCATTTGTTGGTTATACAGCTACACCTTTTGCTAATATATTAATTGATCACCAGAGCTTTGATAGGAGAAATCTTTATCCAAAAAATTTTATTATAACATTAAAAAAACCTGATGGATATTTTGGATCTGAAGAGTTTTTTGGCAGAAGAAGGACAAGTAAAGAATTATTTGAAAATCCAGAACTTGAGGATATTGAACCACTAGATTTATATAGAAGAATTTTGCCACATGAAATACCCCTATTAAAGCCAAGGTTAAACAGAGACGTTCCCATTTTTACACCAAGACCAAATAAATCGTTAAGAAGGTCTTTAGCATATTTTATTCTCTCTACTGCTGCCAAAATTTCTAGACTTGGAAAAAAAGGACATACTACTATGTTTGTTCACACACATGTTAGAATTTTAATGCAAGAGAGAACTCTTATATTAATTGATTGTCTGCTAAAAAATTTAAAGAGAAAATTCTTACATGAGTCTTATCTTTTAAAAAAATATTTAGAAACAATATGGTTTGAAGAGACAAAGAGAGTATTACGTAAAAAAGATGAAGATAAAGTTATCTTCTCAGAGTTAACCAAAAATATTAATTACGTTCTGGAGAATATAAGTCTTTCAATTGCTAATACATCCAGATTGGGAGATAGAATCCAAATAAAACCAGAAAAAAAAGAGGAAGAACTTGATAACGTAGTTTATGTTTCACCATTAGATTATGAAAAAGAGACAGAGGACGAGAATGGAAAAATATTTATAGTTGTAGGAGGTAATGTTTTATCTCGAGGTCTGACTTTGGAGGGTTTGACAGTGAGTTACTTTCTTAGAACTACAACTATGTATGACACTTTACTTCAAATGGGAAGATGGTTTGGTTTTAGACCAGGATATAGTGATCTCCCAAGAATTTGGACAACATCAGGACTTTATGAAAATTTCTATGAGTTATCATTAGTTGAGGAGATAATAAGAGATGATATTCAGAAATATAAAATTCCAGATATAGATCCTACAAGTTTTAAAGTAAGAATACCCTTGATACCTGGGTTGCAAGTAACATCGAGATTGAAAAGAAAAGATGCTGTAGAAAATAGAATGTGGAGATTAAGTCAAAATAGGCCAGAATTAAGGAGATTTCCAAAAAATAAAAGCTGGCTCAGTCATAATATAAGATCATTGAGAGAGTTAGTTGAAAGAAATTTAAATAATATTTCAAAAAATAATAATCAGCTAGTAATCAAAAAAATTACTAATAACGAAGTTCTTAATTTCTTTGACTCAAAAAATACATCTTCTTTTAAAATAATGTCAGAAGAAACACAAATTAAGGAAATAGAATTGTTAAGTATGATTAAGGCTTTTGAAGAACAAAAACAACTTGATAATTGGAATATTGTTTTAATGAATAAATCTAAATTTACTAACGAATTAGGTAATATACCTTTAACAAGCCAAATAAATTTAAATTGTTTTAATAGAGCTCCGCTAAATAAAGAAATAGATTATTTACAATTTAAAACTATTTCATCAGCAATAGATTTAGTTAAAGATATTGAAAGTGAGTTACAATCTAGCTTTGATGATAAAACTATTTTTAAAAGATTTGAGGAATATTTATCAATTAATAGATTAACAGGTATTAGATTGCCTGAAAATCTCCAATCCTGTGAGCCAGAGCATCTGAAGCGTTTAAGAAAAATTTTTGCTCCAAGAACTGGTCTACTCATTTTTTATCCTATTTCTAGAAATTCAAAGGGAAAAAATAAACTAAATTCTAGAAATCCAATGTACAAAGACTCAGATGCAGAGGAAAATATTATTTCATTCATGATAGTTTTTCCACCTGTTGAAGAGAGAGAAGAGAGACTCTTTCCAATTGGAAATTATATTTCTGGTATTCCAGAAATTGAAGACTCAGATGATGAATTTGGTGAAGAGGATTCATACGATGAAGATATTGATGAACTAGGAGATGATGATGAAGAGATCTGATAAATTTATGAAAGAAAAATTTGAATTTGATTTAAGAATATTACTTGAAGATAAATGGTTAGCTTTAACCTCATTAATAAAAGAGAAAAAAAGTGCTCATTTTCTCCCTTTGGTTGAATTTGAAAATCTTAATGCATATTTCGCAATTGATGAAGAGGGCACTAGAAAAGTATTTTTTCCCTTTAATACCACTGAAAAATTCAAAGCAGATAAAAAGTCTCAAAGTATACAAATAAAAATGTCAACAAATGATTTCCACGGTAACAAAGAGACTTTTATTGAAGTTGCTTGTAAAAATGCTGATAAATCTCAATTTATATACAATAAATTCAACACCTTAGTAGCTATGGTTTTTGTAAAAATTAAATTTGAAAATAAAGATAATTACAAGGCATTAGTAGAAACTATTCAGGAGTGGAGGGATTTTTTTAGAATTGATAAAAAAAAATTATTAAGTGCCGAAGAAATAAGAGGTCTCATTGGAGAGTTACTTTTCTTAAAAGATGTCATTACTTACAACAAAGACTCATTTAATTCTTGGCATGGGCCAGAAGCAGAACGACACGATTTTAGAAAAAATAATATTTCAATAGAAGTTAAAACTACAAGCTCTAAAAACAAAGTATGTAAAATAAGTTCAGTAGAACAATTGGAAGTACCTCAAGATGCGAAGTTATATTGTCAATATTACCAATTAGAACAAGATGATCAAGGTTACTCTATTCCGAGGCTTATAAAAGAATTACAAGAATTGGGGATCACTAAAATTGACATAGAGAGGAAGCTTAATGATCTGAATTATGATTTTGAACAAGATAACCAATATGACGATGACTCCAGAAGATTTAGAGTTCTATTAAATGAGTTTTATGAAGTAAATGAAGATTTTCCAAACATAACTAAAAACTCATTTATTGATAATAAAATTCCAAAAAACGTTTTAGAGTTAGTTTATAAAATTAATTTAAATGAAATACCTTTGATAACTTTTGAAAAAAAACAAGATTTACTAAAAATTTTTACAAAATCATAATGGATTGGCTATCAGAAGAATTTTCTAATTTAGGTGGTAATACATCAGAAGGTTTAAGGAATTCTCTTGGAAGACCATCTTTAGAGCCTCTTGAGATAATGATTAGGGAGTCTGTGCAAAATTCATGGGATGCCAAGTTACCCGAAGTAGATAACATATTTTTTGATATTTCGTATGATAAGTTTACTGAAAGTCAATTATCTCACTTAAAATTAATTATATCAAGGGCTCCAGAAACATTGCCTAATATAAAATCATTAAATTACTCCAACGATAATACCTATATAATTTTAGATGATAGAAATACAGAGGGTCTTACTGGACCAGTTAGAGCTAAAGAGGTAGAAAAAGATCAACCTTCAGATTACGTTGATTTTATTCTAAAATCTGGATCAAAAAGAGATAAAGACTTTGGAGGGGGGACATATGGATTTGGGAAATCATCACTTCATAGGATAAGTAAAATATCTACAATCTTTATATTTTCAAAAACTTATTATAAAGGTTCGCTTAGCTCTAGATTGATTGCGTACAGTTTAGGTGATGCAAATGAAAAAAATACAGGAAGAAGTTGGTATGGAAAAAAAATTAATAGTACATGTGTTGATCCCATTCAGGGTGACGAAGCAAATAAATTAGCTGAAAAAATTGGTTTCAGAAATGTAAATAGAGATGAAACTGGAACAAGTATTTTAATACCATTCCCACTTACAGGAAATAAAAGAGAAAATGAAGCCATTAAGCCAAGGTCTCAATATGAGTGTTTTTTATTTATGATTTCATCCATTTACTGGAATCTTTGGCCTAAAATGATCTCATCAAGCTTGCAAAAAGTGCCAGCAATAATTTTTAAAGCATTCTTTATGTCAAAAGAATATGAATTATTTCATCCTGGTTTACATCCACAATTAACTAATTTTATACAAGCTTATTTTAATTATGAGGAAGTATTAAGTAATAAGAATAAAGAAGTTATTAAAAAAAACTTAGTGGTTGAAACTATAAGACACAAGTCAATGAAATTAGACATAGGAATTTTGTCTTCATTAGGACACACTGATATTGAAAAACCCATTCTCAAAGAAAATAACTTTAAAGCAGATCTAATTAAATCAATATATGATAACTCTCCAACAAATTCAGAAAAAGAAATTAGATGTCATCATATTGCTTTAATGAGAAGTGCTAAATTAGTTGTAAAATATTTTAAGGGTCCTCCAAAAGTAGAAGGTAATTACTCTGGCGTTTTTATAACTAATAGAGACTTTCAAATTGATGAAGCTTTTGCTGAGTCAGAACCTCCAACTCATGATAATTGGTCTGTTAAACAATTAGAGGATAGTGATCAAAAAAAAATTGTTAAGCATACATTCAATAAATTAAACGAAAAAATTAGTGAGATGATAGATGAAGAAGAACTTCAACAAGGTTCTAATTCTAATTTTAACAATGTTTTAAATTTACAGTATATTTTTGGAAATATGTTGACTCCTTTTTCATCAGGTTTAGCTCCATCAAGAAAATCTCAAGGATCAAAAATAGCTCAGATTCAAAATAACCATAGTCAAAAAGGATATGTAAAAATTTTAAAAAATTGTAAGGTGGCTTATAAAGACAATAAAAAAATTATTTATGTTTCTTTTATTCCAATAATATTAAAAAGTAATGTTAACTTAAAATTAAAAAACACGATAAATACTTGTATAGATTATAAATCAATAGAAACTTCCAGCCCTATAAATACTGGACAACCTGATTTCTTGTATTGGATTGATCCAGAAAATAATAAAATATTGGAACCTACTTATATTGTAGATAAAGCTTATTCTAATAAAGAGTGGCAAGCTGTATTCAAAGTGCCAGAAAACATTACTTCATCAGTTGAAATTTCATTATTCTAATGGCTAAAGAATTTTTTAAACCCTATAACTCTGCAAATACTAGTTGTTTCATTGAAATTACAGACTGGTTAGATGAGGATGACCAACCTTTAATAGACAATAATATTTTATTAAATAGGTGGGACCCAAAAATATCTTTAACATTCAATAGAATCTTTAAAATTGATTTAAAAAAATTTTTAGAACAAACCTATCTTGAAAAAGATGATATTATAAGATTTTCAAATAAATATTATTCATCTGGTACAAATTTAAGAGTTAGTGAGACAAATGATCAAAATAAAAATATATTATTAAATGATATCAAAAATAATATAGAAATTAAAACATCATTAAATGTAGATGGATTTAATGTATCTGATAATCTGATTCTATTTTCAGAAATAGTTCTTGTAAAAAAAATTAATAAAAAAAAAGAGTGTGCCAATGTAACAGGATCAATTTTGTGGCAAGACTCAAGTGATATTACATTAGAAGGTAAAAATCCATTGTTTCCTATTGAAGAGCTCGACTTTGCTCAATCTTATCATAATGCTAATTGGTTCTTAGAAATATCTAGCGACCTAAGTGCAACAATTACAAGTGGAATAAAACTATATATTAATTCTTTAAAAAACGATTTTTTTCAAGAATTGTTAATTGATAACAAAGTTCAAAGTTTAGTATCTTACGAAATAGTTAAACAGATATTGATACACTGTTTTAATGATGATGATTTTATATCAATAAATGATATTAATGCTCAAAACTATAAAGACAATACCATAGGCACAGTCGCAATTGATTTAATAAGAAGAATTGATAATTCTACACCAGAAATCCTATATAATTTATATACGAGCACACCTTTAAAATTTGACAGACTCCTACAACACCATTTCAGTAAATGAATATTAAATACAAAGCATTTCCAAGATTAATGAGATCTGATGTGCTATTAGAAATTGAAAAAAAAATATTAATTTCATACAAAGACCTTGCTTTTAAATCCACAAATTTGGATTTAAGTCATTATCATTTTTCCCCTGTAATAGGTGATAAAATATCTGAAAAAGAACTTTATTCTTTAAGAGAGAATGTCATAGATATTTTAATTAATATTGGATTTCCAAACAAACCTAATCAGGAGAAATTAAAGTCTTTTGATTATGAATTAACAAAGTATTTATACGAAAATGTCAAACTTTCTCCCAACGAAGCATCAAAAAATGAAATATGGAATTTTTTTACATGTGAATTAATGCCAGATGTTGTTAAATGGCGTTTTTTTTCAGAAGATAAAATATATTCAAAAGATGCATTAGTAGATAGGTTTTTGGGAGGTGCTAGGAACACCCTTCAAAGACTCTGGTGGAGAGGTTATATGTTTAAAAACTTAACAGAAAAATCTGAATATGATTTCCTTGATAGTTTGAATTCAGATGATATGGCAGAATTTGAAGAGAGAAGAAGCATATATGGAATAAAAAAGTTAGTGAGATCAATGGCATTTAATTACATTCAATTAAAGAACCACAAAAATAAAATTAATACTCCATCTAAAGATATTCTTCGGGATGCAAACAAAAGACTTTTAAGACAATTACCTTGGCTTTCTTTTGAAAGTTTAGAGGAAGATGAAATACAAAATCATACAATTGGTTTATTTAATCAATGTTTATCTAATTTCAAAGAAGTTTCAATCGAAACAAATATTAACCAATTTGAGAAAACTTTACAAATTAATAAACCAGAAAACAATCAATTAAAAATGAAAAAGAAGATTTTAGATTTAGTTTCAAAAAAATTGAATAATAAATTTATTATACAAAATCCAAACTTTTTGACTATTAAGTCTGTAGATGAGAAAGTTTCTATCGCACTTTATATTTCTAAAAGATATCCTAGAACAAATCAAAAATATTGGTATAGCATCACTACAAAACATATTGAATTTTTAGAAAAAAATAAAAATAGCCACATAGTTTTAGGAATGGAAGATAAGGATTATTGCTTTATTCTTACCCATAAATGGTTTCAAGAAAGGAAAGATCTCTTTAATAGAAGCCTTACTAATTATGGGAGCAAGACACACATCTATATCGAAGATGAGACCGGTGAGAATTATATAGTTAGGTCAAAAGATAATGAGTATCCCTTAGAAAGTATCCAAGAATTTATTTACCCACGCTTTCAAAATGAGGATAAGAATAATCAAAGCATAATAACTGAAGCTGAATTAATTGATCCCGCTATTAAAATAATTAAAGATTATGGAAAAAATGGAATTTCAACTTCAGACTTGATAAAAGAATTACGATTAATTCTTAAACCTTCTGGTGAGGATACAAAACAGCTAAAGAGAAGATCTGATGATAAATTTAGCCAAAAAGTTAGAAATTTAAAATCACATAGAAAGCTTGAAAAACAATTTGAAAATATAAGTTTTATTAATGATAAATACTATTGGGTTCATAACATAACCAAAGAATTTACTGATAAAAAGTTTGAACTTCCATCGTCAATAGAGTGGAGAGAGGAGCATATTATCCAGGTTTTGAAAGAGAAACTCCCAATTAGTGGTGGACAAAAAGCAATAAATCAATGGGAAATTCTTAAAAATTTTAATAATAAACCAATATTAGAATTCACAGATGAGGCTTCTAAACAAACTTATTTAAGATCAAACAAGCACCAATTTCACTCTGAACGAAATGGAATGCCCTGGTGGGAGCAAGAATTACTGTATTGTATACAAAAAAAAATTATAAAAATAACCAATGAAAAAGGTAAACCATTTGTATTGAATTAAAAAAACTCGATGATCCTATGAAGTTTAGGATCGTGAAAAATAATCTAAATAATTTCACTAATTTTAATATAAATATTAAGTACATTACTGACATGTTCAATTCTATTAATTTCAAGTTATATAAATACCATGAGTGGAAAAATCAATATTATGATCATTTACTTGGATATCTTTATGAGGTTTGTAAAAAAGATGGTCTTGAAAAATTATTAGAGAAAAAAATTTTAGAACTTACTTTTATCAGTGAAGAGGAACTAAAAGTTATTTTTAATAAGTTTGGAGAAATGTCTATTTTTCAATCCCAATTTAATTCTGTTGTTATTGGTAGTAAAATGTGGTGTGAATATTGTCCATTAAAAGAATTAAGAAGGATAATTAAAGATAAATATTTTATCAAGATTTTAAAAAAAAAACCAACTGAAGAGACTTTAGAAGAGGTTCTAGAGCTAATTATAATCAATGAAGTTCTTAAAATTCACAATGATAAAAGGTATAAAAAAATAATTAATAAATTTATGAATTAAGAATGAGAATGAGATAAAAAATGAATCATGGTGAGAGAAATGAGTTACTCTTTAAAATCTACCTTTGTAGACTTAAGCATACCAAAGAAACAAATAGTATATTTGGTGAAATCAAAAACTGTGGTTTTGAAGATGTTGAATATCTTCCTTTCGATCAAGATATAAATTTAAATAAAATAGATGATAATAATCTAAAATTATTAGCTACAAGTTTAAATATTACAAAATCTCCACCAAACGCCAAGGCTGATATAAGAATTAATGATACGCGTATTTCGATTAAATCTCTTAATTCTGCACCTCCTTCAATAGTTAATCATACTAGTAGAGTTGGATTTTTAAGAATTGCTAATCAATTAAATCTTGACATATCAGAGCTTGACAATCAAATCTCGAAATATTGGGAGCTAAGAAATTCAGGGCTTATTTCGGAGGATTGTAGTAATGATAATAAATTATCACCTTTTAAAGATAATAAAATAATATGGAAATCGTATTTAGAGTATTTTTGTTTTCTTGGGACTGGATCGGGTGACTCTAAATATCCTGCTGATTTTCTGTTAAGTATAGATACATTTGACAACAAAAATTCATGGCAACTTTTTGATAGAAATGAGGCTATTAATCAAATTTGGGATGGACTCAAATTTTGTATCAGAGGTGGAAAGGGCATGAATAAATATAGCGATCCTAAATACAAAGAAACTATGAAACCTTGGACAGAATTTAGTTCTAATAAATACCGCGGAGCTTTGACTATAAGATATAAAAGTAATTAATTATTTTGAATAATACTTTAAATGCTTAACCACACTTTTACTTACTTCTTTTACTACATTTACTGCAACAGAATTTCCCAATTGTTTCATAGCTTGATTATCTGATACAGGCATTTTAAAACTTTTTGGAAAACCCATCATTTCTAGACCTTGTCGAGGATTGACTCTAACTATTTTGTTATTAACGATATATCCATCCCAATTTCTTCTATCAGTTATAGCAGACTTCCCACCACCAACTCTTAATGTGAAACCTATGATTCTCTCTTCTTTACTATTTAAGTCTTTTGAAACAAAACCACCCATAACATCAGACATACTTTTTTTTAATATTTTTGGTTTTGGAAAATTAAATGGAAGCTCATGAAACATTGAATTAATTTTTTCTTTCAAAAATCCTACCATGTATATTCTAGGTCTGTGTTGTGGAAGATTAAAATCTGAAGCTTTAATAATTTTATAATCAAATGTATAACCAATCTTTTTTAATGTCTTATAAATAGTTTTAAAGGTTTTGCCTTCATCGTGTTTTTCTAAATGTCTGACGTTCTCTAAAATGAAAGCTCTAGGTTTTTTAACTTCAAGTATTTCAGAAATAGAAAAAAATAAATTTCCGTTATTATTATCTTTGAATCCCCTCTTATAACCTGCTTGAGAAAAAGGTTGACACGGAAAACCAGCACAGAGAATATCAAAATTTGGAATTCTTTTAAAATCTACTTTCCAAATATCCCCTGCAAATAATTTAGGATCACCTAAATATTTATCATTAAAATTTGCTTTATATGTTTTCCTAGCATAATCATCAATTTCAGATGTAAAAACACATTTAAAACCAATAGATTTTAGGGCTAGATGAAATCCACCTATCCCAGCAAATAAATCTATAAATTTAAGTTCCACAAAATATTATTACTTCTTTCGAAAAAATTTTCATCTTAATTAATTAATTTTGTGATTTTTTTGAGTTGCGGACTTTATATCACTTAACTATCCCTTGAGTTTTGTTATTATCCCTCTCTTATTATTATGAGTAAATTTAATAAAATCGTTGTAATTGGAGCAGGGACCATGGGATCAGGTATTGCTGCCCATCTTGCTAACTCTAATCGACAAGTAGTTTTGCTGGATCTCAAAGGCAAAGACAAATCAAACCAAATATCTGAAAACGCCATTGATATTATTAAAAAATCAGACCCTCCACTTTTAGTAGAGCGGTCTCGCCTGGAACATATTAAACCTGGTAATCTTGAAGATGATTTTGGTGAAATCAAAGATGCAGACTGGGTGATTGAAGCAGTTGTTGAGCGGATAGACATTAAGCATAAGCTTTACTCTCAAATAGATA
>MDTG01102906.1_pt1 | contig 12254 bp, 23 predicted proteins | sample 811421 | NCBI WGS metagenome assembly MDTG01 (sample SAMN05326645, study PRJNA326480) | marine metagenome | isolation source: seawater | place: Pacific Ocean: South East | collected 2011
ATCAGTAAGTGATTGTGGGTTACCCCAAGGTGCTGAGGTAGCTATGAACATATCATACTTACCACTATTATGTAGTTTGTTAATAGCATCAATAGCCCCATCTATAGGAGGTGGGTTTCTAAAAATACCTGGTATGTGGTCAGGACAATCTTTGAACTTATCTTTTAGATGTGGATGTGTATCTAAAAAGTTAGTGATAGCTTTGTTGAAATCAACCAACACACCATCCATATCTATATAAAGTATTTTTTTATCTATCATATCATCTTTTTACATTGTAAATATACGAAAAATATTTCATATAACCAAATATTTTTTAACTTTTTTTTACTTACAATGTTGTCTGAATCCTAAAATTGGTTTGATTGTTGCTTTATCAATAGCAAATTTTAAAGTTGTTTCTCTATTAACAATCATTGTTTTTGTTAAAGCTAAAGTTTCTAAATCAAATTCATTATTTACCCAATCTTTGAACAGATAGGTAAGTAGTTTAGATTTTATTTTGTTTATCATATCTTAATTATTTACATAGTAAATATACGAAAAAAATATGAATTATCCAAGAAAAAAGTGAATTATTTTATATTAAATTGAATTTATCTCTTTTGTATTTTTTCGATGGGTCTAAGAAATCTAATAAATCAAATGGGTCTATATCTTCTAAACCCCACTTGTTTATTATCTCAAATGCTTCCATTCTATCTTCACCATAAAGTTTTTCATAATACGTTATTGGGATATTTAATTCTTCACTAATACCAGCTATGATTTTCTTTTGTTCTTTTAATTTATCATCTAACTTTTGTTCATAAGCCCATTTAAAATCTTCCTCTGTTATGGAATCTGATAACCAATGTTTGTGTGGATTAAATTCGGTGTGTGGTGTATTAACATCTATTCCTAATTCTGTATTATACTCCCACTTTTGTTTAAGTGTTTTAAGTAAATTAACATAACTTATCCAGTGAGAATCCCAATTAATTCTATCTAATAGTATTATCTTATCAAAGTAAGAACAGAATTCCACTCCAAAATCCGTTGGGTCTGTTCCTTCTTTTTCTTTTGGTATCTGATATGCAATTGTTTTTACTACTATTTTTTTGTATTCACTTACTTGTTTTAGTGGATATTTATTTTGATATTTATGATAACCAATATTATAATTATATGGTTCACCTATTGAAAAATACTTTTGATTACCGATACCTCTTACTAAAGATGTTGTTCCACTTCTCGGTGTACCAATTATTAGTATTTTCATTTAGAAAAGTTATGATGAATGCTTATCTACGAAAAACGTTCTGAAGTTATTAAGAATGTTTTGAACCTTAGTATTTTCATCGCTAGTCAAATTTGTTATTTGTCTATCACGAGCTGAACTCATACTCATTCTTTTATATACGTTTGATTCTTCCATAATTATTTATTGTGTACTATTATTCCATTAGCGATGTAAGAGTGTAACTTATCAACTGTTATATTATATACAGTTTCATCTGCATCAGACCTTACAACTTTTATTTCTTTTACCTCTTCCCATTCATCATTTACATTTATAAAATCTCCAACTTTTAATACCTGTGATGGTGATTCTGATTTGTATGGTTCTTGTCTAATATCAGGTACTAATGATTTCCAACCTTCTTTAGTTAAGAAAGGATGTTCAGGTGTAAATTCTATACCAGTATCATTGATTGTATATAATGATGGTTTATCACCCAATGATTCACAAGCTCTCCAATGTGATTCTACTGTATGAGAATGGTCTGTATTTATTACTACTGATGCTTCAATTGTTTCACCATTCCATCCTAATACCTCATCACCTATCACTATATCCTCTATATTTTTTGTATCACCATTTGCTAATGAAATTTTAGTTCCAGCTGCGAAGCATGTAGGTGGTGCACCTGGTGGGAATCTATTGTGTGATAAAAAGTCCCAAGCATAAAAGTTGTGATTATCAGCAACTTTATCTAAGTTATAAACAGTATGTGTATTTTCATCTTCGATTATATCTGTAATAGTAACACCATATCCATCTAAGTGTAGTACTTCATCTCCAATCAAAATTTGCTCAACATCTAAGTTACTATCTTCTTTTGTAGCTTGTGGTGAGTAAGATGAGTATCCTTTGCCTAATACAAATAATGGATGGTCTGGTGTACCAGTTAGTTCTGTTCCATTTTCAAATACATAAGTTACAACATGCTCATTTTCTTTAACTAACGTTGATAATACTTCTTTGTATTCTGCTGTATCGTTGTCGTGATTATATGTAATTACTTTATCACCTACTTTAACATCTTCAATATTTTTAATACCATCTTCAGTATGTATCGGTGTACCTGCTACGAAACAAGGTGCGTTGTGAACAATTACATTACTACCACTAAGTAACATCGTATCTGATGGTTCTACATCATATGTGTAAAGTGTTTCTTTATCTTCTAAAACTACTAAGTTGTGAGTAGTTATTGAGTTTATATTTCCATCAGATGAATATAGATAATGATTATCTTTATCTATATCAAACATAGTTATATACTTTGATATATCAGAACCTGAATCATATGCGAAAATATATTTAGCTAATCCAGCATATATCTTTTCACCATTAGATAGTATAAGTTCACCTATAATATCCTTTGATGATGTTATTTGTGATTGTACAATTGATGAAGTTATATGTGAGCCAGATGGCATTGTACTTCCTGAAAAATAAAAGTTAGTAAATATATAATCGTTATTATCAATTGTTGAACCTGATATATGATATGATTGAATTGATTCGCTTACTTCAAGTGCATTTGCTAATATAAAATTATCACTACCTGTTCCTATTAAAGTTTGAGTTGCGTAAATACCATTACCACTCTTTACAAATTTAGTACTAAATTCGTAGTTGTGTTTCCCATCATAATCATTTCTAATTCTATCGTTATTATAAAATCCTTCGCTAGATAAAGAAGATGATGTTGGTACATCAAAGTAACTTTCTACTTTATATCTTCCTATGTTTAGCAAATCTAAGTTATCACCATAAATAATATCGAAACTTCTTATTGATTCAAGCTTTTTATCTGTACTATCAAATTCCGATGGAACGAAGTGGAACTTTTCAAAGTATTCATTATCCGTATCTATTGTTCCTTTAAATGCGTTATATCTTTCTAAAGATGAGGATGTATCCAATCCTACTTTTGTAAATACAACATCTTGCTGTATTTCTTGTTTTGTTTTAACAACATAATCAGGTAGAAAATCTACATCACTATTTGAGTTAAGATATGATGATGAATCAATAGTATCAAAAATACCATCTGAACCTGAGTAGTAATATTCTACAGTATCGGATGAAGAAGTGTATTCTGTAAATAACTTATGTAAACTTGATTTACTTTTAGCATATGTGGAATCTAATATTGCGTTTTCATCATATGCCATTCTTAAAATAAATAAACTACCACTATCCGTTATAGATGTTGGGTAAATATTTTCTTCACTTTCTTGAGTATGACTTACTTTGGTAATAAAGGATGCACTAATATTTAGTTGTTCCTCCATCCAATCAACCATATTCTCTTGAAAAGGTTTGTATAAAAAATGTACCTCTGTTATATTAGATGAACTTAATTCATTAATAAATCCATCCATATGTAAGTTTACACCGAATGTTTTTGTTACTGCACCAGTATCCGTATTTAATTCAATTAATCTTGGATTTCCATTTGCATCAAAAACGAAATCTGTAGAAAATAGCGTACCTTTCATTTGTTATCCTATAGTTTATTATAAATATATAGTTTTTCTTTTTTATATATTTGTATCATTGTACTTTAACCAAAAACGTTCAAATCCAAAATATCCAAACGTTTTAAGTATGGTATCCAATCCACCCACTGCTAATCCAAATTTCCAATCACCACTAACTATCCAACCACTCAATATTGTGATTGATGTAGCTATAATTCTCCAAATAATTGTTTTAGCTAATGTTGTTTTATAACTTACCATCCCTTCTCAACCCCTCTCTTATGTTTGTTGCTGATATTCTTTTTATTTGGTCTGGGGGATTGTGTTCTATAACTTCGTATCCAACCCCTCTACCATAATTTACAGATTCAATATCAGGAATTATTATTACTTTAACTGTACCTTCTTTGATTAATTCAGATAGTTCATATTCAACATTTTCTTTTACCTCTTTTGCTGCCCAAGGTTGTTTTTCACTTGGTTCTACATCTCTAATTGCAACACAAACATTCTTACCTTCGTTTAATCGTTGGTCAATCAACCATCTATGTCCTTCATGCCAAGGTTGCCATCTTCCGATAAACAATGAATATTGTTTCATATAAGTGATTTTTGTATGGATTGTTTTCTTTTTCTTTTTAGTATCTTACCTTCTAATAAATCTCTAACTTTAGCACAATCTAAATATTCTTCTTTTTCTAAAAAGAAATTCATTGCTTCTTTTAATACTGATTTGTATTCTGATTTTTTTACAAAACAAACTTTATCTCTTCCTAATCTAAGTATTGTTACACCATCTTTTTTGAAAATCATAGCTTGATGAATTATCTTTACCACATCTCTGTAGACTGGTAACCCATAATCATCCATCCACATAGATATCAAATTGTGATATCCATATGTCAAATACTTTTTCCAATAAAGATTGTGTACGGGTATAAGTTCCATACCTATAAATATATTAGTTAACTTTTTCCTTCCACATAATTTGTACTAATACAATTAAAAAACAAAGGATTAGTTGTACTAATATTTTACCTGTTACTGGTTGTTTAAAAAAGTATGCTGTTAACCATGCGTATGATATAATTCCTAATATAAATCCAATAAATCTATTAGGCCATAAATCACCATCAAATGCGGTAACGCCATAATATGTTCCCTTTAGAAACATCCAAGTTATTGGAATAGCAACTACATACCAACCCCACCATTCAGGTTTCATTTTAGGATTAATAAATTGCCAATTGTGTTGAAACCACACTATTACTTGTGCGCTTGATATAAGGATTACTGCGTAGAGTAAATGTAACCATTTGAAATTTTCCATAAATTATTTTATTCTATGATGGTCCTCTTCTCCATCGTATTTTTAGAGGTTTATTAGCGGTTGCTAATACTTTATCTATATCAACTTGAACACCTTCTTTTTTAGGATATCTATTACTCAAGTCTCTCGGGTCATCAATACCAGCTTGCTGTCTACAAGTCCAACTGATATGTTCTAATATTTCATCGGTAGTATCAATTCTATCCGATGGTTTGTTAAATGCATATGTTTCTTCAGGCCCAAATCTACTTTCTTGGTCAAACGCTGGTGGGTTGACTGTAATAACAGGAATACTATTTAGAAAGTAAGTGTTACCTTCTGATACTGCTTGGTTTACTTTACTTTTTAAATTATTACCCATATAATAGGTTGAACCTAATTTTACAACAAAATCAGTTGATAATCTGTCAGTAACAGTAGCACTAAGAATATTGTTTTGCAAAGGAATCTTTTGACTATTACCCAAATGTCCTTTTATTGTATGTCCACCATAATAAGATGTTACATCTGTACCCTGAGCATTTTTTACTGAAGAGTTTGTAGCTGGGTATTGATTTATATAATTTCTCAATGGTTTGTATGGTTGATTAATAGTTCCACTCAAATCCAAAGGTGGCGCCGGTGGCGGTGGAGGTGGTGGAGGTGGTGGTGGCGCCGGTGGTGCTGGTGGTTTTGTTGGTTTTGGTTTTGGGTTTGATTGTGGTATAGGTTTAGTTACTTCCGCTGGAATATCTAATGGTGGAAGTTTTTTATTTAATTCCTCAATCGCTGCCCTTTGTCTTGGGTCCTCATTATTGGTTCTTTGTATGATTTGTTCTAATGCTCCTCTTTCTGATTGAACATCTCTTATCTCTACACCATCACCAGTAACTACCGATGCATTAAATTTGTATTCTTCAGTAGGGTTTGTTAATATGTTTACTTGCTTTTTTCTTATCTTTTCAGCTTCAGCGGGTTTTTTACCAGCTGCTATTGCATTTTGATAAGCTTGTTGTGGGTTTGTATTTCTTATTATATTATATGGTTTACCACTACTTAACTCCCAACGTTGTCTTGTTGGAATCCAAGTGTATGTACCACCATTAGGAGCTCTGTATTGTTCTCCTGTATAAAATCCTCTTCTACCTACTGGTGCGAAACTCATAATTAATTATCTCCTTGTAGATATAAATATCACCTATTAATATTTATCACCCACAATTTCCCTATAGGCTTGAGTGTAAGCATCTATTCTTCTATCGTTAAAATCCTCAGAACCCATAATATCATGCGCTCTATCCATCACCTCTCTGTACTTACCTTTTGAATGAGATTCATATAAAACCTCTTCAATCATCTTCTCTTCAGTCATTTTTTGATAACCCCTGTTGTAATCGTTGGATATGAAGTTTTACATCTTCCGTTTGTGGTTCTAATTTTAACTCCAATATCTTATCGATAATCTGTTGTTTAGTCATATCTTTAATAAAATCCATACTATATTCCTGCTGTTTCTATATCATACCATTGAACATTAACTCCAGCTTCTTCAAACATTTTCATACTACGTTCAGCTGAATCTACCCATTTCTGAGATTTTGCTCCTCCACCTCTCATCACAAAAATTCTAGCAATCCCAGCATTAATAATACCTCTAGCACAATCGGCGCAAGGTATTCCACAAGTTAGATACATTGTACATCCTTCTGTGGATACGCCGATACGAGCTGCATTATAAATAGCATTTCGTTCAGCGTGTTCAAACCAGTAATACTTTTCTGGTCTTTCTTGTCTTTCTCTTTGATAATCATCAATTCCTCTCGGGAATGAGTTATATCCTGTAGATACAATTTCTTTATTTTTACCAACAATAACCGCACCTATTTGTGTACGTTCATCTTTGGATTTATTTTTAACTTCGTTAGCTATGTTATAAAAATATTCTACCCACCGCATATTATATACATATTATATTATTGATTCTTTTATTTTAAAATTATGTTTTTTTAGAAAATATACCATTGAATATCTAACTCCTTCTAAGACTGGTTTAGCTTGATGATATAGTTTAGATGGAAATAAAATCATATTTCCTATTGTAGTATCACACACAATTTCATCATCATTATCCCATATGATAAGTTCGCCACCTTTATAGTTTTCTGATAATTGTATTATTAGTGTTTTATATCTTTGATTTGTACTACTATTTAATCCAATATCTTTATGTTTTTTAAATTCTTGTCCGATATCATATTTTAAAATATTAAAGTAATTCGGTAAACTTATAATATTATATTTCGATAGTTTTGGTAGTAATAATAACCTTATGCCATCAGTTGTTTTTGTTGGAGATTCATAACTTGTTCTATAAGAATTTTCATATGTGTTGTGTAATGATGCTACTCCACTTCTTTTATATCCATTATTCATTCTAATAATAGAATCACATTCTTCAGGTGTAAGTATTATTTCTTGATTAAACATATTCCCAATCTGCTTCTTTTATTTCCTCACAAAACCAATAATCTCTGTTCTTCACTTTAAACATAGTATCAACACCCAACCATTCCTTTACTAACTTTGCATCTTTAACTCTTTCAATTGGTATAATAGCATGTATGAGATAAGGTCTATGGTTTATGTATTCTATTGGTCTTTTGTAAGAAGGAAAAATCATAATATATTTTAGTAGCCCGTAGGAGAATCGAACTCCTCTTTCTAGGATGAAAACCTAACGTCCTAACCGATAGACGAACGGGCCAATGTTGTGGAGGATATCGGAGTCGAACCGATGACCTCTTCGGTGCAAGCGAAGCGCTCTAGCCAGCTGAGCTAATCCCCCTTATTTTTGTGTTTTGTTTTACGAGTATATTGTTTTTTACTCTTCACAACTTTTTCAGTCATCTTCTTACCAATATGATGAGATAGCTCACCAACAGTCATATCATCCCAATCTACTTTCTCTTGATATCGGTTCTGTTTCTTCTGTTTCTTCATCACTTACCAATTCCATTGTTGTGTTAATTCTATTTCTTAAATATTGCTCTTCAGTCCATTGAGGAGTTCTATCTGTAATAAACTCAATCCATTTTATACTTTGAGTTCTATCTGTTTCTTCTACAATTTTATAAGTTAATTTTCTCATATTACTTTTTTTGTTATGGGTTTATCATTAATTATATCTATCATCCATTTAGAAATATCTATATGACCTTCTTCTGTAATGTGTGTATCTTTTATGTTGTACTCTTCATTGATTCGTTTCATATGAAAAGGTGGAGTACACACATTTAAACCTAAATCATTTTTTAAACTTTGAAATGGTGTCCAATGTAAAATTTGATTAGGTAACGTTTTGTTAAGTAATGTAATCCAATTATTAACTTCATCTATCGTTATCTTTGAATCCCTACTTATACTTTCGTTTCTTAGTTCTGTTGATGCTTCGTTAAAGTTAACACCCACTACTTTCCATTTATTTTTGTTTAGTGATAAGCATCTCCATCTTGTAATTTCACTCCATCCAATAATAACGTAATCGGTATCTTCAATGTCGTTTATATACTTACATATTGATTCTAAGATTGAATAATTACAATTACCACTTTCAGATATATTATATACTTTATCAAAATGGTAAGTATCTTTTATTATGTTTGAAAAATGAGATATTGGATTATACTTTTCTACATATTCTTTATGTCCTTTAGCTACTACTTTGTTCCAATCGCAACTATAGGAATCTCCGAATACCCATAAGTTTCTCATATCAATCTATCATTATACATCAACATACTACCTAAGTTGTGTGTAGGTATTTCATATTTTATGTTGTGTTTTTTACAAACCTCTTTTATTATTCTTCTCTGTAAGCGTGGTGAGTTTCCTGTTATTACTCTTATTTGAAACAGAGTTGTTTTCAGAGATTCTGCTAACATTGTATCTTCTATAAAGATTATAGCATCTGAATGTAACATTCCATGTACATCGATTTCTTTCATTAATCAAACCATTGTGACCTGTGGGTCTTTATGTTCTTTACTCCTAAACTACCACTCTTTAACATATGGTGTTTCTTTTCAATCCACTCTTTGTGTTTCTCTTCATCAAATGATTTTGCATCATTCTCCTCACCTTGCTTTTGAAGTTTCTTTATTTCTTCAGTAGTCAATGCACCTTCACCAGCATCCATCTTAGCTTGAGATGCGAATCTCTTTAGATGATATGCAGATAGTGGTTTTGAGAATTGTTTTAGATATGCTGTTTTAGAATCTAAATATTCTAAGAACTTATCGAAATCCTCTTTTGCTATTTTATCCAATTCTTCATCGGATAAAGGGTTGTTAGGGTCATATATTAATTCACTCATAGTACAAATATACAAAATTTTTTTGAATTATCCAAATTATATCTCAATATTTTTTTATAAACTTAAATTCTCTACCACCTATTTTATGGCAAATCTTTATGGGAGCTTTGTTCCAACTATCCATATAACCGTACATATAATCATGTTTACTTAAAAATAAACTAAATCCATAGTTGTATAGTTGTATGCCTGTATTTCTTGGAATGTTTAAATCTTTTCGTATGTATGTACCTCCCCAATAAATTGAATTTTCTGTTGGTAGTGGATGTACTTCATTTATAAAATCATATGTGAAAACATTGGAAAACCAACCCCATCCAATTGCATCATTAAAGTTTTTGTGGAAAAATAATGTACATTTAGATATTCCATCTAATCGTTGTTTGATATCTTTTATTGTGGGTCTTTCTTCCCAATCTGATAACCTTTCATCTATGGATGATATAATATTATTAAAGTGGTGTTCAGACTCATTATCTAATCTATCAATAACTTCTATTCTAAATGAATCATCAAAACGTAGTGGAGTAAACTCACTTTTGTGAATTTGCATTTCATAAAATTTATCTACACTCATATTAACTTATTACCTATATAGTAATTACTTTTTGTATTATTAAATGGATTATCTTTAAATAATTCAACCAACCACTCACCAACTTCTAACATTCCGTTACTACCCATATGTGCATCATCTATATCACATTCATCACTTATTTTTGAAAAATTGAAGTTTGGAGTAGCATATGATTTTGATTCAATTCTAAATGGAGACCAATATATAGTATTTTTTGGTAATGATTTTTTTAAAATATTTTGCCATAAACCTATCTCCTTTAGTGTTAAATCACAATCTCTATCTACACATTGGTATAAAAACTCTTTTGGTACAACTTCTTTATATTTTGCAGGAATTGTGTGGTTTCCAGATAATAATCTTACCCATTGTTTTTTATCATTATAGATTATTCTATATCTTGATATATCAGACCAACCAATACAAACATAATCATCTTTTTTTATTTTATGAATAAATTTACCTATTGTTTCTAATATAGAATAATTATCAAATCCACCAATCGCATAATTATGAATTTTGTTTAATTTAAATTCATCCTTTATTAGATTTGAAAAGTGTTCGGGTGTTTTACCTAACCATCGATAATATTTTGCCTGATTAGTCCAAGGTACCTTTTTCTTTACCTGTTCCCAATCAACAGAATATGAATCACCAAATATATGTAAATCAGCCATTTAAGTGTTTGTTTTCCAAATGAATTATTTTTCCTAAATGAAGTTCCCACCTATCGGTAATCTGAACATCCGTACATTCCACCACCATATGAGTTGGGTTTTTGTGGTAGGCATATTGAAAGTAAATCCATTTAATATCCTTACCATACAATCTACGATTCCAATAATCAGTTCTATCTCTATATTCGATTGTTTTCGTTCCGTTCATTATTCTTTCAAACGGGTCTTTCATTAGAACCAAATGTAATACTTCTTTACCTTCCCAAATCATATCAGTTTTTCTTTTATATTTTGAGATACTATTTTAGCTATAAGTTTAGAAGCTTCTAATGATGGGTGTCCATCTTTTATATGTCCATTTGTTTCACTCCAAATTGTTAAATTATTTCGTTCTATCCACTCCCACAATCCAGGTTCTTTATCATATAATTTAATCATATGTTTTTTTAAGTTTCTTCTACCACTATAATTCCAACCGAAATGTTCTAAAATTTTAAAATTAACACCTCTTTCAAATAAAAAATCAACAAAGAAGGTTAGGTTTCTATCTATCTTATCTAAATATACAATATCATTAAATGTTTCATTTAAATATGTCTGCATTAAGGTTTTTACTTTTCTGTAATCGGTTGTGAAATCCGATGGGTGATTATAATCATACTTAACATCCATTACTTTTACATTTTTATTTTTATCAAATGTATAGTTGCATATTAAAAACTTATTATGTTCGTTACTCCAAATTTCTTTTCTAAATAATGAAGAGAATTCAAATATAAAAATTTTATCATTTATATTACCATCCATAATAATATCATATGCCAATCGATATATACGTTCATTACCATATCCACATTTAGCATGGTTGATAATTTTAATATTAGAACCAAAGTATTTTCTCATTTGACCAGGCCAACTATAGTGTTGTTGGGTTTTGGGTTCTTCTGTATAAAACTTATCTAATTCTTTTTTATCTTGATTCGTAAGCCAATGAAATCCACCACCAGCACTAAACGATGTTCCAAAGATATGAATTTCTTTTATCATATTAATAAATTGTTGATAACTTTTTTTTCGTTTTTTATTTTTATCTCTATATATAAATGACTACTTGACTACTTGACAGACAGACAGTAGACACCGATAACTAAGACAGTAGACAACTAACGGAACTTTTTCTTCCATCGGTTTAAAAGTCTTTTGTACAATTGTTCATCTTCAAACACCTTATAGAATTGTTCGATATATCTCCTACAAGGAACAACTTGGGAAACCGAATCACAACTATCGATTACCTTTTTTGCCTTAAAATACGAAATCTCTTTCATAGTCGAAAATTTTTAAAATTTTTTTTATCTCTTTCAGATTGATAGTTCTAGCACTCAAGCTCAATGCTTATCTCCCATAGATTCTAACAATACGATACTAATGATTGTAAATACTATTAATACTACTATACCTTCCATTAATACGCTCATACTTATATATATTTATATCTTATGTTTTTAAACTTACAACAACGATGGAATAGAGTTAACGATACTACTCACATTATCTATTACG
>MDTG01402367.1_pt1 | contig 12254 bp, 8 predicted proteins | sample 811421 | NCBI WGS metagenome assembly MDTG01 (sample SAMN05326645, study PRJNA326480) | marine metagenome | isolation source: seawater | place: Pacific Ocean: South East | collected 2011
AGACAATGATGTTGTATTTGGAGATGGTCAAATTGATTCAAATTCGATAAGAGAGTTTGTAAAAAATTTTCCGGACAGTGCTATTAAATTCATGTTCAGAAAAAATTTAGACGGACGAAATTTACCTGTTGAATATGAGGAAATCTACATTAACTGGGAAAAACGAGGATTGTCTCGGGGACGCTTGAAAAAGTATTTATTCAAATTGATGAAATGGGATAATTTCCCTGATATTCCTGTTCTGGAAGTTTTACAAAGAATTAAGGATCGTCAATATGATCTTAAAGGTAAAAATTAACGATGGTAAAAAAGTTTAGGCCAAACGTGGCAGCGGTTATACTTCATCCCGCAGAAAATAAAGTACTGATGTTTCGCAGACTTGCTAGAAAAGACATAAATTCCGGATTTTTGTCAGGTGGCGGTCAACTCAAATGGAACTGGCAGTTTCCGCAGGGAGGAGTTAATGACGGCGAAACTGAAGAAGAGGCTCTTTTTCGTGAACTTAATGAGGAAATTGGAACAGGAGATGTTAAAATAATTCGAATTGGAGAAAAAAGGATACGATATCATTATCCTCTTAAAGTAAAGCGTGTGCTGGACAAACAACCTCAATGGAGACCTTTTCGTGGTCAGCAACAGCGCTGGTTCCTGTTGCATCTTAATTGTCATACTGACAAGATATCTTTTATCCACGATCCAATAGAATTTGATGCTTTTCAATGGTTGACTCCTCGCAAAGGGCTAAGTATGGTTGTTCCTTTTAAGCGTAAAGCATATCGCAAGGGATTGCGCATGCTTGGTATTTTGTAATTACAGAGACAAAAACTGAAAAGCAGTCCACAAAATTTTACTCTATTATAATTAAAAACTATCGAGTATTAGCTTAATTTTGTTATACTGAGTTTTTCAGATCACTCCTTAAATTTTTTTTTGGATTTACAATAAAACTTCAAACAATTCTAAAAAAGGTAACCCAATGCTGATGGTAATTTCTCCGGCAAAATCTCTGGATTATGAAAGTCCTTTAAAAATTGAAAGCTATAGTATTCCTGATTATCTAGAAAATTCTGCTGAGCTAATTGAAATCATGAAGAAAAAGTCTTTGCAAGATTTAGTTGACATTATGCATGTTAGTCACAAAATTGCAGAATTGAATGTTGAGAGGTTTAAAAGCTGGAAGATGCCATTTAGTCCAGTCAATGCCAGGCAGGCTATATTGGCATTTAAAGGTGATGTATATAAAGGTCTTGACCCGGCTACTCTTTCTGAAGAGAATTTTGATTATACACAGTCGAACTTACGCATACTTTCAGGTTTGTATGGTTTGTTAAGACCACTTGACTTGATTCAACCATACAGACTGGAGATGGGTCTTAAACTAAATTCAAAAAAAACTAAGACACTTTACCAATTTTGGGGGGATAAAATTACTAATGGACTTAGAACTCTTTTAGAAGAGCAGGAAATCCCAGTTTTGGTCAATCTTGCTTCAAATGAATATTTTAAATCAGTAAACAGAAATAATCTTAAATGTAGGTTGGTAACACCAGAATTCAAAGATTTTAAGAATGGGAAATACAAGATAATACAGTTTTTTGCAAAAAAAGCCCGCGGCCTGATGGTTCGTTATGCAATTGATCACTCAATCATTAATCCTGAAGACTTAAAAAACTTTGATTATGATGGCTATTTTTTTAACTCAGAATTGAGCCATTCTGATAATTGGGTTTTTAGCAGAAAATAAATCTTTTGACTGAAAATAATATAAAAATTACTTATCTAATTTTAATCCTGCCATTTAATTTTCTTTAGTTCTGAAGACCTCTATAACTAACCAATTTTTTATTCTGTAATACTACTTCATCAATAATTATTTGAAGATTGATATTAACACATTAATTTTTAGAATATTCTTGATTTACTTTTATAGAGTTATATTTTGCAATATTTTGTCTATACAAATTTATAAATCATTAGGTTGATATATAATGATACAATAGCTTCAGATTATTTAAGAAGATAATTATAGGAGTTTATGTCAAATATTGCACAAGCACTAAGGCTACTGGGTGACGAAACACGTCTCAGGATTTTAATAATGATTTCTCATACACCACTGAACGTCAGCGAACTTACAGCAATCGTAGGAATGGCTCAATCAGGGATTTCTAGACATTTGAGTCAACTTAAAAAAATGAAGCTTATACAGGAACACAAAGAAGGGATATGGACCTACTATCAACTCGCACAAAAGGAATCTCTTGACAGGGAACTTCATCTTCTCTGGGAATTTTTACGCGATCAATTGTCATCAATGAAGGATCCTAACAATGATCGTGTAAGGCTTCATGAAATATTACGTCAAAGAGAAAGTACTTCTGGTGGTTTAAATGAACAACTGCTTGAACCGGGACAATCTTGGTATGCTTGGTCTTGTTTGCTTGGAGTCCTGCTTGGTCAAAACAGAGGTAAAAAATCTGAATTTGAATTAGGTATTTCCGAACTTGAAATTATTGATCTTGGATGTGGAGACGGAACGCTGACTGTGGAAATGGCAAAATTTGCCAATCATGTAACGGGTGTGGATATTAATCCGGATATCCTTGCTATGGCTAGGCAGCGTAAGGACAGGATGGGACTGCATAATGTAAGTTTTGTGGTTGAAGATGCAAGCAGCTTATCTTTGTCTTCTGAATCGATGGATGTTGTTTTCTTTTCACAGTCTCTTCATCATCTTGAAAATCCCCAGAAAGGGTTACATGAGGCAGCTCGTATACTTCGTCCCGGTGGAAAGATTTTAGTAATGGAACTTTCCTCTCATGAAGAAGAATGGGTGTTGGAGAAACTTGGGCATAAGTGGCTTGGATTTGAAAAAGAATTTTTGATCGAATGTATGCAGAGTGCAGGCTTGGGGAATTTATATTCTGAAGTACTTCCTCACCGCAGGGATGAGTTATTTCAGATAATTATCTCAGCAGGGAGTAAACCATAGTCAAGCTAGGCATTAGCAAAACTAATTTTTATAATATAAGAGAACCGGTTACATTCACTGTATGTTTTTTCACTTCCTTTTTGATTGCAATTTTATCTTATCCGTCTAAAACTTAAACATTTACCACTTTTTTATTCCATTACATTACGAAAATTAGAAATATTAATCATGCAGGAGTACGTTCCAAAGGAAATTGAAACAAAGTGGCAACAATACTGGGAAGAACATAATTTGTTGGACTTTGATTTTGATTCAGAAAATCCAAATTTTTACATGCTGACCATGCTTCCCTATCCTTCGGGAGATCTACATATTGGTCACTGGTATGCTATGGCACCGTCTGATTCTTATGCCCGTTTTATGAAAATGAAAGGATATGAAGTTTTTTTCCCAATAGGCTTCGATGCTTTTGGACTTCCTGCTGAAAATGCAGCGATCAAAAATAAAATTCATCCTAAATCATGGACATACGCAAACATTAAACGCATGCAAAAACAACTACGTTCCATGGGAAACATGTTTGCCTGGAAAAACGAGGTTGTCTCATGTGATCCGGAATATTACAAATGGAGCCAATGGTTTTTCCTTAGGATGCTAGAAGAAGATTTGGCTTACAGGGAGTATTCACCTGTTGATTACTGCAATAATTGTCAGACTACTCTAGCACGGGAACAGGTTTGGGGTGAGGAAAGGGTATGTGAACGCTGTGGTAATCATGTTGTAAAAAAAGATTTAAATCAGTGGAAATTGCGCATTACCAAATACGCAGATGAATTACTTGATTTTGAAGGACTGGACTGGCCAGATCGTGTTTGTTCAATGCAGGAAAACTGGATTGGACGTAGCGAGGGAGTTGAGTTCGCATTGAAAATAGATGGTTCAGGAAATCTAAGCTTCAAGGTTTTTACCACAAGGCCTGACACTGTTTTCGGTATGACCTTCTGTGTGCTAGCTCCGGAGCATGAATTAGTAGGTAAAATCACAAAGGCTGAACAGAAAGGTACTGTTGAAGCATATATATCCTCTGCACAAGGCAAAGACGAAATTGAACGTACAGCAGAGGGACAGGAAAAAGATGGTGTATTCACTGGAGCATATGCGGTTAATCCAATGAATGGGGAGTTGGTACCAGTCTGGATTGCAGATTATGTGATTGAATCTTATGGTACGGGGGCAATAATGGGAGTTCCAGCGCATGATGAAAGAGATTTTAATTTTGCTCGAAAATATGGACTAGCCACTCCTGTTGTTATTGTTTCAAAGGATCAGCGCGATTCTTTCCAGAATGGTGATGAACTAGAAGAACCTATTTTGCAGAAAGAAGATTCAGTAATGGTAAACAGTTCGGGATTTGAAGGGGCGATATGGCCGGATAGCTTCAACCGTGTTGCAAATCATATGCAAAAGGAAGGTTTTGGTCAGCGACAGGTTAATTACCGTTTGCATGACTGGTTGATCAGCCGTCAGAGAATGTGGGGAACCCCTATTCCTGTGGTTTACTGCGAAAGCTGCGGAATGCAGTCCGTACCATACAATGAATTACCCGTTCTGCTTCCGGATGATGCTGAATTCAAACCTACAGGTGAGAGTCCTTTAAAATATCATCATGGATTTCTGAAAACTTCATGTCCAGAATGTGGAGGGGATGCTGAAAGAGAAACTGATACCATGGATACGTTTATTTGTTCGTCTTGGTACTATTATGCCTACGTGTCACCATACTGTAAAAAAGGGGAAAGTCTAGTCCGTGATGATTATCCATGGGATGTAGATAAAGTAAATTCATTGTGTCCGGTTGATCAATATACAGGAGGAATAGAGCATGCCACCATGCATCTTCTTTATTTTCGTTTTTTCACTAAGGCACTTGCAGATTTAGGTTTACTAAATTTTCGTGAACCTACTAAGCGTTTGTTTAACCAAGGAATGATACTAGGAGAAGATCACGAAAAAATGTCCAAAAGTCGTGGCAATGTTGTGAATCCCGACCTGCTAGTAAAGCAGTACGGTGCAGATACTGTAAGAGCATACCTGATGTTCCTTGGACCTTGGGAAGCTGGAGCAGCGTGGAATTCACAGGGCATTGAAGGACTTGCACGCTTTTTTAAATCGGTCTGGGTACTTTGCATGTCAGAGGAGAAAAATTCTTCAAATATTTCCTTGGCTACGGAAAAGAAACTCCTAAAATCGCTTCATCAAACTATAAAAAAGGTAACTAAAGATTTGGAGAATTTCCGCTTCAATACGGCTATTGCTGCAGTAATGTCATTTCGAAATGTTTTAAAGTTAGAAGCTGATGCTGCTGGAAGCGAAGTATGGAAAAAATGTCTTGAAGGGATGCTGTTGATGCTGGCTCCAATAGCACCACACATCACAGAAGAATTATGGCAAAAGCTTAATCCCAGAAAAGGGAGCATCCATAGCCAGCCTTGGCCTGTTTTTGAAGAAAAGCTGGCGGCAGAGGATTTAATTACTCTTGTTGTACAGGTAAACGGGAAAGTACGTGACCGGCTTGAAATCTCTAGTGGATCGAGCAAAGAAGAAACAGAAAAAACTGCATTGGCTTCTCCCAAGGTTCAGTCTTACTTAGAAGGCAAACAAATCCGCAAAATTATAGTAGTTCCTGAACGACTTGTGAATGTTGTATGCGGGTGAAAATTTGATTTGTTTCTCTAACACTCGAAATGTTGAGTTTTGTTGAATTATTATATGGATTCCATTTAAGCTAATTTTTCGAAGAACCTCTAGTATCACATGGAAAATCATAATCATAAATTTAGTTATTGCATTTGTTTTAAGTTTATTAGCAGTAACTATGGTTGACTTTTTTGGATAGGCTTAGACCTAAAATTTATTTTTGGTGTTCTGTTTTCAATAACAAAAAGCATTTTTATGCTAGAGAAATTTATTTAACTATTTCTGAAAATTTATTAATTTTGGTCGACCGGGTAATTCTAGTTCTGATTGAAAAGGTTGTGAATGCGCTATGATTTTTCCGCGCCGTATTACAAACAGTCTATTTGGCCTCAATCTGAGTGCTTCGATTGGGTCTGCTGCCTGCAGAATTATCATATCCGCATTACATCCTTTTTCAAGACCATATCCTTCTAGGCCCATAATTTTTGCTGGGAATTCAGTGACCGCACTGAAACAGGATTCCATTTCGTCCACACCTGTCATTTGCGCAACATGCAGTCCAATGCTTGCAGCTTCAAGCATATCTGCTGAACCTAGTGAATACCATGGATCCATCACGCAGTCATGACCAAAGGCCACATTCAAACCATTCTTCATCATTTCCGGCACACGTGTCATTCCTCGTCGTTTTGGATAGTTATCATGACGCCCCTGAATAGTAATGTTAATCAGTGGATTTGCTACCACATTCATATCTGCTTCAGCCATTAATGGTAGTAGTTTACTGACATAATAATTGTCCATCGAATGCATTGAAGTAAGGTGTGATCCGGTAACCCTTCCCTGTAAACCGAGACGTACAGTTTCTGCCGTAAGAGTTTCTATATGTCTTGAGAGGGGATCGTCACTTTCGTCACAATGCATATCAACACGCAAGCCTCGTTCCGCAGCAATTCTGCACAATGTTTCCACAGATTTTTTACCTTCTTCCATTGTGCGCTCAAAGTGAGGAATTCCTCCAACTACATCCACGCCTCGGTCAAGTGCATTTTTTAGAAGCGCAGCAGCATCCGGACTGCGAAAAAATCCGTCTTGAGGAAAAGCAACCAGTTGTAAATCTAGATATGGAGCGACTTCTTTTTTAACTTCCAAAAGGACATCCACAGCCAGCAATCTTTGATCACATATATCTACATGACTGCGAATTGCCAGTAGACCTTTTGCAACAGCCATGTCGCAATACCTGAGGGCTCTCTCCTTGATTGTTTCAGCTGTGAGGTGTGGTTTCAGTTCACCCCATAATTTTATACCTTCAAGCAGGGTTCCGGACTGGTTTAGGCGAGGCTGTCCGATACTGAGGGTAGCATCCATATGAAAATGTGCGTCTACAAAGGGAGGACTTACAAGATAACCGGAAGCGTCTATTTCCTTATTTGCTTTTGAAGGCAGTTTTACTTCAATTGAGATTATTTTTTCATCTTTGATGCCTATATCAAATCCTGTCCTTCCATCCGGAAGATTTGCGTTTCTGATAATTAGGTCCATTGTTCGATTTTCTTAATGTGTAAATATTCAGTATAAATAATGGAACTGAATAAATTAATTCAAATTCGGAATAAGATGCAGAAAGAGAAAAAGAAAATCACTCAAATACTAAACAATCATATTTAAGAAGAATAATTCACATGAATAAAATCTATAGTGCTGGAATAACCTTCCCCGGATTCATCAGGTTTTCTGGATCATAAGATTGTTTTATCTTGCGCATTAGTTCTAAAGATTCTCCATGTTCGGCCTGCATATATTTTAATTTCCCAGAACCGATACCATGTTCTCCTGTGCAGGTTCCTCCCATTCTTAATGTGCGTTCAACCAGACGATCATTCAAAGGTTGGTAACGGTTCAGGTCTTCTTCTTCATTTTCAGGATCAATCATAAAAAGGAGGTGGAAATTGCCGTCTCCTACATGTCCCACTATCGGAACGGTAAGACCCTCCCGTTCAATATCTTGGCGCGTTTCTAGAATACATTCTGCCAAACGGGAGATAGGTACGCAGACATCTGTAGGCCAACCTTTTGTACCCGGACGCATAGCCAATGCGGCATAATAGGCATTGTGTCGTGCTTCCCAGAGTTTCTGCCGTTCTTGTTCACGTGCAGACCATTGAAAATCGCTTCCACCTTCTCCAGAAGAAATTTCTTTCACCATTTCAGATTGTTCCTGTACCCAGGCTATAGTACCATGAAACTCAAAAAATAACGTAGGTTTGAGAGGGTAATTAAAATTGGAGAACTTATTTATTGCATCAATTTGCACTTCATCCAGAAGCTCAATTCTTGCCACAGGAATACCCATCTGTATGGTGGATATCGTAGTATTTACAGCACCCTCTAAAGAATTAAAAGAGCATACAGCTGAAGAAATTGCTTCAGGTATGCCATAAAGTCTAAGCTGTATTTCAGCTATAATTCCAAGTGTCCCTTCCGAACCTATAAACAACCTTGTCAAATCATAACCAGCTGAAGATTTTCTGGCCCGTGTTCCGGTACGAATAATTTTTCCTTCTGCGGTTACTACAGTTAGGCCGAGCACATTTTCACGCATAGTGCCATAGCGAACTGCATTTGTCCCTGATGCTCGAGTTGCGGTCATTCCTCCCAAAGAGGCGTCAGCGCCTGGGTCAATGGGAAAAAAGAGACCGGAGTTGCGCAAGTGCTGATTAAGTTGCTTTCGGGTAACTCCTGCTTGGACACGGCAATCTAGGTCGTTTTCATTGACTTCAAGTATATTGTTCATTGCAGAAATATCTATGCAAATTCCACCCTGTAGTGCTGCAATATGTCCCTCTAGTGAAGTTCCGGTACCGTATGGGATGACAGGTTTTTTGTTTCTGACACAAACTTTTACGGTCTCAGCAATCTCCTGATTACTTTGTACGTATGCTACTGCCTCCGGAGGAACAGAAGCATGAAACGATTCGTCATGACCATGCTGATTACATACTGATTTTGATAAAGAAAGGCGTTCGCCAAGCAGTTCCTTTAACTCTTTAAGGTAAGGTGTCATTTATTGAGTTGGTATTACGACTGCAGTTTTTTTTCAAAATTCTATTTTGGGAAATATGCAAAAAACATCATATCACATAGATGAAAAAAGTGAAAAAACTGAATTTCCGAAAGTTGTATAACGTACATTCCCCAGACATTTTAATCAATGTCAAATCTAGGTTGGCTCGATCAAACTGTATATGGTTTGATTTTATTTAATAATACGGATTAAGAAGGTGAGACTTTAAAGGATTATTTTTGTACCTATGCCTTGGTCAGTAAACAGTTCTGCTATTACTGAGTGAGGTTCAGTACCATTGATTATTTGAGCAGATTCAACTCCGTTTTTAACGCAATAAAGACCTGCGTTTACTTTTGGTGACATCCCTCCGGTGATAATCTTCTTAAGTATCATTTTTTCTACTTCGATTGAGGTGAGTTGAGCACACAATTTGTCTTTTTCAAGCACTCCGTCAACATCTGTCATGAAGATTATTTTGTATGCACCCAGAGAGACGGCAATTCGGGAGGCCGTTGTATCAGCGTTAATGTTGTAAGTAACTCCGTCATTGCCAAGACCAATGGGTGAAACAACTGGAAGAAAACCTTTTTCAAGTAAAACCATTAGTAGTTCTGGATTTACTTTCTTTATTTCCCCAACGTATCCTAAATCAATTCCACCTTCATGGGTTTTTTTGCCTGCTTCAATTAAATGACCGTCCTTACCGCTTACGCCAACAGCTTTTCCTCCAAAAGTGTTAATATGTGCTATTATTTCTTTATTGATTGTTCCAGAAAGCACCATTTCCGTCACTTTAAGATTTTCTGAGCTAGTTACTCTTAGCCCGTCTATAAATGAGACTTCTTGACCTAATTGTTCCATTGCTTTTGAAACTTCATGTCCACCGCCATGAACAACGACAGGACTCATTCCTAGGGACTGAAGCAAGACAATATCCTGTGCAAAGTTTTTTTTGAGATGTTCCTCAATCATGGCAGCACCACCATATTTAACTACCACTATTTTTCCATAGAAGCGCTTAATGTATGAAAGCGCTTCTATTAGTAGATTTTTCTTTTCCTCAGTAAACATTGTCATAGATACTTCTTAAAAGAATAAATTTTCTGATGAAATTTATTCAGGATTAAATTTGATAAAATTTAGGAACTGACGGATAGAATAATCAAGGGTTCATTTTATGAACGATAAGGTACAATAAGTTTTTGGTTAGGCCTCAGATGGCTTGCAGACTTCAGCTCATTTAGCACAACCAGTTTTTTTACTGTTGTACGGTACATTTTTGCAATTCCCCAGAGCGTATCTCCATTTCGAACACGAATGACCCGATGTTTCCCTTTTAAAACTTTTTTCGAAATCTTTTTTGCAAGTATAGATTCCCCAGCATTATTTTCCGCTTTAGACGGAGGATTAACATAAAATCTCATTCCTGCTCTCAACTGTTTTGAACTGGTCAACCCATTCCATTGCATAAGGTTTTTAACTGAAGTTTTGTAGCGTAATGCCAAATGCGAAAGTGTAGTATTTTGTGGAACTCTAATGAAATTAGATTTCCCTGATGCTTTAACATTTGTAGCATTACGGTAACCGACAACCAGCTTTTGTCCAGCCCTGACTGAATTAGCTCTTTTTAAATTATTCCACCTCATCAGTTTTCGGACACTTGTCCGGTATTTTTTAGCAATTTCTGAAAGTGTGCTACCTTTTGGTACACGGATTCTCTGTGCAATCAATTTAGGCTTATAATATTTGTAATTGCTGGCAACTTCCTGAAAAACTCGCCAAGTTGGGACAAATGTTTTAAGTCGTTGTCTAACTCGAAGTACGGATTTCGAGTTGAGCCCGTTCCATCGTGCGAGACGTCTTACGGAAGTTTTATGTTTCCTGGCCAAATCCCACAAGTTATCTCCGTATTTAACATGGAAATAAACAGGAGCTCCAAATTTTTCAAGTACTTTTGTTACACTAACCGAATTTCCGAGCAGTTTGTTGTATGAATGGCTCCACTGTTTTGAAGGTTCAGGATTTTTATTCAATGAAGACAGCAATTCCTTTTGGTGCAGTTTAGGAATATAGAATGAGTAGTTCTTCTGCTTCATCGGAGGCACACCAAGATACAATGCTGGATTTAAGTTACGGAGGGTGCGGAACGACATTTTGGAGCGCTTTGCAACTTCTTCTAATGAAAAAGCTACTGGTAAACTGTCCTGAGTCTCATCCATCGGAGGCATTTTTTTGACGTGAGCAAAGCCGTATCTCTCCGGATTTTTATAGATAACTGATAAAGCCATTATTGCGGGTACGTAGTTTCTAGTTTCACGTGGAAGACGAAGTGACGAGAAATTAGGTTTTTGCCCTTTTCTTTTGGCTAGTTTAATTGCTCTTTGTACACGGCCTTCACCAGTATTGTATGCTGCCATTGCTAATTCCCAGTCGCCAAATAAGCCATAAAGGTGTTTCAGGTAAGTTATTGCAGCTTTTGTTGAAAGTATTGGATCACGTCTTTCATCAATCCAGCGATTAATTTTTAGACCATAAATTCTTCCTGTTGAAGCAATGAACTGCCATAATCCTACAGCACTTTTATTGGAACGAGCACGAACATTGAAGTTACTTTCTGCCGAAACCATGTAAATCAGGTCTAGCGGCATACCTGACTCTTTAAGCATTTTTACCATCATCGGAATATACCTACCTGAGTGTCGCATGCCTTTTATGACCTGTTTGCGTTTCTTTGTGGTAAGTCTCCGGATTATTCTTTTAACTTTAGAATTATAACGGACGGGTATGTCATAAGTTTTGCCTTCAACTTTCCAGAACTTATGCCTGTAAAGAGTCCTTCTTGGCTGCTTTTTGAACTCGGAAGATCTTTTTTTCACTCTTGCAACAAGTTTTACCTCCTGAATGCCACTCCTACTTGCTTCAAGCAGAATCTCATTATTTCGAAGCGGAGCCGGTTGGAAATTAGGGGAAGCAGCCTTGACCAGCAATGCAGTCGAACTAAAAAGCAGAAATGTTAGAATTAATCTTTTTATAAAAATATTGCTTTTCATCAACACTTTGTTATATCGGAAATAAATAGAGTTTAAATTCTAAATAATCTGAAAAAATCTTATTTACAATTTTTTTACGGAAATATTTCAAGCTTAACCATTTAAGTCAAACTAATTTCCTGTGCAAAGATCATGCACTGTAAAATGACTGATAAATCTAGTTCTCCTTTGAGCAAAAAAAGATTGACTGTCTGTCTTTTGATAAAATAGAATTATGTCTCATAATGACAAAAGCGAGAATAGCTCAGCTGGTAGAGCACAACCTTGCCAAGGTTGAGGTCGCGGGTTCGAACCCCGTTTCTCGCTCCATTTCATGCTCCCCTATAATACTAATCTCACAAATAAAAAATTTATTGAGTATTATTTGTTAGTATCAACGTTACCAGAGTCTTTTTGATTCAAATTATAACTTTACTTCCCTAATATTTGAACCTGAAATAAGTAGAATGTAATAGTACTTATTTTTTTTTCAGAAAGATAATTTGTGTAGGAAAAATTACTTGAA
>MDTG01433558.1_pt1 | contig 12254 bp, 10 predicted proteins | sample 811421 | NCBI WGS metagenome assembly MDTG01 (sample SAMN05326645, study PRJNA326480) | marine metagenome | isolation source: seawater | place: Pacific Ocean: South East | collected 2011
ATGCTGCCTGGCTGGAAGGTAAGACTTCGATTGGGGTTACTGCGGGAGCTTCTGCCCCCGAGGTTCTGGTGAACGAAGTTATTACCCGTCTGCGAGAGCTTGGCGGCAGCGTTCCGGAGGAAATTGCCGGGCGTGAGGAGAATATTGTGTTTTCTATGCCGCGGGAGTTGCGGATTGATGCCATTGAGCTCGAATGAGCTCAATGGCGCTTGAGCTTTTTACCAACAACCCGCTTGGCCTGCACCACGGTTTCCTTGTTCATCCACTGTAAGCGTTCCGCAGGGGTCGTTCGTTTGGCCCCCGGTAGGCACAGCTTGCAGTGTGAACGTATCCCTCGTTACGTTTCCCGAAAAGCTAATGTTATAGAAGACTGTGCCATTCTGTGGTGATTGCGTGAACGGCAAAGTCGGATCGGCTCCTCCAACCCTATAGTCAAAGCCATTGGAATACCTTCGCTCCATCCATTGCGCCAATTCAAGCAGGTCAGACTGCGCCGTTGTTCTGCGAGTCCGCTCTACGTGATTCTGATAAGTTGGTAGAGCGACTGCGGCAATGATTGCAATGATAGCAACTGCAATCATCAGTTCTATGAGTGTAAAGCCTGCAACGCCTGCTTTTTTTACTGTTTTATTGGTTCCGGTTCGTGTCACAACTAGGTCACTCACGTTTTAGGAATTTTGTGTGCCAAGAAAGTTATTTGTCTGCAACATCAAGCGATCGTATCAGCCGCGCGCCTCGGCTTGGGTCAACAACTTTGCCAACCTCTATTTTCACCGAGTTTCCTGGCTCCAAACGCCTCAGGACTTGCTCCCGTGACCATGTTGCATTGTTGAAATGAACTACTCGGTCCAGTAAGAACGATCGATCATCAATAATAACAATACCCAGTTCCGGGTTAACCGAATTTACTGTTCCAGAGAGTTCGCTTCCTTCTCTGAGCATTTGAAACTCAGAGTCTGGCATTTCTTCGGCGGTTGAATTGCCTGTAAACATTATTGCTGTCAACAAAAGCGCTACCATGTTGGCCAGAAATCTGGGGGTGAAAGCTTTGAAATTCATGATTTAACCTCTTAATAGGTGCTGTCAAAACCTGTCGCAACATGCCACCAGTGCCGTTGAGGAACAGCTCCGTTTTAACGGAGCTGTTCCCAGGTTTGCCGACCAGTATTCGAATCCAGAGATCTGGCGCACAAAGCGTCTTCACAAGGCGCATCCGGGTCGAGTTGGTTCGGATCAAGCCCGGGTATTATGACCTCTGAATCTCCGTCTCCGGTGGCGATGGTTCGATTCTCACCACCGTAACCATACTGTATGCCACTTGGTGCATAGCCACCGGTGATATCGCCGGAATTGAATATACCATCACTGTTGAGGTCGAAAACCGGGTCGTCAGACGGCTGTCCGCTCGTCAACTTGAGGTCCATTATGAAGCCCGTTCTACCGCTGGAGCAGGGGTCGTCATCAGGAACGACTGTAGTAAATCTCACGCGGTCTGGATTCACCCCGAACGGGAAGGTTGCTCTGCTAATAACCCGCTCTCCGGTCTGGGTGGATCCATAGATCAGGTCCAGATACCAGCCATTTTCAGAGGTAAGCTGGTTCTCGGAGGTTTCGCGCACAGTAAAGGTATTGGTGCCGACTCCGGACGCTTTAGTTACCGTCACAGTCTCTTGCGTTGTGATCGTCTGTTCCAGCAGGTCTGAACGGGTAAGATTGGTTTGCGAAAGGTCATCTTTGATGCTGTAAAGGCTTTGAACGTTGAAGTTACTTTCGTCGCCGTTTCTCAAGAAGCTTCCTGTTCCAAAAGCGAGTACCAGTTCGTCAGAATCGGTTGGGTTTAGGGCTACCCGCGGAGCAACTGTAATGGGTTGGGCTGTGCCGCCGTTGTCCTGGGCTGAGAATACCTTTTCGGTACTCCAGCTATTCGTGTTGGAGCTTGCTATCGCGAAACGCCACATATTGCCCTGGAGGTCGCCTGCATAAACATGGCGGGTGATGGCATCCCTTTCAGGAAAACTCGTAATGACAGGCGCTGCTAGCCCATTTGGAGCCGCGCTGCTACCAGCACCGGTTTCCAGTTCTTTGATCAACGAGCCATCGGCAAGATCAACAACGAAGAGGCTGGATTGGTTGTTGGCGCTGTTGTAGCCGTTACCGAAGATGGCGGCCCATGTGCCATCTGCTAATCGTGCGATTTGGGGGTCGGTTACTCCATAGCCAAGATCCGGATGTGTGAACTCCCAGAGTACGTCTGTCGCGGGTGAGAAAGAACCTGGGTCAGTTACGTCGAGCGCGAAAACAGTTTTACCGCCGAGGCCCATCGTACCGAGAAGAACAGTTCGCCACTCTGCGGACCCGTTTCCGTCCTTGTCAATGTACGCGTCTTGTACTCGGGGCGTACCGTCCATTAAATATTTATGCGAGTAATTTGGAAGCATTAACTCAGAAATGCGAGCGTGACTGTTCGTGCCCTGAGGTAGAAGCAGCTCTCCAGGTACATAACCGAAAAGCTCTGCACCAGTTTCACTGTTGAAAGCATGAAGAATGCCGTCATTCGCGGGCACATAGAGCGCATCGATTCGGTTTTGATAATCCGTCGTTGAACGAAAAGCTCCGTAGCTGCTTCCCTCAGTCGAAGGCAGTCTGCTAAATCCAAAATTGGATTTACCTACAAATTGGGGATTCGCATTGATAATGTCGCCGAGCAGGCGAGTTACGGAAGCACCGGATTGATCAATTGTTTCACGGGACCTGAATGAGCTGTCCGCGTTTGTGTCTCCATGTAGCCATGCCAAACGCTTATAACCAAGGTTGTCCACGGTTGATGCCAGTGTAGGATCGGCGTTCAATGCCTGTTGCTGATTTGTCGAGAGGTTCGAAAGGGAACTTGTGCTGCTGAATGCCAATTCGACGCCTGAGGTGCCATTGTGAGTAATCAGCGTTCGGTTTGCAGGTGTTGTATTAGCCAGTACTGTTTCCGCATTCCAGATCTCGGAACCTTGATCAAAGTTGAAGCCGGTCAACGTGCCCGACCAGTCTTCGCTCCTGAATCCCGCAAAGAAGCCCAACGATTCCGTTCTGAGGACAGCGGAGCTGACCGCAGCAGAGGAAGCGGAGGTTTGGGCGCGAGCAGTCAGATCACCCAGGAATTCCTGGATAGCCAAGGTAAAAGCCCCAGGATCCTGCGCGCTTGCGTAACCGCCCCTGCCGTTGATGGCAGCATGCAACAAGTCATCGATGTTTTCGGGGCTTCGATTATCATCTGGCTCTGGCCAAGTTATCTGATCTCCAGACGCAATCGCAGCGGTTGCATCTGCCTCAGAGATGTCGCCAACGACACCAAGGCCGATGGTAAACGTAACCATGTGTTGCCAGAATGCCGGATCGACAGTTCCTGTCGGGACTTTGTTCGCGAGGTCCGTTCGAAGGTCGTTTTTCCAGTACTCCATTGCCACATCGGCGAGTGTATTGGAATGGCTGTCTGCGAACGGCGAAACTGCCGTATAGGAGAAATCGTCGCCATCAGGGTCGGGGTTCGTATAAGAGGGGCCCGCAGTATTGTCGACGTTGCCAACGCTTGGACTACCACCGTTCCAGATACCATCTGTCATTAGAATGGAGAAACTCTGACGGCACTCTACCTGCGCAGTGGTGTCATTGGTGCCAGGCGTTGCGCCCCAGGGACCCTGGTTGTCGCTTCTGGAGTAATACTCACCAATATCCTTGAGGGCAGTTCTGAGTGGAGTTCCCCCGCTTACACTCTTGCCATGCAACCAGGTAAGAAACTGTTGTCTTCTTGCGCTTGTGTAGGGACGGACGCCACTGACGATAGTGTCAGTGTCGGCCACTCCATCAATGGTATTGTTGTTGACGTTGATGGCACCATAGCCGACCCGAATGTTTTCCGGCAGATTAAAAAAGGCCTCAGTTATCCCCGACTTTGCTGCCTTGTCCCTCGTGCTGTAGTAGGAAAACCAGTTGGCATAATTCTGCTTCACATCGGCTGTCGCGTTATTAAGCAGGACCGTGTTAAAACAGCTGTTGACCTTCGGGTTCGCTATGCACTGGGGCGACTGGATAAGATCCATATAGAAACCTTCTTCAATGGATCCAATCTGATCGAAACGAATGTACGTGCTTAGATTATCCGTCCCCGAGTTCGGGTCAAACCCATTTACCGGGGCGCTGGTATAAGAGGAGTTTGGATAGCGGCCGCTGCCATCAGGTTTATATGGGGGAAGATAGGTAACGTCCGGATCGTAATAAATTTTGTTGACATCGCTCGAATAATACCAGTTTTCGTTTGCGTCTCCCCCTAGATTGTCAGGCATGTAACGCCAGCCCATTGAGCCTGAGTCATCGAAGACAAACATCAGGTTGGGGTCAACGGACTCTTTCAAGAACAGCGGCACCGAAGCCAGGTTTACTTGGGCAAAAGCCGCTTGTGTTGTTGCAAGCGAGAAAAGTAGGCTTGCCGCAAACGTTGATAGCCTGGATAGGTGGATATTTTTCTTGAGTATTCTCGTTTTCTGTTTCATGGCTTAATCTCCAGTTGGAGCAAACGGCAACGATTCGGCTGCGATGTGTGCATGGCGCTCATGATTACTCCGGGGGTAAGAGCACGGTTGACTGTACGACGCTAATAGCGTTCGGGCTGCCGCCCTGGCCGCGAGAGGTTACCTCGAAGCGCTCAAAACAGGGTTGTCCTGGCTCGATTGGACATACATCGGCTAAGCGCGCTTGATGATAAGCAGGTTGAGCGCTGACACCGGCGCCAGCATTCCCGGTTCCAGCAGCCGCAGGGTTATTGCCATCCCAATTCCAGGGCGTGGTCAGCCTGTTGGTTGCGAATGCTGTTTGGCGGCTGGCGAGGCTGCCTATCAGGTCTGCTTCTCCCTGGCGAAGCCCAGCTTCAGAGGCCTGGAAGGACATAGCTCCGTCGTGTGCATTGCTGGCCATCCGCTCCTGCATGATGGAACCCTGCATGCCGCCAACCGCGAGAAGAGAGATAAGCAGAAGCATGAACAGAGCCACTACCAGGGTTGCCCCCCTCTGCGTTGCAGAAAAAGGCGCCGAGTTAATGACTGGTGTGTTTGCACGCTTGATCATTCCATCCGCCCTCTCAATGATGTTGTAGTTACGGAGACGATGCGGACACGGCTGTCTCCGTTATTCGCCTGGCTCACCTCGCTGCCCAGCATGTCGAAACTGCGACCGTTTGGCTGGTCAAGCACATCGTCCTGGCTCCGAGTCAGAACCGAAAAGCGTACACTTGCGACCTCCTCCCAGTCAGTTACCTCGTCAGCGGGAACATAGTCGTCGGCAGCATTGCTTCCGCCAGTATCAACTCCATAAAGAATCTGGAGCGTTTCGACACCGGAGACAAGCTCCTGAGGCGCCTGCAGCGGCGTCATTAGACGTCTGAACAGGGCCGGTTCGCCATTGGTGCCTTGACCAATGTAATAGGCCATCGAGGTGAATTCATAGACTTTGGTTTGTGGCTCATAGGCGAGATTGAAATTGTTGCCATTATTTCCCGGGCTGACATTGCCTCCTGCCATTGTGATTGCGCTAGAATTGGCATTATTGCTCTTTTGGAACAGTTCGCCCTCTGAGCAATCTCCCAAAGTTGCAAGAACAATTCGATTAACTGGAACACCAGAATTGTCGGTCAGGTTGATACTGTTTCCATTCTGGGGATTGCCGGCATCCACCGGCACGCTCAGCGGTGTAAGGCCATTCACGATAATGACATCGGAATTGGTGACGACAGATCCGGCAAGCGATGCCGGCAGGGAGGTGCCCGCTGTGCCAGAAGCCCAGTTCCCTGCGGTCGGCGTTGCCAGGGCCCCCGCCAGAGTGACGCTGTCTCCGGGGCCCGTCCCTGTATAATCCCATCCCTGAACGGGTTGGCTCAGAGGGACAACCAGCCCGCCATTCAGGCGATTGTCAACAACCTGATCCAGGGGCAGCCCCATTTCGGCCAGGCAGCCAAAACTGCCCGCAGATCGCAGATCCGGGGATAAGACCGCCGACACAAAGCGTGTGCTTTCCTGGGCGTGCGCAAGCCCCTGGGTCTGACGATAGGTGTCATTGCCGCTGAGGTAAATTTGCGTGACACCCAGGGTAATAATGAGACCAAGAGCCAGCGAAATGATTAGCTCGACCAGTGACAGGCCGGACTGTGGGGCTAGCGGGGCAGGCCTTGGTAACCGGGCGTAAGATTTCGACTTGTGTATCATCAAATCTGTGTCCTCACTACAACAGGGTTCATAGCGGCATCATCCTGATCCCAGTCGATGGTCACCGTCACGGTATCGCCGTTTACTGCAACCGTTCTCTCGGCTGCCGGTAGTAAACAGGCAAGGTTGTTTTCCCATGCTGCGATGTCATTGGCGCTGACTGAGGCATTTCCGGGAACGAACGACGTATCGCATGCGCCATTGTTTGCCCCTTGCGCATCGCCTTGTGCGAGCGCGTAAGCCCCAGGGTTGTCGGAGTTTGCGCGGATCCTGTCGAGAAGATCCTCAGCCAACAAAACCGCCTGACTGCGATTCTGGGATTGGGTGTTCATTTGTAGCGATATGATTTGGGTTGATGCTATCCCCAGGATCCCGATGCCGAGCACCAACACCGCCACCATTATTTCGATAAGGCCAACGCCCGACTGTTTGTTAACCGGAAAAGCAAAAGATCGTGCTCCGGGTTTCCGTGTTAGAGAATGTTTCATGGGCATGCTCCGCCATCAATCTCGGTTCTGCCTACCGGGCTGATACGGATAGTCCGGAAGGTATTGGCGCCCGAGGCACACCCGTTGGGCGCAATGGTGAAGGACTGCGCAGTCTGCGGGATCAGGAATCCCCTTCGATCAAAAACCAGATCGCCGGCGGTCTCCGTGAATGTCAGGCTCTGAGGGGCTTCGAATGCCCTTATCTGATCATTGGCGCAGTCGCCAGTTGCGTCGCCAGTATGGACGCACCAGCCCCCGCCCAGACCTCCATCGGTACTCAGCGTGACAGCCGTGCCGCGTTTGATGGCTTCGGTTCTCGCTAGTTTGATCGATGACACCAACAGGTTGGTGCCCGATACCAGTCTGTTTCCTTCGATCGCCCGATTAAAGCCAGGGACCGCAACTGCAGCCACAATCGCGAGGAGAACGACGGTAATCATCAACTCTATAAGAGTGAAACCCGAGGTTTTTTTTATCATATCCAATCCTGTTCTTGGCTATCGTCCTATTGAAACAGAGTGTTTTTCACTCTGCATCGTTTCGGCGACGAATGGCAGGATTAAGGGGGCGAGCGGTTCATGCCTGATTTTATGCGTCAACCGGGGCACTTGATTATGGTTCCCCAGGGGAGTGTTATCTTGCCGTCGCGGTTCTTGTCTCTCAGTGATCTCAGGCGACCACCTATATTGATGGCCATATAAGTCATTTCGAATTCGGCTGTATTCAAGCGTGAGCATGCGACGAGGCTTCCCATCGTGCCGTGGCTCATGCCGTCCGATGAAAACTGGAAGTAACCTCTCCCCGCTGTCCTTGAAAAGAGATGGGAGCCGGTTTTAGTGAGTTCAAGGACTTTGTGAACCTTGTTCGAATCCGGACGTTTGTCGTTGTTCATGTCCGGGAAGACTGAGACAGGTTGGTTCCAGTCGTCAACGCACTGCAGTTGCGCAGAGAGTGGGCAGACTGTGGTGAGGGTTCCCTGATGAACGGCAAAGCTGCGAGCGGTTGCGAACAGTCTATGTGTGCCATTAACCAGATCATTATGACGACTGGCGGAAACAACGCCGCTCCACGAAATGCTGGCCACGCTTGCCGTGATGGCAATCAGTGCCACAGTGACAACTGCTTCAACCAGGGTGAAGCCTTGCTTTTTTAGCGAGGAATCCATTGTTACATCCTTGTAGGTAGATCAAGTAATTAACCTATCACGTCCTGTGATGAGGCATTGAATTATTATATGTCTGAATGCGACCTATAGTTGAAAAAAAGACAACCATCTGTGGAGATAGCTATTCCATACCTAGCTTCTTTAATCGATATCGCAGTGCCCGAAAACTGATTCCCAGTCTTTTTGCAGCTGCAGTTTTGTTCCACCGGGTCGCTTCGAGCGCCTTCTCAATGGCCTGTCGTTCAATCTTCTCCAGATACCCTTCCAGATCGATTTCCCCATCGGGCACGGCGATTCCTTCTCCCTCGCCAACCTGGCCCTCGGCAATGATCTGCGAGGCCGAAGCTGCATGCTGAACACCATTCCCCAGATGCAGATCATCAGCATCAATCTGGTCAGCGTCGCACAGGGTAAAAGCCCGCTCCAAGACGTTTTCCAGTTCCCGGACATTGCCCGGAAAGTCATAGCTTCGCAGTCGGTCCACGGCCGCTGGCGTTAACGAGGCAGGGTCACACTCATACTCTTTCGCAATCCGTTCAAGAATGTGATTCGAAAGCAGAGAAATATCATCCGGCCGCTCTCGCAGGGGTGGCACTGCGAGTTCGATCACGTTAATCCGGTAGAAAAGATCCTGGCGAAAGCTGCCTTCCTGGACCAGCTCCGGCAGATTCTTGTGGGTGGCACTCAGTACCCGAATGTCGACGGGCACTTCCTTGGTATCGCCAACCGGTCGCACGGCTTTTTCCTGTATGGCGCGGAGCAGTTTCACCTGCATAGCCAGGGGCAGGTCTGCCACTTCATCAAGGAATAGGGTACCTCCGTTGGCAGAGCGGAACAGGCCGTCTTTGTTCTCCACGGCCCCGGTAAAGCTGCCTTTCTTGTGGCCGAAGAATTCGCTTTCCATCAGTTCCGAGGGAATCGCACCGCAGTTAACCGCGATGAACGGTCCTTCGCGGCGGGGCCCCTGGAGGTGGATCATTCTGGCTACCAATTCCTTGCCGCTGCCAGACTCGCCACTGATAAAGACCGGTGCCTGACTTCTGGCCAGTTTTCGGGTCTGGTTTCGGAGTTTTCGAATCTCTGGTGATTTGCCGAGTAGCAGGCCTGGCTCGTCGGCTGTATCTTCCGCGTCTGCCTTGGGCTCAGCGAGTTTGAGGGCGCTATTGACCAGTTCCCTTAGTCGGGGCAACTCCACCGGTTTGGACACGAAATCAAAAGCCCCGGCTTTGAGCGATTCAATCGCGGTGTCCATGTTGCCGTACGCTGTGATCACGGCAACAGGCGTGGCCGGAGAGTGTTTCTGAATCCACTGTACCAGTTCAATGCCATTACCGTCTGGCAGGTTCATGTCGGTCAGGCAGAGGTGGGTGGTGTTCTGTTCCAGCAATTTCCGGGCGCTGGTGAGGTCGGGTGCCGTGAGGGTTGTTATGCCCATGCGGGTGAGGGTGATCTCAAGTAACTCCCGGATGTCCGGTTCATCATCAACGATCAGCGCTGTGTATTTGGTCATCTTGTGTCGTCGGTTCCATGTCGTTGTTCAAGCGCCCGATATCCGCCGGCGCCGGTTCAGATCATTCGCCCCGGATGAGCAAATGTAATGCGAAAACAGCAGCCGGGTTTGTTATCTTCTACCAGCGAAAGATGGGCCTGATTAGCCTCGCACAGTTCCCGGGCCAGATAAAGCCCGAGCCCGGTTCCGGTCTTGTCTGTGGTGAAAAAGGGTTCGAACACAGAATTTCTGTGCTCGGGTGCAATGCCAGGGCCCTGGTCGCGGACATCAATATAGGTTCGCTCTCCGTCCTCAGTTGCCCCCGCATGGATGCCGATTCTTCGCTGCCCCGAGTGCTGTTCACTGTAGCGTAGCCCGTTGTCGCAAAGATTCACCATGACCTGTTCAATCTGGCTCTTGTCGAATCTCGCAGATGGCAGTTGGGGATCGATTTTAAGAATAATTTCGGCCTCAGCGCGGCCTTCATTCTGCGTTTGCAGAAAGTCTTCTTTGAATTCCTGTAGCCATGGAGCAACTTCGATCAGATCTGCGTTGGCAGCTCGACGCCTTGAAAGATCAAGCACGTTCTCGATGATGCCATTCACCCGCCTCGAATGGCGCCGGATGATCCCGAGCATCTGATGATCACCTGGGTCGAGGTTAGGGGATTCCTCCATGAGCTGGGCCGCGTGGCTGATCGCCCCCAGCGGATTGCGGATTTCATGGGCAATGCCGGCCGTGAGTCTGCCCAGCGCTGCCAGTTTCATTTGCTGGGCCTGTTGGGTGACTTTGCTCATATCTTCGATGAATACAAGGATCTGGTCGCCTCGCTCCTGGTCCAGCTGAGTAAAGTTGGCCTGCAATAGCGGCGAGGTGGGTGAGGGTTGAAAGGGTTCGATGCGCTGTGTCGGGTCCTTCAGCCATGCGTCCAGGCCCTGTTTGAGTGGCTTTGGCAAAACGGTCGCTCGCTCGTGAATCGGTGCCGAGACTTTTGGGGCGCCGTATAAAAGCTCTTCGGCGGCGGCGTTGGCAAGGCGGATCTGGCCGAAACGGTCGAGCACCAGAATGCCGGTGCGCATGCGTTGAATGATCTGTTGGTTGATCTTCTCAAGTTCAGCGATGCTCCGGGCGCGGCTGCTGGCAAGAGCCTCGCTGCGCATCATTCGGCGGGAGATGCTCTGCAGGACGAAAGCGGCTGCAAAGTAGAGGATACCCAGTGAACCGGCTCGAACAATATCGTCAGCCGACTCTCCGAGGGTCAGAACTGCCCATCCTGAGATCCCAAGGGAGCAGATGGCTGCCAGCGCTGCATAGAAGGTTCCCATGCGGCTTGGCGTCAGAATGTTGCCCGCGGCCACCGACACAATCACAAGGTTGGCCAGGCCGTTGGTGATGCCTGTACTGGCAAGCAGCAGGCCATGCATGATGAGAATATCCAGCAGGATCGAAAGCGTTATATGGCGCTGGCTGGGGTGAAAGCCGGCCACAAGGAGCAGGGCAATGAAGGCATTCAGACCCAGGTAAGCGGAGACGCCTGCCTGGTAGTAATCCAACAGCCGGAACCGCATGTCAAAGTTGACGGGATCCACGAATAGCAGTGCCACCAGCATCAGACTCACGACTAGTCGGTAGTGGTTGTAGATCCTGAACAGCTTGGCCTGTTGGATTCCGGACGGTGTCGAAGGGGCCGGGCCGAGCGCTTCGGCCGATCGTACTGGTGTATCTGCTGCCATGATTTACAGGAATCCGCTGTTGGTCGGAAGAAATCCACGCCTATGCGGGGTTATAATAGCCTTTTCATGGCAATGAGTTACAGGAGCCGATTTATGTCCGTGTCCGGAAACCAGGCAGCGTCCGGGGAGCCTCCAAGAAAATTGCGGGTGGTGATGGCCCAATTGGATTTTCTGGTAGGCGATATTCCTGGCAATACCGAGCTAGTTCTGGACGCAGCCCGCCGGGCATCGTCCGAGCATCAGGCGGACGTGGTGGTGTTCCCGGAGCTTTGCCTGACTGGCTATCCACCTGAAGATTTGCTCTTGCGGCCCAGCATGGAAGTTCGCGTAAACGAGGCCCTGGAAAGACTGCAGGCGGAAAAACTGGATCCGGTGATCGTTATCGGTGCTCCTCTTCGCCATGGCGCGCTGCTATACAACGCGGCGGTGGTCATTGATGGAGGCGAAATCACAGGTCGGTACTTCAAGCGTTTCCCACCCAACTATCAGGTGTTCGACGAGAAGCGTTACTTCGCCGAGGGCCGGGATGTCCTGACTCTGGATATCCGGGGCGTTCCGGTGGGAATTACTGTGTGTGAGGATCTCTGGAAGGAGGGGCCGGTGGAAGACTGCGCCGCTGCAGGTGCCCGTCTTATTCTGAACCTCAATGCCTCGCCCTACGATATCGATAAACAGGCACGCAGGAAGGCGTTGCTTGAGCGGAAGTCCCGGGAGAATCTGGTCAGTATCGTTTATGTGAATCTGGTGGGCGGTCAAGACGAGCTGGTTTTTGACGGTGGCTCCATGGTGTTTGACCATTCCGGTGTGCTGACTGCAGAGGCCCCTCAGTTTGGTGAAGGATTATATCCGGTCGACTTTCTGTGCGAGCACCACTGTCAGCCGGTATCCCAGGCTTTGCCGGAAGAGCCGACGCTGGAGGCCAATGTCTACAGCGCCCTGGTGACCGGTGTACGGGATTACGTCAATAAGAACGGATTCAAATCGGTGGTTCTGGGGCTTTCAGGCGGTATCGATTCGGCAGTGACTCTGGCGGTTGCCGTCGATGCACTGGGCAAGGATCGGGTACGCGCGGTGATGATGCCGTTTCGCTACACCTCCAGCATGAGCCTTGAGGATGCCGAAGCGGAGGCCGTTGCC
>MDTG01057148.1_pt1 | contig 12253 bp, 13 predicted proteins | sample 811421 | NCBI WGS metagenome assembly MDTG01 (sample SAMN05326645, study PRJNA326480) | marine metagenome | isolation source: seawater | place: Pacific Ocean: South East | collected 2011
CTTTTTCATTTTCAAAATAATTTTTTAAAGTAATTGGGTTTGCAAGCATTCCTTTAAAAATTAATTTTTCTATTGCCGCAAAAATCTTTTGATGCATTGGATCATAAAAATTTATGCTAGAAATAATTGTGTTTACATCATCAAAGATTTCATTGCTAAGCAAAATTGAGCCTAGAACAGATTGCTCTGCTTCAATATTATTTGGTAATTCTTTAAAATTATTTGAAATAACACTTAGATTATTTTCCATTAGTTTATTTTATATAATTAAACTCAATATTGAATAAAAAAAAACTTATGGGGATAATAGTGTATAATTATTGAATTACTTCAGCGGGAACTACTTTAATCTTTATTTGGGCCTGAACTTCAGTGTGTAAATTTATATTTACCTTAAAATCACCTAATGATTTAATCTCATCCATTAGTTGTATCATTGATGGCTGAATTTCAATTGCATCTTTTTCATTTATAATTTTTGAGATTTCCGTTGGTTTGACTGATCCATAAAGTTCTTTATTTTCAGTGCTTAATTTTTTAATTATATATTCTTTGGATTTTATTTTATCAAATATTTCTTTTGCTAACCTCTTTTTTTCAAGATCTTTTTTATTTAAATCATTTTTAATTTTTTCAACTTCTTTTATATTCTCTTTAGAAGCATACAAAGCTTTTTTATTTGCTATAAGAAAGTTTCTTGCAAATCCTCTTTTTACATCAATCACCTCACCAATTGATCCAATTTTTCTAATATTTTCTAATAGAATAACTTTCATTATATTAATGCTAAGTTTCTAGCTCTTTTAATTGATAGCGATAATTCTCTTTGTTTTTTTTGACTTATGTTTGTAATCCTAGATGGAAGTATTTTTCCATTTTCTGAAATATATTTTTTTAATAACCTTATGTTTTTATAGTCTACAACTGGAGCACCTTTTACTGAAAGTGGACATGACTTTTTAAATTTATATTTATTTGGTTGGAAAATACTTAGTTTTGCAAAATTACTTTGTGATTTTCTTTTATTTCCTGATTTTTTTTTTTGCACCCTTAATTTCCTTCTTTTTTTGTTGTATTTTTCTTTTCATCAATATCTTTTTTTGAAAAGTAGTTTGTCTCTAGGTCAAATTTTTTAACTTTAACAGTTAAATACCTCAGAAGATTTTTATCCATACTTTCATTTTTTTCTAGATCGTTCACGATTTTTGCCGGACCTTCAATTTTGAAATGTATATAATTACCTTTTTTATTTTTTTTTATTATATAAGATAAGTTAATTAATCCCCAATTTTGAGTTTGAATTACTTTACCATCATTTTTCTCTACAATTTTAGTGTACTTTTCAGTTAATTGTTTAATTTGTGAAGGACTTACATCCTGCCTTGCTACTATAGTATGTTCGTATAAGTTCATAATTTTAAGTTTATTAAAAAATGAGGATATACTATTATAATTCTTCAATTACAATACATAAAACGATAATTATAAAGAAATAAATATATATGTTTTCTGTTATTTTTCCAGGTCAAGGATCTCAATCTGTAGGTATGGCTAATGAACTTCACTCAAAATTTGATTTAGTAAAAAAATATTTTAAATATGCAGATGAAGTATTAGATTTTCCAATATCTAAGATAATTTTAGAGGGACCAAAAGAAAAATTAAATCTTACAGAAAATACACAGCCTGCAATTTTTTTAGTAGGTTATTCTATTTTTCATTTGGCTAAAAATGACTTTGGTTACGATTTAAATAAGGCAAAATTCTTTGCTGGTCATTCGGTCGGTGAATATACTGCCTTAGCATCAGCAGGAGTTATTAAATTTGAAGATACAATCAAACTGCTGAAACTTAGAGGAAATGCAATGCAATCGGCTATACCTAAGGGAGAAGGCGGGATGGTTGCGGTTCTCGGCTCCGATCTATTGAAAATTGAAAATTTAATTAAAGAAAAGAAATATAAATGTTTTGTAGCAAATGATAATTCCAATGGACAGCTTGTAATAAGCGGTAGACTCGATGAATTGAATAAATTTATTAATGATCTAAAAAATTTACGCATAAAAAATATCACTTTACCCGTAAGTGGACCTTTTCATTGTGAATTAATGAATAAAGCAACAATTATTATGAAATCAGAAATAAATAAATTAGAATTTAATAATAGCAAAAATATTTTAATCTCAAATGTGACAGCAAATGAAATGCAGGATACTAAAGAAATTAAGAGTCTACTTATTAAACAAATAGAGAGTCGAGTAAGATGGAGAGAGAGCATTTTTTATATGATAAAAAATGGTGTAAATCACTTTATAGAAATAGGTCCTGGGAAAGTATTATCTGGTCTCATAAAAAGAATTGATAAAATAGTAAAAGTTGATGCAATTAATAATGAGGAGGATATAAATAATATTAAGAAAGATGATAAATTTTGCTAAAAAAAAAATTATAATTACTGGAGCAACAGGTGGTATTGGAAATGAATTGGTTAAAAAATTTATTTCTTTAAAAGGTGATGTTTTAGCAACAGGTACAAACGAAGAAAAATTGGAAAATTTAAAAAAAAATTATCCATCAATAGAAATTTTAAAATTTGATATTTCAAAACATTCTGAGATTGAAAGTTTTATTGAGCAAGCACATACAAAACTTAAGGGTTTGGATATTTTGGTAAATAATGCAGGTATAACATTAGACAACCTATCGTTAAGAATGAAAAATGATGAGTGGCAAAAAGTTATAGATATAAACTTATCGTCTGCATTTTATATATGTAAATATGCACTTAAAAAAATGCTTAAAAATAAATTTGGAAGAATTATAAATATTACATCTATTGTGGGGCACACGGGAAATATTGGACAAGCTAATTATACGGCTTCCAAAGCAGGCATGATTGCCATGTCAAAAAGTCTTGCAACAGAGTATGCCAGGAAAAACATTACAATAAATTGTGTATCACCAGGATTTATCCAAACAAATATGACTGATCAAATAAATGAAGAAGTGAAAAAAAGTCTGATGTCTAGAATTCCTATGAATAAATTGGGAAATGGTGAGGATGTATCAAATTCCGTTGCTTTTTTAGCCTCAGACGCAGCATCATATATTACGGGCGAGACTATTCATGTTAATGGGGGCATGTATATGGCTTGACAAAGTTGAGTAATAATCTATTAACAAAAATATAACAATAAAGGATTTATATGTCTGATGATATTTCAAGCAAAGTAAAAAAAATTGTTGCTGACCACCTCGGTATTGAGGAGGCTAAGGTCACAGAGGAAGCTAGTTTTATTGATGATTTAGGTGCTGATAGTTTAGATACTGTAGAGCTAGTAATGGCTTTTGAGGAAGAATTTGGTTCAGAAATTTCTGATAGTGAAGCTGAAAAAATTCTTACAGTTGGAGATGCAATCAAGTTTATCGAGAGTAAAAGTAACTAAATATTAATATATCGGATGTCATCACAAAATGATGGTACAATAATTATATTGTCTTCGCCATCTGGTGCTGGAAAAACTACGTTAGTAAAATTATTATCAGAAAAAAAAAAACTTCAACATTTCAGTTTCTCATACAACAAGAGAGCCAAGAAGTAATGAGAAAAATGGTAAAGATTATTTTTTTGTTAGTCACTCGGTTTTTAAAAATCTTATTAAAAACAATGAATTTTTAGAATATGCCGAAGTTTTTAATAATTTTTATGGTACTACAAAAAAACCAGTTATTGACCTTCTAAGTTTGGGTAAAAATGTAATATTTGATATTGATTGGCAAGGAACAAGACAGATTAAGTCTCAAAACATTAAATATAAAATTATTACGTTTTTTGTGTTACCGCCAAGCAAGGAAGTTCTTTTTGAAAGACTTAGTAATAGAGATATGAAAGATAAACTTATAGCATCTGAGAGAATGAAAGACTTTTATAAAGATGTTAAACATTGGATAGACTATGACTTTGTAGTTATAAATGATGACTTAAATAAATGTTATAATGAAATAAGTCGCTTAATTGATTTATCCTTAAATAATGATAAACAAACTAACTATAATAAAAAAATGATATCAGATCACGTAAGTAAATTAATTAATTAATCTACAGGTCCTCATATTTTGAGGCTAAATTACAGTATGTTTTAATATCAAGATTTTGAGGACGCAAGTCAAGATCAAGACTAAGTTGACTTATAATATTTTTGTTATTTTTAAAAATAAAATTAATTGATTTTCTAATTTTTTTTCTTCTTTGATTAAATAAAATTCTGGTAATTTTTTCTAAATTTTTAACATCTTTTAAAGGAAATTTTTTGTCCTTTTCTCTAAACAATAGTAATGAACTTTCAATTTTTGGTCTTGGATAAAAAGAACTTGGCTTAATATCGAACAATTTTTTTATTTCAAATTTCCAATTAGATAATATTGATAAACGACCATACTCTTTTGAATTTACTTTTGCCAGTATCCGATTTGCCATTTCTTTTTGAAACATAAATATTAAAGCTTTAAACTTAAAGTTATTATCCAGTATAAATTTTACTAGAATTTGAGATGATATATTATAAGGTAAATTACCAATTATAACAGTATTCTTGCCAAAAATTTTATAATCAAAAAACTTAAGAATATCTTTATTGATGATCTCAGCTTTACCAAAAAATTTATTCAATAAATTTTTGGATAGTTCTTGGTCTTTTTCTATTGTAAAAATTTTTTTTGGGTTCTTATTAATCAAATAATCAGTGAGATTTCCTGTTCCTGATCCAATTTCAACTATTTCGGCTTCATCATTTATAAGATTTATATCAACTATTTTTTTTAATACATTTTTATCTACTAAGAAATTTTGACCAAGACTTTTTTTGGCCTTAGTTTTAACTGATTTTTTTTGCAAAATAAATTGCCTCTATTAAACTAGTTGGATTAGATAGTTTTTTTCCAATCATTTGGTTATTTGTTCCATGATCTGGAGTGACTCTCAAAAAAGGGAGTCCTAATGTTATATTTATTGCATTAAAGCCATATAAAGTTTTTATAGGCGTCAGAACTTGATCATGATACATACCAACTATTACATCAAATTTTTTTAAATTATTTTTTAAAAAAATTGTGTCAGCAGCGTAAGGACCTTGTATATCTATACCTTTACCCCTCAATTTTTTGACTGCAGGCATTAATATTTTTTCATCTTCTGAAAATTTGTCGTTTGTTTCACAATGAGGATTTAAACCTGTTATACCAATTCTGACTTTTTTTTTAAAATAGCATCTATAAAAGTCATTAATTGTGTTCACATTATTAAAAATTTTATCTTTAGTTATTTTATTAAATATTTTTTTTAATGGTAAATGTGTTGTTAAAGGACACACAGCAAGACTTTTATTAAAAATCAACATTACTTCTTTACCTTTAGAATTAGTTTTTTGAGCAAAATATTCAGTCATACCAAGAAATTTTTTTTGTAAAAAATGTTTCTTTGATATTGGACCATTAATCAATATTTTAATATTATTCCTTTTAATAAGAGATAAAGCAACATTAAAACAATCTTCTATATAAGGTTTAGATTTACTAGAAATTTTATCAAATGTTTTTTTTATTCCAAAATTAACGTTGATTAAATTAATTGTTTTATTAGTTAGCTTTTTCGTATCTAAATTAGATTTACTTACCTCTCTGATTTTAAATTTGTATTTTAATTTTTTCATCTGCTTAACTAGTAAATTTTTGGAACAAATTAAAATAATTGGATTTTTTAGGTTTTTAATTTTTTTTTGCCTAAGTGATTTAAAGTAAATCTCTAAAAAAATACTATATGGTTCACCAGCAACTATTAAGATTGGTTTAGTTATCATAAATTTTAGTATTTAGTTCAGTTTTTTTATAATATATTGAGGAATATTGAGAAAGTTGACGATTTTGTTCAGCTAATATAATTTTTTTAAACTCCTCATCGAAGCTTAGATCTAGTTTAGATTTTCTTTTATCTTTTAAATATAAAAAAAGTTGACCTCCAGCAACATTTATAGGTTTTGAATAATCTCCGATTTTTAAATTTTTAATATTATTTAAAACTTCTTTTGTAAGTTGATTTTCTTTAACCCAACCTATTTTACCACCAAGCTTAGAGGATTGTGCCTCACTTAGAATATTTGCTGTATTTTCAAAACCAATATCTTTAATACTTTTTTCAATTTTTAATTTATTGGTCTCTAAATCTGATATTTGTGAGGGGGTAAATAAAATTTCATGCAACAAATATTCATCAAGAAAATTTGATGGATCTGCTAAATCATCTTTTAATTTTTTTCTTATTTTAATTTCATCAATAACTAATTTATCTTTATAAATAGTATAAATTAACTTGTTCCACATTAATTCAATTTCAATTTTCTCACTTAAAAAATTCTCAGATATGTCTAAAGAATTTAGTAGGCTCTCAAACTCAGACTGATCTAAGTTTAAATTATTTCGCAAAACTGTAATTTGCTTTTTTATTAAATTTTCATTACCACCAAATTTAAAATTTTTAATAATTTCGTTTTTTTTAACTTTTTCTTTAATAATAGATTTTGTCGCATACTGAATAAGTTCTTTTTCGTCAATTGTTTTGAGTGCATCATTTAGCATTATTAAATAATTAATCTCTTTTGCTATATCTTTATTTGTAATTGGAAAGTTCTCAACTTTATACATAATTTCAACTTTTTTTGCATAAAGATTATTTATTGCGAAAGAATTTAATATAAAAATTAAAAATATTATAATTTTTATTTTTGTCATACTAAATTACTTAAGATTTGTTGAGCTCATTTTTGAGAAAGGCATTATAGTAAGAGAAAATAGCAATTCTTCCTCAGGTTTAATATCACTATCAGCATAGAAAGTTTTATTATATTCAAGAGCAGCTCTTAAACAATCATTCTCATATTGATACATTAGATTATAAAACTCTGTCATATCAATTTCTCTATTTGCTCTAGTTTTAAAGACTAAACTATTAGTATTATTTATTTTTAGGTTTGTTTCATTTCCCAAGTAATGACTAGAACCAATCATATCATTTTCCTCTAAATATTCGAAAGTTGTAATAAGATTATTGACTGAAAAAGTTGTTTTTAAAGAGTTATAATTTGATGATGAAAGTCCATCATCTAACATAAAATCATAATCAAGTTTCAATATATCTGAAACTTTAAAATTTAAATTTCCAATTAGATCAGAATACTTTTTATTTAAGGAGCTTTTTGTTGGTAAATCTTCATTTGCAGTATCACTTATTACCTGCGCAAACTCTAATGATATTTTTTCATCTCCTAATTTATCATTTTTTTTATAACCAAAGCTTGCCGTTATTGAGTGTCCGCCCTCAACCGCATCACTTTCTGAAAATCTATTAAATGAGTTTATATTTGAAATGTCCAATCTACGATCTTTATCAGACATATTTTTAGTTTTATTTGGACTAAATCTGTAAGATATTTTTGGTGTTATAAAACTATTATAATACTCAGATTGTTTTGATAAAGGGAAACTTAAATTGTACATAAATTGTGAAAGCAGTTGGTTTTTCGATTTACTCTCATTATTGGAACCAGTCTTGGTACTTTTATTTGGGTTAAAAATTCCAAAATCGAAATTTTTAACAAAACCATTATTCTCAAATTTTTTTGGAGAATTATAAATTATTGAATTATTCAATATTTGATCATACTTGTTTGTATCATATTGTTTTTGAAAAAAATTTGATTGAAAATTTAAAAATCCATTTATATCAAAAATTTTCTTTAAATCTTTTGAATAATTAAGATTAGGCATAATAATTTCATATCTATCTGACGATTTTTTTGTGAGGTCTTCATAGACTTCTGTGCTTAACACTAAGGAACTATCATTGTTGTATCCACTAAATTCTAAAAATGAATGCATTAAAGTCTCACTTTTGATTAAAGGTGAATTAATTTTATACTTTTTTAGATAAGTGTCATTAGCCACTTGCTCTAAATTTAATTCGAGGTTGTATTCCTCGAAAATTCCATCTTCATATTTAAATTTTGTATTGGAGAAAAAATGTGATTTAGATGTTGAATTATTATCACCAAATGCTGAAGTATAAAAACTAAAATCACTTGAATGATTATAATTTTTTCCTATTTTTCTATATTCATTCTGTAAAATAATATCATTATTTGTAAACAGCCTTGGTTGAATCGTCATATCCTCATTATCAGCAATAACTTTATAATATGGTATTTGGATAGATGTACCAGTATTTCCTGAGTCATTTAATTGTGGTATCAAAAAACCTGACTGTCTTTTCACAGTAGGGTCGGGATGAAAAAATTTTGGAAAATATAAAACTGGTTTATCGTAAACTTCTAGCCAAGCATTTAAATAATTTATAGTTTTTTTTCTTTTATCATGAGTTATTTTATCAGCTTTAAGTGTCCAGGGCGGACACCCATCTCTTTTCTTACAAGTTGTAAAAATTCCCTTTGATACAGTTGTGATATTATTTTTAGACTCTAAAATATTACCGTATAATCTAGGTTCATTGAATGGATTCCCAAAAGATTTATTTGAAAAATTCATTTTTATGTCTTTTCCATAAAATTCATTTTTACCTAAGTTACTAAAAAAATTTTTAAAAAAAGATATGTTACCCTCTTTATCTTTAATTGTTACATTTTGACCCTTAAGAATTTTATTAGAAATATTAAATAAAAAATCCTCTGTATTGAAACTATTTTTATATTTATCGATTACTGTCGTTTTATATTTAGATTTAATCTCTCCAGAATTTCTCAAATAAACTAAATTTTTAGTTTTTATTAAAATATTTTTTTCTATCTCAATTTTGGTATCATTAAATGTTTGAATTTCCTCTAAATTTTTTAAATATTTTATTTTATTAGTTTTAATAACGGTAGCGTTGTTTTTATCATCTACAATTACATTTATACTCACGATAAGTTCAGAATTTTTTTTATTATACTCAAATTCTTGAGCAGTTATAACAACACCACTCGTTGAGGAAATTTTAATCCCTTTATTAGATTTAAGAATTTCTCCATTGTTGATAATTTGTATTTCCTCACCCTCGAAAAAAAAATCCTCTGCTAATAGTGCTCTATTAAGAAAAGTTAAAAATATTATAACAACATAAAATAATAAAATTTTTTTTTTCATTTATTTTTCGTTTATCCTCACTAATCCAATGCTACAAAACAAAGATATAATTAATAAAGGTAACCATATGGATAAATATTCAGGCAATTGTTCATTTTCTCCGAGCAGACTAGAGAAATAATTTACATAATAAATTACAACAGAGCAAAGCGTCCCTAAAATGAGATGAAAAATTTTTGAACTATTTCTCTTAATATTAAGCATTACAATACATCCGAATATGGTCATTATTGTTAAATTAATTGGATAAGAGGCAAGTTTGTGAAAGTGAATATTTAAATTGGTTATTGAATATCCTACACTTTTATATTCATTCTTAAGCTTATTAAGCTCTATAAAGTTTAATGAGGATAAGTCAGAAAAAAGCTGATTTATCTGCTCTGAGTCGAAGTTGCTCTCAAAAAGTATATTTTCACTTTTTTTTGTACTAGAGCTTCCGCTAGAAAAATTTGCATTTTTTAAGATCCATTTTTTTGATTTTATATTAATTTCATCAACTAAAATATTATTAATATTTTCATAGTTCTTGGTAAATTGATTTATAGTTACATCATATAAAATTCCCTCAGAAATTCTTTCAGCATTTATAATATTAATATAATTATTTATCTCATCTTTTATCCATAAACCATTTTCAGTTACCACAGCTAGATACTTGTTGTCCTTAGAGTATTTGTTTTTAAGATCTAAATAAACAAATTTCAGATTTGATGAAAGATTATAAAAAATTATTAAAATAAATATAGATATAGCAAATGCAAAAATCGACAAAATAGAAATTATTTTTAAATTACTTAAACTTACTTTTTTAAAAATATCTAGTTCCTCTTTATCAAGTAATCTAATAAATAAAAATTGTGTTGATATAAAAAAAATAAATGGAAAAGTTTCATAAACAATTGAAGGTGAATTAAGTAATGTTAAAAAAAGAGGAAACAATAAATTTGTATCAGTATCTTTTAGGTAGGATACTTCTTCAAAAATATTTAGAATTATAACAAGAGAAAAAAAAATTGAAAATACTACTAACAATATTTTTAAAAAGGACAAAATTAGGTATTTTTGATATACTTTAATCATTTAGCTACTCTTAGTTTAAATATAAAAAATAAATAACTAATTAAAAAAGTAATTAGAGGAAGAACTATAAAAAATTCAATTTTACTATTACCAATATATCTTGCTGTAATTTCAGATGTTACGATTACGAAAAATCCAATTAAGAATAAAGTATTTTGTAATCTACTATATTTGTAAGAGTCTTTACTAGACAAAATAATTAAACATGCAATCAAAACAATACTTGGAATAAAAAAGGGCTTTATAATTCTTTTAAACAATTCCTCATCAATGTCGTTCTCAGCTTTAGTTTCACATTGAAAGTAATCAGGTATTTTAGAAATTACTATATTATAATTAAGTTTATATAAACATGATATAAGATTGATTGTGGATAGTTCTTGAAATTTGGGTGTTTTAGTACTCTTGGAGGAGTATTTATCTAAATTTATATCAGTCCTTTTAAATGCAAATCTTGTTAGGTTGTTATTATTAATATCAATAAAACTGCCATTATTTAAAACCAAAAAATTCATACCATTCTCAGATACTAGTTTACCACTTTCAGCATAAATAATTTGAGACTGATTTGTTTTAACTAGGTCTTTTAGATAAATATTTTTTAGGTTTCCATTTTCATCTTTAGACTCGACAAAAATTGTTAAGTTTTCAACAACATCAATAAATTTTTTTTCCTTAATTAGATTTGGAAAAAAGTCAACGTTTGAGTTTCTTATATATTCTCTTGCTGAGTTTAATGTTTTTGGAACGATTAATGTATTTAAAAATATTTGTAATAATAAAAATAGAAAAGAGAATACAATGAGAACATTTACGAACTTAATTTTATTGATACCTATATTCCAAAAAATTAATAATTCATTTTTATTTTCATATCTATTTAGTGTATAAAAAATGCTTATAAAAATGCAGAATGGTAAAATCCTACTAAAAATTTTTGGAAAATTAAGCAATGTAATATTAAAGTAGGTCAAAATGCCATGTCCGTCTTCAGATATATAATCCAAAAAATTTACTGCTTGAATTACCCATATAATTAGTGACAAACTCAGACTTGATAGTAAAAAAAACTTAGTGATGTCTTTTAATAGCTGATTATAAATAATTTTTTTCATTGAAATTTGCCTGATAATATCTATATAAACTCCACAATAGTTTATATTTTAAATACAACCTAAAGTACATATTTAATAAAAATGTCAATAAAAATAAGCTTTAAAACAGGATCTAAAGAGAAAAGCATTAAAAATTACGTTTTGTTTTCTGATGAAGAATTCAAGATTAATGGTCTTAATAAATTAAATATTAATAAATACTCTAATCAAATAGGTAAAACAATAATTTCAAATAAATCTAAAAAAAAAGACTTCATTTCATTTGATCTAAACCCTGATCAAAAAATAATTTTAATAAAGATCAAAAATAAACTAATTGCAACTGAAAATGAAAAAAAAGGAGCAAATTTTTATAATTATTTAAAATCAAATTTAATTTTTGATGTTACTTTCTTAAATAATAATACTACCGCAACCCAAAGTAAGAATAGAACGTTTTTTGACGAGTTTCTTCATGGAATGCAACTAAAATCATACAATTTTAACAAATATAAAACAAAACAAGAAGATATAAATATAGATGTAACTATTTTAAATTCAAAAAAAATAAAAAATAAAAAAAAATATGATAGATTTTCATCAATTTTAGAGGGGACAAATTATACCAAAGATCTTGTGTCAGAGCCTGGTAATATCCTTCATCCAGATGAGTACGCAAAAAGATTATTAAAACTAAAAAAAATTGGTCTTAAGGTGAGAGTATATAATCAGAAAGAACTTAAAAAATTAGGGATGGGAGCACTATTAGGAGTTGGTCAAGGAAGCGTAAGAGGATCATATCTTGTAACTATGGAATGGAACGGCAATAGATCAAAAAGTAAGCCTTTAGCATTTGTTGGCAAAGGTGTTTGTTTTGATACTGGTGGTTA
>MDTG01128073.1_pt1 | contig 12253 bp, 15 predicted proteins | sample 811421 | NCBI WGS metagenome assembly MDTG01 (sample SAMN05326645, study PRJNA326480) | marine metagenome | isolation source: seawater | place: Pacific Ocean: South East | collected 2011
ATTGTCAGTTTCTAGGGTAGGTTCATCTGCTCAAACTAAAGCGATGAAAAAAGTTTCAGGATCAATGAAACTTGAGCTTGCTCAATATAGAGAAATGGCGGCGTTTGCTCAATTTGGTTCAGATTTGGATGCCTCTACACAACAATTACTTAATCGAGGAGCTAAATTAACAGAACTTTTAAAACAAGATCAATATTCTCCAATGACAGTTGCTGAACAGGTAATCTCTGTTTTTACTGGTGTCAAAGGTTATCTTGACAATGTAAATTTGAGTGAGATTAAAAAATTTGAAAAAGATTTAATTGAAAAAATAAAAGCAGATAAATCTGAGATTATTGATAGCATCCAGTCATCTGGGAAACTAGAGGAAAATACAGAAAAACAACTTTCAGAAATAATTGAAAAATATAAAAAAGGAAACAATTAATGCCAAGCTTAGATGATCTTAAAAAAAGAATTAAAAGTGTTAAATCTACACAAAAAATTACTAAAGCTATGAAAATGGTAGCAGCAGCAAAATTAAGAAAAGCCCAAGAAAGTGCAGAGAGAGGTCGTCCATATAGTGAGAAAATGCAAAACATAATCTTAAATTTAACTAAATCAATAAGTGATCCTCAAAATGCTCCTAAGTTACTTGTTGGCACGGGGCGAGATGACACTTATTTGTGTGTAGTTTTAACAGCGGACAGAGGCCTTTGTGGGGGTTTTAATTCTAATATTTGTAAACTTGCTAAAATAGATTTTAAGAAAATTTTAAATGAAGGTAAAAAATTGAAAATAATTACTGTAGGTACAAAAGGCTTAGACCAAATTAAAAGGGAATTTGGAAAATATGTAATCAAAAAATTTAGTTTTAAAGATAAAAAACAAATTTCTTTTAATGAGGCTGAAATAATTGGAAATGAAATTATTAGTCTATTTAATCAAGATGGTTTTGATAAATGTATATTGTACTTTAATAATTTTAAAAATGTAATAACACAAGTTCCTCAAGCTCAACAAATAGTCCCTGCTGAAAAAATAGAGAGAGAGGAAAAGGATAGCGCTTCTTCATATGAATTTGAGCCTGAGGAAGATGAAATATTAGAGGATTTACTACCTAAGAATATATCCACGCAAGTATTTAAAGCTTTTTTAGAAAATGCAGCAAGTGAACAAGGTTCGAGAATGACAGCTATGGATAATGCAACTAGAAATGCAGGGGAGTTAGTTGATAAGCTTACAATTAATTATAATAGAAGTCGGCAGGCCTCTATTACTAAAGAGCTCATAGAAATTATATCTGGAGCAGAAAGTTTATAAAATATGAGCCAAAAAGGTAAAATAACTCAGATTATTGGTGCTGTTGTTGATGTTAATTTCGAAGGAGTTTTGCCAGAAATTTATACAGCACTGGAAGTGAACAATTCAGGAAACAAGTTAATATTAGAGGTTGCACAACATTTAGGAGAAAATGATGTGAGAACTATAGCAATGGACGCTACTGAAGGCTTAAAAAGAGGAGACGATGTGATTAACACCGGCTCCCCAATAAGTGTTCCTGTTGGTCCTGAAACTTTAGGTAGAATTATAAATGTAGTTGGTGAGTCAATTGATGAAAAAGGAGAGGTTAAAACTAAAGAAAAGTGGCCTATACATAGATCAGCTCCAAAATTTACTGACCAAGCAACTGAAACTGAACAATTAGTTACGGGAATTAAAGTTATTGATTTATTAGCTCCTTACGCCAAAGGAGGTAAAATTGGATTGTTTGGTGGTGCAGGAGTTGGAAAAACAGTCACAATAATGGAATTAATAAATAATATTGCTAAAGCTCATGGTGGCTTTTCAGTTTTTGCTGGTGTTGGTGAAAGAACAAGAGAAGGTAATGATTTATATCATGAAATGATAGAGTCAGGTGTAATTAAAACCGATGGGAAAGGTTCAAAAGCAGCTTTAGTTTATGGCCAAATGAACGAACCACCTGGCGCAAGGGCTAGGGTTGCTCTTACAGGATTAACTGTTGCTGAATACTTTAGAGATAAAGAAGGTCAAGATGTTTTATTCTTTGTTGATAATATTTTTAGGTTTACTCAAGCAGGTTCTGAGGTATCGGCATTACTAGGGAGAATTCCTTCTGCAGTTGGTTATCAACCAACCCTAGCAACTGATATGGGAAATTTACAAGAAAGAATTACGTCCACTGATAAAGGCTCTATTACATCTGTGCAAGCGATTTATGTTCCAGCTGATGATTTGACTGATCCTGCTCCAGCTACCTCATTTTCGCACTTAGATGCTACCACTGTGCTATCTAGACAAATCGCGGAAATAGGAATTTATCCTGCCGTAGACCCTTTAGACTCAACTTCAAGAATATTAGATCCGAGAGTTGTAGGTGAAGAACATTATAGAGTAGCTCGAGATGTACAAAGAATTTTGCAAGCATACAAGTCATTACAAGACATTATTGCAATTTTAGGTATGGATGAACTTTCCGAGGAAGATAAACTTACAGTAGCTAGAGCGCGAAAAATTCAAAGATTTCTATCCCAACCTTTTTTTGTAGCAGAGGTTTTTACTGGATCACCAGGTAAGCTAGTTGATCTTAGCTCAACTATCAAAGGCTTCGATGCAATTTGTAAAGGAGAATATGACCATCTTCCAGAGGCAGCTTTTTATATGGTTGGAGGCATAGAAGAAGTAGTAGAAAAAGCTGAAAAGTTATCTCAAGATGCAAAAAAATAATGTCTGAAAAATTTACAGTAGAAATATTAAGTCCAGATAGATCAATATTTAAGTCGGAAGCAAAAGAGGTAACGATTCCATCTTTTGAAGGACAATTAGGAATATTAAAAGATCATGTACCACTCATTACATTTTTAAGACCAGGTATAGTTATTATAAAAGAAAATAAAGAAGAAAAATTCTTCGTCGAGGAAGGCACTGTTGAGTTTTCTAATAATAATTTATTGATTCTAACTTCTAAAGCAACAACAATTGATTCTATGGATAAAATTTCAGTCAATGAATTATTAGAAAAGTCACAAAATGAAATTAATAAGGATGAAATAAGTGACAAAGAAAAATATCTTCTGACACACAAAATCGAAACCCTAAAAGAAATGATTAAATAATTTTTTTTAATTCAACTTGTAGATTTTTATAAACATTCTTTTTAAAATCAACTATAACATTTGTTAATTCATCAATCTTTATCCATTTCCACTCAATAAATTCTGGATGTTTAGTTTTAAGATTTATCTCATTTTCATCTCCAATAAATCTAACAACAAACCATTTTTGTTTTTGTCCTCTAAATTTACCTTTCCAAATAATACCCAATAACTCTTTAGGTAACTCATACACAAAAGTTCCGTCTATTTCTTTTAGAATTTTTATATTTCTAATACTTGTTTCTTCCTCTAATTCTCTTTTCATAGCACTAATATAATCCTCATTTTTATTTACCCCACCTTGAGGCATTTGCCATTTATCAACTGGATTATCTTTCCTTTTACCGACAAAAACTTTATTTTCTGTATTTAAAACAATTACTCCTACACCAGTTCTTAGCGGAAGGATTTTTTTATTCATGTATTTAGGAATTAAATAATTTAAGAGCGTAATTTAATTGATTGTCAAATTCGCTATCTATTTTGAAGCTATCACCGACTTCTTCAACAAAAATATCTGGAGTTACACCAACTTCAGAAATAGAGTCCCCAGATGGTAAATAGTATTTTGATATAGTTAACCTCATACCTCCGCCATTTCTTAAAGGGATAATTGATTGTACGGATCCTTTGCCATAAGAATTTTCTCCTAAAATTATTGCTCTCTTATGATCCTTTAATGCCCCAGCAAATATTTCAGAGGCAGATGCTGATCCATTATTAATTAAGACAATTATAGGTTTTCCTTTTATTTCATCACCTTTTCTAGCAAAGAATTTTCTTGTTTCGGATGCAATTCGTCCTTTTGTTGAAACTATTTCTCCATCGTCTAAAAAGAAATCTGTAATATTAATTGCTTGAGTTAAAAGCCCACCTGGATTATTTCTTAAATCTAATATGTATCCTCCAATTTTAGGATTTTTTTCGTAGTCCCTTAAAATTTTTAAAAACTGTTTATCACTATTTTCATTGAAAGATTTAAGCCTTATATAAGCCAAACTTTGTTCTTTACCTAGAATTTTAGAATTAACGGATTTAATTTCAATTATTTTACGAGTAATCTTGAATTTTAAAGGTTTTTTCACATTTTTTCTTCTTATAGTTAAATTAATCGATGTTCCGACTGGACCCCTCATCAATTTTACAGCTTCCATTAAAGACTTTCCTTGAACCTGTTCATCCCCAATTTTTACAATATAATCACCTGATTTTATTCCCGCATTGGCAGCAGGAGTATCATCAATTGGTGAAATAACTTTTACGACACCAGACTCCATTCCAATTTCAATACCTAAACCACCAAATTCTCCCTTAGTGTCAGTTTGCATTTCTTTAAATAAATCTGGACTCATATAAGCCGAATAAGGGTCAAGAGATTGGAGAACTCCATTAATAGCAGAGTCCATTATTTTGGTTTGATCAACTTCATCAACGTAGTCTTTTTTAATTTTTTCTAAAACTTCTCCAAATAAATCAATTTTTTCATAAAGATCATTTTTACCAAATAAATTTACAAAGTGTAAATTCAATAAAAAAATTATTAATAAAATTTTGCTTTTCATATTGTAGCTTTTTGCATTGGTATTTCTTCAGACCACATTCTTTCTAGATCATAAAAATCCCTTTTTTCGGGATGAAATATATGAATTATAATATCGTTTGTATCCACTAGCTTCCAATCGTTACTTTCTCTTCCCTCAATACGACAATTATGTAAACCAATTTTTTTTAATTCTGTCACAAGTATTTCTGATAATGCTTGTAAGTGTCTAGAAGATGTACCTGAAGCAATAATCATATAGTCAGCAATAGGTGACTTATTCTTAAGATTTATTGAGATAATGTTAGTTGCTTTATTATTATCTAAAATTTTTTCAATATTATTTTTTATATCTATAACTTTCATTTTAATCTATTTGGGTATTTTTTTCTGATAGATGTTGATGAAATATTGATAGGCTTGTTTTTTACAAAGATTATATTTTTTTTACCAAGATGCTTCACTACAATAGATTCCTTACTCTTTTTATCATATCCTCTCCTAGAAAAAACAATTAATTTTGATAGTTTAACTATCTTTTTCCAACTTGTCCACTTATGTAATTTCAATAAATTATCTGAGCCTAAAATTAAGTATAAATTTTTAAATTTTTTTATTTTAACAAAAAAATTAATGGTATTTATCATTCTCGAAGACTTCAATTTGTCGTCCAAATATAATACTTCGATATTTTTATAATTTTTCACTAATTTTTTACATTTAACTACTCTCTTCCTTAATGAAATATATGGCTTATTTTTAAAAGGATTTTTTTTCGTAACTATCCAAAAAATTTTTTTAAGTCCAATTTTTTTTAGGCTTATTTGAGAAATTTTTAGATGAGCTATATGTGGAGGATCAAAACTTCCACCTAAAATTCCAATCCCATTTTTCTTTTTAATCCACATCAATTATTTTCGAGTAATTCCTTTTCCAGAAACAACATATTTGTAAGAAGTCAGCTGATTAATTCCTACTGGGCCTCTTGGAGGTAGCTTATTAGTAGAAATTCCAATTTCACCTCCAAACCCAAATTCACCACCATCGGCAAATTGTGTTGATACATTATGCATTGCTATTGAACTATTTACACCATTCAAAAAAATTTTTGCATTTTTTGAGTTATTAGTAATTATACTGTCAGTGTGCATAGTACCGTATTTTAAGATGTGTTTCACACTTTCATTAACTGACTCTACAGTTTTAATTGATATGATTGCATCTAAATACTCTGTTTTCCAATCCTCTTCTTTTGCTAATTTTAATTTATTTTTAAATAATTTATTTATTTGATTGTCCACTCTAACTTCGCATCCTGAATTTATTAAAGAATTAACAATCTCTTTTGCATGTGTATGCAAAGCATTTTTATCAATTAAAAGTGTCTCAACGGCTCCACATATACTTGTTCTTCTCATTTTAGCATTAATTATAATTTTTTTTGCCAAATCAATTTTTGCAGTTTTATCAAGATAAATATGACATAATCCTTCAAGATGACCAATGACATGAACATTTGAAAATTTCTGAACTTTAGATACTAACCCTTTCCCACCTCTTGGAACAATTACATCGATGTAATTACTCATTTTAGATAGTAAATAATCTACAATTTTTCTATTTTTATTTTCAATAAATTGAACACAATTTTCGTTAATACGATTATGTTTAACAACGTTTCTAAAAATATTAGCTAAAATTTTATTAGAATTTATAGCCTCTGATCCGCCTCTAAGAATTACACAATTACCAGATTTTAAACTTAAAGCAGCAACATCAGCTGTTACATTAGGTCTACTCTCATAAATAACTCCAATTACACCAATTGGTATTGAAACTTTTTTTATTTCTAATTTATTGGGTCTTCGCCAGCGCTCAATAACATTACCTACTGGGTTCTTAAATTTTGCTATTTCGTTGATTGAATGCCTGATTCCCTCGATTCTTTTATTGTTTAAAATAAGTCTATCAACCAAATTTTTTCGCTTAATATTTTTAACATCTTTTTGATTTTCTTGTATTATCTTATTTCTATTTTTATTTAGTTCTTTGTTATAATCATTTAAAGATTTTACAATCTTGTTATGTTTTACTGCTTTTAATTCCTCGAAAGCTAATCGAGCGTTTTTTCCTATTTTTATTAAGTTTCGCATTTATAACCTAACCATATCATCTTTATGCACTATTTCAGATTTACTTAAATATCCCAAAATCTTTTCTATGTCTTTGCTTTGTTTTCCTTTTATTTTTTCTATTTCTAAGGAATTAAACGACGGCAATCCCCTTGCAAGTTGTTTTTCATTTTGATCAACAATAAGAACATTTTCTCCTTTGTCGAATGAGCCCTTGATTTTAATAATTCCTGCAGCTAACAGACTTTTTCCATTTGACAACGCTTTAGCTGCTCCATCATCAACATATATTACACCTGAAGAATTTAATGAACTAATTATCCATTTTTTTCTTGCATCCAAGGTTGAAATTTTTGGAATGAAATGTGTAAAAATTTTTTTGTTAACCATATTTTTAATAGGATTTTCTTTTTTTCCATTTGCGATGAACATATGACAACCAGAGTTCATGCAAATTTTAGCAGCATCTAATTTTGTCGCTATACCACCAGATCCATACAAGTTTTTTTTATTACCAATTAGTGAATTAATTTTGTCATCAATTACACTTACTGTTTTAACAATTTTTTTTGACTTATCATACAACCCGTCAACATCTGATAGAATTATTAATGTATCCGCACCGATAATTTGAGCAACTCTTGCTGCAAGTCTATCATTATCACCATATTTAATTTCTGCAGTAGCTGTTGTGTCATTTTCGTTTACAATTGGAATAGCTTTCAAAGTAAAGAGATTATTGAAGGTGCTTCTTATATTAAGAGCTCTTTTTCTTTGTTCTGTATCATCTGGACTAATTAGTATTTGACCTGTTTTGATTTTAAACTTTTCAAAAAGTTTTTGAAACTCGCTTACTAAATGAATTTGACCGATAGCCGCTACCGCTTGGCTCATTTCTAACTTAATTCTCTTTTTTTTAATTTTTAAATACTTTTGTCCTAATGCTATTGCACCTGATGTAACAATTACAATTTTTTTTTCTTTATTATATTCTTTAATGTCTTTTATTAATGAATTGACCCACTTTTTTTTAAATTTACCTTTATTATCAACCACAGTCGAAGAACCCAATTTTATCACTATTATTTTAGAATTCTTAATTTGCATATTTAATTAATATCTTTTTAGTCTTTTGAATATCTTCATTTGAAAAAACTGAAATAATCTCACATTTAGATTTAGTTTTTTTCTCAAACTCATTAAGTTTTTCTTTGACTTCATCATCATTTAAAAGATCACATTTATTAAAAAATATGATCTCTTTTTTTTCTTTTAATTTTTTATCATAAGAGTTTAGTTCTTCGTTTATTTTTTTATAAGTATTTACTAAATTTTTTTCTGTAATATCTATTAAATGTAATAAAACTTTACACCTTTCGATGTGACGTAAAAATTTATCACCAAGCCCAACTCCTTTATGAGCTCCTTCTACTAGACCAGGTATATCCGCCAAAGTTACTTCTTTGCCATTAAAATATGTCACTCCTAAATTTGGATTAATTGTTGTAAATGGATAATTAGCTATCTTAGGTTTTGCTCGCGTTAACGCGGCTAACAAACTAGATTTTCCTGCATTTGGCTTTCCAATAATGCCAATATCTGCAATTACTTTAAGCTGCATCCAAATCCAAAATTCTTCTCCAATTTTGCCGTTAGTTTTCTTTTTAGGAGCTCTATTGGTAGAACTTTTAAATCTAACATTACCCAATCCTCCTTTTCCTCCATTAGCTAAAAGATACTTTTCATTATTTTTAGTGAAATCGTAGATTAGAGTATTATTGTCTTCTTCATATACTTGTGTGCCTAAAGGAACCTTTAAGACTAAATCTTTACCATTGGCCCCAGTTTTATTTCTTTTACTACCAGGCTTACCATGCTGTGCTTTAAAATGTTGTGCGTACCTATAATCAATTAGAGTATTCAAGTTTCTATCTGATTTCAGAATTATTGAGCCTCCACTACCACCATCACCGCCATCTGGACCACCATACTCTATAAATTTTTCTCTTCGAAAACTAGCTGATCCAGCTCCGCCATTTCCGGCTTTGATGTATATTTTAGCTTGATCTAAAAATTTCATTTTAGGTATAATATAAATAACTTAAGTTATTTATATAGATTTAATTAGGAATTACAGAAACAAAAGTTCTGTTTAATTTTGATTTTTTAAACTTAACTTTTCCTTTAATTAAAGAAAAAATTGAATGATCTTTGCCCATACCAACGTTATCACCAGGATGGATTTTAGTTCCTCTTTGTCTGACAATTATATTTCCAGGAATTACTAGTTGATCACCATATCTTTTTACACCTAAACGTCGCCCCTTGCTATCTCGTCCGTTTTTCGATGATCCACCTGCTTTTTTTGTTGCCATTTAAATCCTTATTTTTTTGCTACTTTTTTTATATCTTTTTTTTCCGTTTTAACAGCCTTCTTTTTTTCAACTATTTTAGCCTCATCTATAATCTTGCCGTCTTTTGATAAAATCTTTGTAATTTGTATCTTTGAGTGACGTTGTCTGTGTCCATTCTTTTTTCTGGAATGTTTTCTTCTTCTCTTATGAAAAATTAAAACTGTCCGATCCTTAACGTTGTCTAGCAATTTAGCTTCTACTGAAGCTCCCACAACACTAGGATTTCCAATTTCTGTACTTTTGTTATCATTTAAAAGTAAAACATTTTTAAACTTAACAATTTGACCTATTTTACCGTCAAGCTTCTCGACTTCTAAAATTTTACTAGCAGTCACCTTGTACTGTTTTCCACCTGTTTCGATTATTGCAAATGACATAAAATCTCTTTTTTAAGTTTCAACGCAATATAGCGTTAAGTGATAACAAGTCAAGATTATTGAGACTAAAAAGAGTCCTTTAAATCTCGCAATTTTGAAAAAACTTCATGTTCAGAGGATTCTCTTAGGTTTAATGCTTGTTTAATTTCAGGATCATTACATCTTAAAAAGATATTAGTTTTTAATTCTTCACCTATTGTGGTTGGAATAGTTGGTTGTTTTGTATTTAATTTATTTTCAATAAAAATTTTTTTTTCTTTTAAAAAAATATTTTTTGAGTCATATTTTATACAAAAATCTAAGTTTGATTTTGTATATTCATGCCCACAATAGACTTTAGTTTCAGAAGGAAGTTTTTTTATTTTTTTTAAAGAATCAAACATTTCTTTATGAGTACCTTCAAATACCCTGCCACATCCTAAAGAGAATAGAGTATCACCTGTAAAAACAATTTTTTCATGTTCGAAGAAAAAAGCTATGTGACCCTTGGTATGACCTGGAACAAAAATTACTTTGAATTCTAAATTTCCAATTTTGTGTTTTTGATTTTCTTTTAAAAATATATCTATGCCTGGAATACGATTTTTATCTAAATCGAAACCTAAAACTTTTGCATTATATTTTTGTTTTAATTTCAAATTCCCATCTACATGGTCTTGGTGATGATGTGTGTTCAAAATAAAATCCAATTTTCCGTAAATCTCAATTATTTTATCGCAAGCACTAAAATCTGATGGATCTATAATTGAAATTGTATTTGTTTTCTTTTCATGAATTAAATAACTATAGTTATCACTTAGACATGGAATAATATTTATTATCATTTTATCCTATTAAAAATATACCTAACTTAGAAAAAAGATTTTTAATTTCCAAGTTTCGTCTTTTTATCAAAGATGTTTTATCTTCATTGACACCAATAACTTCCTTAATTTTAATTTTTTTTTCATCACAAAAATTAAATAAATCTTTTATAGTGCACATATGTAAATTAGGTGTGTTATACCAAGTATTTGGTAATGTTTTTGTGACTGGCATTTCACCAAAAAATAAAAGTTTAGCTCTTACTTTCCAATATCCAAAATTTGGAATTGAAATTACTACTGATTTGCCAATTCTCAAAAGATCTTTTAAAACTTTTTCTGGTTCATAAAAAGCTTGTAATGTTTGACTTAGAACAACATAATCGAAAGATTGGTTTGGGAATTGATGTAGTTCAGTTTCAGCATTACCTTGGATGACTGGCAAACCTTTGTGAATACAATGTTGCACGTTATCTTGATTAAGTTCGAGTCCGCGAACTTCTATATTTTTTTCTTTTTTAAGCAAGTACATAAGAGAACCATCTCCACAACCTACATCTAAAACTCTTGTATTATTAGGCAATAAATCTGCAATAACTTTAAATTCTTTTTTCATTTTTAAATTTTTCATTCATTGAGTCTATAAAACCTTTTAAAGTTTTTAGAAACTCTGGTTCATTAAGAAGAAAAGAGTCGTGACCTTTGTCTGTAATTATTTCAGCATACGATACATCTGCGCCTGACGCATTTAAAGCTATAACTATATCCTTATTTTCTTTTGTTGTATAAAGCCAATCAGATGAGAAAGATATTATCAAGTACTTTGTTTTTTGATTTTTAAAAGCTTCAACTAGCCCCCCTTTAAATTGCTTAGATAAATCAAAATAATCCATTGCTCTAGTTATATAAAGAATTGAATTTGCATCAAATCTTTCTACAAATGTGTAACCTTGATGTCTTAAATAACTTTCAACTTGAAAATCTGCATTAAAACTAAACTCATAATTAGCTTTTTCTTGTAATTTTCGACCAAATTTTTCTTGCATACCTTTTTCTGACAAATAGCTTATATGTCCGACCATTCTAGCAACAGCCAATCCGTTTTTTGGTTGAACATTTTTTAAAAAATATTTACCTTTGTCCCATACTGGATCAGCCATAATAGCTTGGCGAGCTAATTCATTCAAAGCAATATTCTGGGCACTATGACTAGAGCTACATGCTATTGGAACAGCAGAAAAAGTTCTTTTTGGAAAAGTTGCACAAAATTGTAAAGCTTGCATGCCTCCCATTGATCCACCTGTTACACATAATAGTTTTTTTATTCCAAGATGATCGAGCAAAGACTCTTGAGCTCTTACAATATCTCTTATTGTAATTACTGGGAAATCTAAACCATAAGGTTTTTTCGTTTCAGGATTAATATTTTTTGGCCCTAATGAGCCCATACACCCGCCAATGACATTAGCGCAAATTACAAAATATTTCTCAGTGTTTATCGCTTTTCCTGGACCAACTGCAGTTTCCCACCATCCATTTTTATTAGTTATAGGATTAACTCCCGTGACGAATTGATCACCAGTGAGCGCATGAAATATTAAAATCGCGTTATCTTTGTTTGAACTTAATTTTCCGTATGTTTCGTACGCAAGGGGAAAATTGTTTATAGTTTTCCCGCAATCTAGTTGTAGTGGTTTAGTGACTATTAATTTCTTTATATCTTCAAGTTTTTTATTCATTCAAAAAAAAAGCCCAGCTAAACTGGGCTATCTCCTATTTAGCTACATTTATAAAGCGCCTGCAATTTGGTTAAATCGGCGCCTCGAACAAAT
>MDTG01403125.1_pt1 | contig 12253 bp, 11 predicted proteins | sample 811421 | NCBI WGS metagenome assembly MDTG01 (sample SAMN05326645, study PRJNA326480) | marine metagenome | isolation source: seawater | place: Pacific Ocean: South East | collected 2011
AAATTTTAAGAATAGTTACGAACAGGTTACTTTTATAGAGTCTGAAAAAATTGATGATTTTAACAAGAAAATAAATAAAAATTTAGACTATAAAGATTTTAGAAGAAATATAATTACATCAGGTATTGACCTAAATAAATTATTAAATAAACAAATACAAATTAATAATGTAATTTTTAAAATACATGAGTTATGTCAACCTTGTAAATATCTTCAAAACAAATTAGGAGTAAAAAATCTAGTTAAACTTTTAGCATTTAAAAGTGGAGTACGTGCTGAAATAATAAAATCAGGAGTAATTTCTACAAATGATAAAATTAAAATAATAAAATAATTACTCCCAAATATCAAAAAAGTTTCTTGTTTTACCAGGGGTTAGTATAGATAGAGGATTAAATATAAAGTCTGTTTTGTTGCCAATCTTTTTTACTTTAAAATCAGCGGCCAAAAGACTTTCCTCAACATTTTTTCCAAATAGCTCACTTAAAAAAGGAACATTTTTAAAGTTCTTTTCAAATAAATATAACGGTCCATACGTGCCATTTATAGTTGCCTTTTTTTTAGATGGATTAGCCTCACCCTTAAAGGAAAAAGCTACAGTACCACCTAACATAATTGCATGATCAAAGCTAAAAACGTTACCTTTCTTTGTTACAGGTACCTCTAAATAATTAAATTCGTCTTGACTATTTTGAAGTACTGAAAAAATATCCAACATTCTTGAGGTCAAAAGCAAATTATAGAACTTAGAATTTTTATTAATACTGAAATCTTTAACCTTAATTGTCAAATCGTAATCATTAAATTTTCTGAAAGAACCTTTTCCAATCAAAGCACCGTCATTCATATTTTTTGATATTTTTTGGGCATAAAAAAATTGCCCAGCATTTTTTGAAAATAAATAAATTTGCTTATTTCCATCTAATTCTGGTAGGACAGATAATTCAAACTCTTTTTTACTATCATAAAACGTCATAGACTCTAAACCTTTATCATAAATGAAATTTAACTTACTTGAAAAAAGTGAGTAATCTTCTGAAATTGTCATTTCAGATATCTCCCAATTAAAATTAATTTTTTTATTTAATTTTTTATTCTTATGTGGTTTTGGAAATACTTTTTTAAAATTATCAAATGATATTTGATCAGTATTTAAAAGAATATAAATTTCATTATTGTGATAATTAATTATTCCGAAGTTTCTTTGACCATTAATTTTTAGGTCAAACTTAATTTCTTTGATTTGATTGCCTTCAAAATCAACCTTTACTATATTATCATCTTTCTGAAAAGTAAAATCATAAGCAATTAGTTTGAAAGGAAGAAATAATAAAAGAAAAATTTTTAAAAAATATATTTTATGCATCTATAAGTGTTGACTCCAAAAAATCTGCTATTTCTCCATCAAGAACATTTTCAGCATTTGATGTTTGATAATTGGTTCTAAGATCTTTAACCATTTTATAAGGATGCAAAACATACGATCTTATTTGATTTCCCCATCCAATCTGTTTTTTGTTACTCTCTTCCCTTTTTTTTTCATCATTTTTTTTATCTAACTCTATCTCATATATTCTAGATTTTAACATCTTCATTGCAGTATCTCTATTACGATGTTGTGAGCGCTCGCTTTGGCTTTGTACTACAATGTTATATTTTAAATGAGTTATTCTTACAGCACTATCAGTAGTATTAATGTGTTGACCTCCAGCACCTGAAGCTCTGAATGTATCTATTCTTAAATCTTTATTATTAATTTCAACTTCAATATCTTTATCTATTTCAGGGTATACCCAGACACTTGAAAAACTTGTATGTCTTCTCTTGTTTGAGTCAAATGGTGAGATTCTTACTAATCTATGAATACCAGATTCATTTTTTAAATAACCATAGCTCTTAAAACCAGATATGATCATTGTAATATTTTTTAGTCCAGCCTCTTCTCCTCTTTGATAATCTATAATTTTATATTTATAATGATTTTTTTCCGAAAAACGTTGATACATTCTAGATAACATTTCTGCCCAATCTTGACTTTCAGTGCCTCCTGCACCGGCATGTATTTCTAAAAAAGCATTACAATCATCAGTTTCATTATTTAATAAAGACTTGATTTTTAATTTTTCACATTGTCTTTTAAGCTCATTGATTTTATTTACTAATTCGTTAATTTCTTTTTCGTTCAAAGACTCATAAATTTCAATAAACTCTTTAAATTCTCTAAATTGACTCAAAACATAATCAAATTCATTTATCACATCACTATTTTGTTTTAATTTTTCCTGAGACTTATTTAGTAAATTGATATTATCCCAATTATTAGGATCGGTAATTACTTTATTTAATTTATTAATATCGATAATTTTTTTATCGTAGTCAAAGACTCCTCCTAGTCAAATTAATAAGATTATCTATTTCTTTTATAAGATTTAATAATTCAAATTTATCCATTAATTAATCCCGCCTATACTTTCTATTTTATTAATATCATTCAATATATCTATTTGATCTTTTGTAAAATAATCGATAATTGTATTTTGTCCATTGGAAATTATACCAGTATTTAGATCAACTTTTTTAATTATTAGATCGTTAGGAATTACAAATTTATTATTAATATTTTCATTTTTTATTAGATAATTTTCCAAAATTGTTTTAAATACTGGTAAAGCAACCGAAGAGCCAGTTTCTTTATATCCTATAGTTTTAGGTGTGTCATAACCAACATAGACACCTATAACATACCTAGGTGTAAGACCAAAAAACCATAAATCTTTACTTTCATTAGTTGTTCCTGTTTTACCAGCAATAGGATGGTCTATTTTATTTAAAGCCTTTCCTGTTCCTCTTGTTACTGCGCCCTCAAGTATACTTAGAATTTGAAATGAAGTTTGTGGAGATATAACCTCTTCTTTTTGAGAAGAAACAATTGGCTTCCTATAAGATCTGTCATCAGTTGTAAATGAACAAAAATTACAACTAAAATACTTATTATTAACTAATAATTCACCCTCGTTTGAAACAACTTTTTTAATGATTGTGGGTTCTACTATATAACCACCATTCAAAAAAATAGAGTATGATTTAGTAAGATTTAATAAGTTATTCTCAACGGCACCAAGAAGTGTTGAGTAAACATCATTAGTTGGATTGCTTTCATAAAACTTAATTTTGTCTAAAAATTTATTAACAGATTTTAAACCAAGATCTAGACCAATTTTTAATGTCACTAAATTATTTGAAGTCTCTAATGCCCTTCTAAATGTCAGTTCTCCGTATGATTTGTTTGAATAATTTTTAGGTATCCACACTGGTAAATTGTTACCCTGATCTAAAAGAATATTAGAGTCTAAAATAAGAGTATTTGGCAAAAATTTTTGTCTCTCTAATGCATGTGCATAAATAAATGGCTTTATTGATGATCCAGGTTGTCTAAAAGCTTGTGTTGCTCTGTTAAAATTACTTACATTATAATTAACACCACCAACCATTGTTAAAATATCTCCATTAAATGGATCCATAATAATTACAGATCCGTTGATTTTATGTTCTTGAAATGCATAAAAAGTGCCGTGAATATTTGATAAAAAAAAATAATCATTTATGTTTAAGTAAATAAGTGGAGATGTTTTATCAGGCCCATAGAGGTTTTCTTTCAGATTAAGGTTTATAACTTTTTCACTATCGACTAATAAGACTTTGATAGACTTATTATTTTTGTTTAATACTCTTGCAATTATCCAATGTTCATTGTCAGTGCTAGATATTTCATCATAACTTTTAAAACTACCCTCCCATTTCCTATATTTTTTTTCAAAAATAGCTAAATTATCAATCAAGGCTTTTTCTGAAGTTATTTGAAGACTTTGGTCAATTGTTGATTGAATATAGAAGGCATTTTCATCAAAAGAATTCAATTTTAAATAATTCAAAATAAAATCAGTTTTATAATCAGATTTATATTTTCTATTATTTTTTTCAGAGAGCTCAATTTTTAAATTAGAGTAATATTTGAATTCATCTGATGAAATAAATTGATTATCTTCCATTTGTTTCAATACATAATTTCTTCTATCTAAAGCTTTTTTATAATTCTTTTTTGGGTCATAATTATTTGGACCTTTTGGTAAAGCTGCTAAATAAGCATATTCGTGAATATCTAAATCAAATAAAGATTTATTAAAATAATTAAATGATGCAGAAGCAATACCATATGATCGTCTGCCAAAATAGATTTCATTTAAATATAATTCTATTATAAACTCTTTTGTATATTCTCTCTCTATCCTTAATGATAAAATTAACTCTTTGATTTTTCTTGAAATAGTTTGATCAGTATTAAGTAAAATATTTTTTACTAATTGTTGTGTAATGGTAGATGCCCCCACATAGTTAGTATTTTTTTTTGAATAAATATTTTTTATATTAATAATGAATGCATTTATTATTCCTTTGATATCAAAACCTTGATGTTGAAAAAATGTTTTATCCTCCGCAGATAAAATTGCATTAATCATATTTTTTGGAATATCCTCATAATCTAAATAAAATCTATCTCTGTCACCTATGTGATACATAAGATCATATTTTTCATCATAAATTTTTGTTATTTCATTTGGAAAATATTCAGATATATTGTGATCAGGTAAATCTTGTTGAATATTCCATAAATACAGAATTATTATAGATATACCTAATACAGAAAGTATGAAAATGTATTGTAAATATTTTAAGAGTTTCATTTTACAAAATAACTTTATTAATAATTATTTATTATATCAAAAGGATTTAAAAATATGTCTAAAAGAATTTTCATTGATGGCAGCATCAATAACGAATTATGTGTTATCGCAGCAGATGGTCAAGATATTAACTATTTTGACTATTCAGATGATTTATCAACAAATAAAAAAAATAATATATACCTAGGGACAGTATCAAGAGTAGAGCCTTCATTACAAGCAGCTTTTATCGAATTTGGCTCGGAAAAGAAAGCTTTTTTACCTTTTGATGAGATTCACCCAAGCTATTTTAAGATACCTCATAGTGAAAAAATACTTACTAACAAAGATGAAAAAAGTAATGAAATAGATGATGAAAAAGATAACAAAAAACATTTTCTTTCATTTTATAGAAAATACAAAATTCAAGATGTAATAAAAAAAGATCAAGTTCTTTTGATACAGATTGTAAAAGAAGAAAGAGGAACAAAAGGGGCTGCCGTTACAACATTCATTTCACTACCAGGTAGGTACAGTGTCTTATTACCAAATAATTCTTCATCCGGTGGAGTATCTAAAAAAATCTCTAACCCAAATGATAGGAAAAGATTAAAAAAACTTCATGATAACTTTAATTTGCCAGATGGTATGTCTTTAATTATCAGGACTAATGCTATATCTGCAGAGGATGATGATATTAATGCAGATTTTAATTATTTAAGAAAATTATGGACAACAATTAGGGAAGATACTTTGAAATCAAAAGCACCTGTTTTAATAACAGAGTTAGATACACCTATTATAAAAATTGCAAGAGATTTTAATCAGAGAACTATTGAAGAAATTATTTTTACTGATTTAAAAACTATGAAAAATTATAAAAAATTAGAAGAAAATTTTAGTATTAAATCAAATAAAAAAATCACTCATTATAAGGATAAATTACCTTTATTTGAAAATTATGGTATTAAAAATCCTATTAATAATTTAATTGAAGATAATATTTATTTAAAATCTGGTGGTTATTTAGTAATTAATCCTACAGAAGCCTTAACAAGTATTGATATTAATTCTGGTCGAGCTACTTCTGAAAAAAATATAGAAATTACAGCCTTAAATACTAATTTAGAGGCAAGTGACGAAATATTTAAGCAAATACAACTAAGAAATATTGCTGGACTTATTGTTATTGATTTTATTGATATGAATATACATTCAAATAATTTGAAAGTAGAAAGGAGAATTAAAGAATTATTTTTTAAAGATAAATCAAGAGTTCAAATAACTAAAATTTCACAATTTGGCTTAATGGAAATATCAAGACAAAGAATTGGTCAAAGTATTTACGAGACATTTTATAGAAAATGTGAATGTTGTGATGGTAACGGTTTCAAAAAAACAAGTTCAATAATAATAAACAATATAATAACAAATCTAAAAGGTATATATGCAATTGGTAATAAAGAAGATATAGATTTACAAATTGATGAAAAATTTTTTAATGAAAATTCAAAAAAACTTTTAAAGAAAATAAAATTAATGGGGCTTCCATTTAATGTGAAATTAATAAATAAATATATACCAAAAGATATATTTGAATTTAATCAAGAGTTAATGAATAAAGTTAAAAATAATTATAAAGAAGTCATTGATAAAAATAAGATTGAAGACACAAATTCAGAAAAATCTTACAGGAGAAAAATCAAAAAAAAAATAGTTGAGAAATAAAAGCTTATCAAACTTCTATTTTTGTCAATTTTACAAACTAATATATGAATTAAATAAAGCTGATTTTTTTTTTAAAAAATATGATATTAAAGATATCCCAATACTAGATAGATCATATGCCTTATTTAAATAGAGATAAAATTAATATCCTAATAAAAAATAAGAATATTTACTCAAGTAAATATTTAAATAAAAATCTAATACAACCTGCCTCACTTGATTTAACTCTTTCTGAAAAATGCTACAGAATAAAAGCATCTTTTATTCCAAATAATATAAAAATATCAAAAGTTATAAAAGAATTATCGCTTTCAAAAATTGATTTAAATCAAAATAAGCTTTTAGAAAAAAATTGCATTTATTTATGTGAATTAAATGAAAAATTGAATTTACCACATGATATTATGGGAAAATCAAATCCTAAAAGTACAACAGGTAGATTAGATATATTCACGCGTGTTATAACTGAAAATGGACAAGAGTATGATTATGTTAATTATAATTATAAAGGAAAATTATACTTAGAGATAATTCCTCAATCATTTAGCATTATACTAAAAAGAGATTTATCATTAAATCAAATTAGATTTTTTCAAGGTTCTAATATAGATGATAAAATTAATCAAATAAATATATCAGTATCTATCAAAAGAAATTGTATAACTGCCTATAAAGCTAAGAAAATTACATCTGCTATTGATTTAAATAAAATTCATTTTTATGAATCAGAAAAATATTGGGAAAAAATTATACCTAAAGATAATTATTTTATAATTGAGAAAGATGAATTTTATATTCTTAGATCTAAAGAAACGATTATTGTTAAAAATAATCAAGCTGCAGAACTTGAACCATTTAAAGACAGTTTTGGTAATTTTAGAGTACACTACGCTGGTTTTTTTGATCCTGGATTTGGAAATAATAAATTAGGAACTCCAGCTGTTCTGGAATTGCGAGCTTACGATACACCTTTTATAATAAGAGATGGTCAACTAGTAGGTCAGTTAAACTATTATCAAATTAATGAGGTTAAAAAGGAAAGCTATGGCATTAAAATTAAATCAAATTATTATAATCAAAACTTAAAGTTGGCGAAACAATTCAAATAGTTATCATATATAAGAGTTTTATTTTATAATCTATTAGGTATATTATTTAAAATGATAGATAAAAAAATTAATGACAGTATTGACACTTTAATTAAAAAAATTAAAGAAAATAATCTTGGATCTATTAAATTATCAAATAAAACCAATACTATTGAAATTACTAATAATTTAGTAAATAATAACCTACATCAAAATATTCAAAATACTTCTCACTTAGATAATAAAAATATAGAAGATAGGCCAAATGATAACCTCATTAGTATAGATAGTCCAATGGTTGGAATTGTTTATTTGACACCTAAACCTAGTACTCCACCGTTTGCAAAAAAAGGTCAAAAGATTAAGAAAGGTGACACTATTTGTTTAATAGAGGCAATGAAAACGTTTAATGAAATTAAATCGGACAGAGATTGTACAATAAAGACTGTAATGGTTAACAATGGAGAAGCAGTCGAATTTGGTCAACCACTTTTTGAAATATCGTAATTGTTTAAAAAGATCTTAGTATTAAATAGAGGAGAGATTGCTGTCCGAATTATTCGAGCTTGCAAAGAGCTTAAAATTAAAACAGTAGCAATACATTCAAATGTAGATTCTGAAGCTATGCATGTAAAACTGGCAGATCAAAGTATTTGTGTCGGTAGCGCACTTCCAAATAATAGCTATTTAAATATACCAAGTATTATTAGTGCAATAAATATAACAGGAGCAGATGCTGTACACCCAGGTTATGGGTTTTTAAGTGAAAATGATAAATTTGTAAAAATATTAAGTTCACATAAAATTAAATTTATAGGTCCCTCTTCAAAATCAATTTTAGAATTGGGTAATAAAAACAATGCATTAAAGTTAGCAAATAGTTTTAAATTGCCTATTTTAGGAAGTAAAAATTTAAAAAAAATAAGTAATACTATTGAAGCTCAAAAAATAGCTGATGAAATTGGTATGCCAATTGTTATCAAAGCTGCTTATGGTGGAGGAGGAAAAGGTATGCGAGTATTTAATAATAAAAATGAAATTGAAAAATATTTTTCTCAATTAAAAGCAGAAGCAAAAAATTACTTTGGTGACGATACTATGTACGCAGAAAAATTCTTAACAAACGCCAAACATATTGAATTTCAAATAATTTCAGATCCAAAAAATAATTATGTAGAGATAATTGGGCAAAGGGATTGTTCTATTCAAAGAAAAAATCAAAAAATTATTGAAGAAATACCATCAGATTTTATAAAAATTAATAATTTAGAAAATATCAAAAAAAATATAAAAAATTTACTACTTGAAAATAAATATGAAGGACTTGGAACCTTAGAGTTTTTATATCAAGATAATGAAATTTTTTTTATTGAAATGAATACTAGGTTGCAAGTTGAGCACCCTGTAACAGAAGAAGCGTTCGATATTGATTTAGTAAAAAATCAAATTATGGTTGCTGCTGGATACAAGATAGATTTAAAAAATATTAAAAGAAAAAATCATACAATTGAATGTAGAATCAATGCAGAAAATGCTAAAAATTTTTCACCAAGTCCTGGAAAAATTAAATTTATAAATGTACCAGGAGGAAGAGGTGTTAGAGTGGATACAGCACTATACACGAATTATATAGTTAATCCTCATTATGATAGTCTAATTTTAAAAATAATTACTAAAGGAAAAGATAGAAATGAAGCTATAGCGATAATGAGGAGAGCATTAGATGAGATTATCATAGACGGAATAAATACTAATATTAAATTGCATAAATGGATTTTAAATCAAAAAGATTTTATCAATGGTATTTATAATACTAATTGGCTGGAGAAAAATATTACTAGGTACAACTAGCAATTAATTAGAGATATTTCATAAATCTTATTAGAATATAAATTTAATTCATCAGTATATTTAAAAAACCAACCAATAAATACATTATCATTTTGAGTAATTTTTAATAAGGCAGCAATATCAAGATATTTATCAAACTCAATATTTTTACATGATATTAACTCAAAAGATAAATTTCTAAATTGAAATAGTTTTGAAAATTCAAGTTCATATTTAGAAGATGAGGACTTATCTAAAATAAGTAGCTTTGTGTTATTGATTTCAGTAGCTTGTAAAATCGAAAAAAAAAAAACTATTTAAAAATAAAATTATTAATAATTTCTTCCAAAGAAACTGCATCAAGATTGTTAATTGTGTAATCATTATTTTTAAGTAGTTCTCGACTATTTCCTAACTGTATCTCAATATATGGAGATCCTATAAATCCATTATTAGATATTTTAAATACAGAGTCATTAGGTATTTTAATATTTTCCTCCACAGATGTTGTAATAATTGCCATATAATTTTCATGATCTAATGAAATACTAGTTACCTCTCCTACTTTTACACCATTTATTTTTACATCGTTACCTATATTCATATTCCCAATATCAAAAAAACTAGAATTTATTTGGAGCGTTTTGACCTCTTTAAAAATATTTATTTTATTCGAATAGTAAAAAAAACAAATAATTGAAAAAATTAATATTAATAATCCAAGGGTAAATTCAATATTTATTCTTTTATTCATTTAAATTATTTAAATACCTAAGAAACATATCAACTGAGTATGAGTCCTGAGTTTGATCAAATACATATTGTTGATTTGATTTATCAAAATATTCTCCAAAACCAGGCTCTATGAATAATGATTTTTTTCCAAAAATACCGTCGCTCCTAATCTTCATAATTGAGTCCTCTGGAATATCATATTTTTTATCGATGTTACCATTTATAGTAATTCCATCAGATGAAATCATTATTTTATTAACTTCACCTATTTTTAATCCTGCAAGTTTAACCTCCGTATCAGTATTCACACCCTCAACATAATTAAAAGAGGCAACGAAATTAATTGAGTCATTATTATTTACATTTTTAATGAGAAAAAAGGATATTGACAAAAAAAAACAAAAAAGAATACCTATTTTTAGGTGATAATTAGAGTCGTAAGAGTCTATTTCTTTAATTATTTCGGTTGCCAACTGTTATAACCTTTATTAGTAGTTTCTTTATGTTTTACTGAGTGCTTTTGTACTCTTCTTTTTACAATACTTTCTTGATTATTCATTTCTATATCTAAATTAGAAATTTCATCAGAAGTATTATGTAACCAATTATGAAATTGTGTTGGTAGAGACTCTGGACCAAAACCAGAAGCATAAACTACCCATCTTTTTGAGTTATTATTCTTATCGTGATAATATTTATTACCTAGCGAATCTTTGTGAACAAGAATACCATTAAAAAAAGAATATAATTTAAAGCCTAAAGACATGTTTGATCATAACAAATAAATAACTTGATGAGAATAATACTTATTTTATTAATTTTCTCAGTAAATTTTTCATATCCATTATATGCTAAAATTGCCAGTGTAATTGGTAACCCTTATACACAAGAAATATACTTTAAAGTTAATAAAGACACAAAGAATTACCCTGCATCGCTAACTAAAATAATGACACTTTATATAATATTTGACGAATTAGAAAAAAAAAGACTTAATTTGAATGACCGAGTTTACTTCTCAAAATATGCAACATACACACAACCCTCTAAATTAGGTATTGCTGAAAATGATTTTATTACTGTAAATGAATTAATAGACTCATTAATAGTAAAGTCAGCAAACGATGCAGCAATAGCTATTGCTGAAAAAATATCAGGCAATGAAAAAAATTTTGTTATCAAAATGAATGCCTATGCTAAAGAATTAAATATGAAAAATACAAATTTTGCAAACCCCCATGGTCTGCCAAACAGATCCAACTTATCTACTGCCCATGATATTTTTAAACTAAGTTCTAAAATTATTATTGATTTTCCTGAATACTTAAACCGATTTGGTAAAACTAATACTGATATAAATGGAAAAAATTATAAAACCCATAATACCTTATTGAATAAGTACGATCACTATATTGGATTAAAAACTGGATATACCAGAAAATCAGGTTTTCAGATATCATTACTGTCAATAAATGAAGATGATTATTTATTAGGCATTTATTTTGGAGGAAATTCAGCTAAAGAAAGGAACAATAAAATTAATTTTCTTATGAATAAATTTAGACATAAAGATGTATCCAAAAATAAAGAAAATAAAAAATTAATTGTCAAGAATGAAAAAGAAAATAATAAATATTATAAAGTACAGACATCTTCTTTCAAAAAGATTAAAAAATCAAAAATGCATATTACTTTATTGAAAAATAAAATAAAAATACTAAGAAGTTTTGAGCATGAAATAAAAAAAAATGGCAGATATTTTATAAGTTACATTAATGTTGATGATCATAGAACAGCAAAAAACTTATGTAATGAAATTAAATTAAATCAACTAGATTGTTTGATTAAAACTAGTTAATTCTTTGATGTCCAATGAATATGCCTCAAGTATTGATATTAATTTACTTAATTCCTCTTTAAATTTATCTTTAACAAAGTGTTCGAGTCTAAATACTATACAATTTTGAGTATTTGAAGCTCTTAGAAGGAACCAAAAACTCTCAGTTTCCAGCCTTAAACCATCAATTGTAATTAAATTGGCTCCACTATCGTAGTATTTAGGAATATCCTCTACTATTTTATCTAAAAGACTAAATTTAATTTTTTCATCACAATATAATTTTATCTCAGGTGTTGATGATGATTTCATAT
>MDTG01008544.1_pt1 | contig 12252 bp, 12 predicted proteins | sample 811421 | NCBI WGS metagenome assembly MDTG01 (sample SAMN05326645, study PRJNA326480) | marine metagenome | isolation source: seawater | place: Pacific Ocean: South East | collected 2011
TTAAAAAAAAAAGTTTCATAAAAAAAATTAATTTTAGATATAAAAATAAATATAATATTACTAAATTAATGAACTTATTCTTTAATGATTATGAATTTTACTTTAACGATCTTTACCAAAAAATTCTGTCATTGAAAAAAGCGATTGCTCAAAATAATTTTGATTTATTAGTTTCCAATATTTGTAGAGGTTTGGAAGGTTCGATTTTAGATAATGATATTGACACAAAGTCATTATGCATACCCCATGGAATAATCTCTAAATCAAACAATAAATATGACAAAATTTATAAAAAATATATTGCTGAAGCTGTATTTAGCGGAGAAAGTAATTATTTTTCTATACAATCAAAAATCATGAAAGATTCGTTAAAAACTCATAAAATTTCTGGAAAAAAAATATTTACTGGAAATCTCATATTTTCAACAAAAGTAAAAATAAATAAAAGAAAATATTTCTTATTTGCCCCAACGGTTAAAAATTTTTACAATATTCAATATTTAGGAGTAGAAACCTTTTATGAATTTTGGGACAATTTAAAAATTCTAGATGAAATAGCTTATAACGAAAAAATTAAAATTATTGTTAAATTGCATCCTAATGTAAAACATTGTGTTGCTGATATTAAAGAATATTTTAAAAACTTATCTTTTTCAAATACTAAAATTGAAAAACTCCTAAGTGAGTCAATTGCACTTTTAAGTTATTCTTCCGCAGCCATCGAAGATGCATTAAATTCTGAAGTACCTGTAATTCTTCTAGATCTAAAAAAACGATATAAACAAATTAATATTTCAGAAAATTCTAAAAATAAAAACGAAGCTGTATATTATATTTCTAACAAGAAAAAACTTGTCACGCTAATGAAAAAAATTACTAAAATTAAGAAATATAATTTTTCTAAATATGTTCTAAGTAAAAATGTTGAAAAAAACTTTGAAAAAATATTACAAATTATAAAATAAGATTTATATGAAACAAATAACAATTTTAGGTGGAAGCGGTTTTTTAGGATCAGTTTTGAGCAATTTATTGGTGCAAAGTAAAAAATATAAAGTTGTTATTTTGGATACAAAAATAAAAAAACCTCTTTTAAAAGATCAAAAATTTATAAAGGGAAGTATTTTAAGTGAGTCAAAGCTTCAAAAGGCTATTAAAGGTTCCGAGTATGTTTTTAATTTTGCTGCGCTCGCTGATTTAGACTTAGCAAAAAATCATCCTTTAGAAACTGCAAATATAAATATTATTGGCACTATTAAAGCACTTATAATCTCTAAAAATAATAATATAAGAAAATTTATTCATGCAAGCTCTATATACGCGAACAGTGAACAAGGAGGATTTTATGGTTCAAGCAAAAAGGCAGCTGAGGACTATATAGAAAAATTTTGGAGGAAATATAAAGTTAATTTTACAATTTTAAGATTTGGATCACTTTATGGTTTAAATGCAGGAAAAAACAATGGAATAAATTTTATTATTGATACATATCTTAAAAAAAATATTTTAAGTTATAAAGGAAAAAGAAATGCTGCTAGAAAATATATTCATGTCGAAGATGCCTGTTTAGCTTGTATAAAAACTATTAATAAAGCATATGATAATAAGTATTTAAATATTACTGGAAAAAAAAAAATAAAAGTATCAATTTTAATGAAGTATATTTCCGAATTATTTAATTATAAAAAAAGTATAGAGTTTAAAAATCTTGAGATTGAAGGCCATTATGTAAATGAACCAAGAGTGTTTAGACCAAGAAAAGGTATAAATCTATACTTAAATAAGTATAAAAATTTTAAACAAGAGCTTGTAAATTTAATAAAAGAAAGAAAAATAAAATTATGATAGTAGCATTAATGATGGGAAGGGCAGGCAGTAAAGGTTTTAAAAATAAAAATTTAATTAAGATTAATGGAAAACGTTTATTTGAGTACCCTTTAACAGCTGCAAAAAACTCAAGATTTATTAATGAGATTTACGTCACAACCGATTGCCCAATAATTAAAAAAATTTCAAAATCTTACAATGCGAAGATAATTGATAGACCAAAAAAACTTAAAGGCGATAAAGCACTTGGTGATAAAGTATTTGAACATGGTTACTTCGAAATCAAGAGAGTTATGGAGGAAAGAAATAAAAAGATTAAGTATATTATTTTGCTTTTAGCCAATTGTGCAACTGTTAACACAAATATGATTAATAAAGGTATACAGATCTTAAATAAAAATAAAAGTTTTGACTCAGCTGTTTCAACTTCGGTTTATAATATGTGGAGTCCATTAAGAGCAAGGAAGTTAACCAAAGACGGAGCATTAAAACCGTTTGTTCCATTTAAAGCTTTTGGAAATGTTAAAAATCTCAATTGTGATAGGGACTCACAAGGTAATGTTTTCTTTGCTGATATGGGGGTATCTGTTATTAGGCCAAAATGTTTAGAAAATTTAGAGAGTGGTCTTCTACCGCAAAAGTGGATGGGCAAAAAGATTGCGCCAATATATTCTGATGCAGGTTTTGATTTAGATTTTGATTGGCAGCTTCCATTATTAAAATTTTGGATAAAAAAATATGCGAGAAAAAAATAATATTTATAAAAAATTTCAAAGTTTTGATAATTTTAAAAATATAAGTAATTTTAATATTAGCAATATTAAAGAAAAGATTTTTAAAACCTACGAAGAATTTAAGCCAAAGTTTTCTTCTTACTTTAATTCCAAAGATCTAGATGTACTAGAAAGAATTATTTTAGATTTAAAATCTTCAATTAATGTTGAGACTAATTTTTCTTTAAAACCAAATTCAATAGCAGAGATAAATACTTTTGAAAATATAGATGTATTAAAATATTTAATAAGCAGATATAAATATGAAATCTATCCTTTAGTAAAAAAATTAGATGATTATCCTCCTTTAGTTCAAATTGAACCATCATCTATATGTAATTTTAGGTGTGTATTTTGTTTTGAGACAGACAAATCATTTACCAATAAAAAAAATGGCTTTATGGGAACTATGGATTTAGAAATTTTTAAAAAAATTGTTGATGAAATAGAGGGCAATGTAGATTTTGTGACATTAGCCTCTAGGGGAGAACCATTAGTAGCAAAAAGCTTTTCTAAGATGCTTGAGTACAGTTCTGAAAAATTTTTGGTTTTAAAGATTAATACTAATGCATCTTTGTTAACCGAAGATAAATGCCACGCAATTTTATCCAGTGGGGTAAAAACAGTAGTTTTTTCAGCAGATGCTGCTGATGAAAAACTTTACAGTAAACTACGAGTGAATGGAGATCTAAAAAAAACTTTAGCTAATATTAGAATGTTTAAAAAGATTAAGGATAATAATTATAAAACTAGCAAGATTATTACTAGAGTATCAGGCGTTAAATTTAATAATGAGCAAAACTTTTCTGAAATGGAGAATCTTTGGGGAGAATTAGTAGATCAAGTTGCTTTTGTAGACTATAATCCCTGGGAAAATTGCTACGAAAAAGAAAAAAACAATATTCAAGAAGCTTGTAGCGATCTTTGGAGAAGAATTTTCATTTGGTGGGACGGTAAAATTAATCCTTGTGATGTTGATTACAAGTCTCATTTAAGTCCTGGAAAATTTCCAGAAATTTCAATAAAGGATTCTTGGAATTCTAATCTATATAATAAAATACGAAATCATCATTTAAACAAAAAACGTGATAATTTTACTCCGTGCAAGGCATGCTCAGTAATTTAAATGAAATTTAAAAGTCATATAAAGAAGATTAAAAGAAACAATTATATAAATTTTTCTAGGTTGAAATTTACTAGATTGGATAAAAATGAAAAAATTGATAATTTTAGTAAAAATTTAGTTAATATTTTAAAAAATCAAATTAGCTCAAATCTCCTTGCATCATATCCTGAAGTATCAGATTTAATGAATTTGATATCAAAAAACCTTAAAATGAATCCAAAAAACTTTCTTTTAACCGCAGGTATTGATGGGGCATTAAAGATCATAATTGAAGGATTCACTAGAGAAAAAGATAAAGTTGTCATACTTGAACCTACTTTTGCGATGACAAAAATTTATTGTGAAATTGCAAACTTAAATATTTTAAAAGTAGATTATGACAAAAACTTAAAATTAAATATAGACAAATTAATTCATTACATAAATCAAAAACCAAAATTAGTGATTCTGTCCAATCCAAACAGCCCCACTGGAACAGTAATTGACGACAAATATGTTTCAAAAATTATGAAAATTACAAAAAATAAAAATATTCCTTTAATTATTGATGAGGCATATTATGAATTTTACGGAAAGAGTTTGATAAATAATTTAAGGAGTAATAAAAATTTATTTATATTAAGAACTTTTTCAAAAGCTTTAGGTATAGCCGGAGCGCGGGTTGGATACATTGTTTCTTCAAAAAAAAATATAAGTTACCTAAGTAAATTTAAGCCGATGTACGAAGTTAATTCAATAGGTATAGTAATTGCAAAACTTATCATTAAAAATAAAAATATTGTAAATGAGTACGTAAAAAAAACTTTGTTAGCAAAGAAAAAAATTTTAAATTACTTAAGACAAAATAGAATTGATTTCAAAAAAACTGAAACAAATTTTATCTTAATAGATAAAAAAAAAATAAAAAAAAATATTTTTAATATTTGTAAAAAAAATAATATTTTAATTTCTGATAAAATTTTTTTCAAAAAATATTTGAGAATTACTGTGGGACCAATTAATCAAATGAAAACTTTTTTAAATATTTTTAAAAGAAATATAAATTAAAGTAATTTCATGAATATTTTAAACAAAGAATTAAATAATAAAAAAAATTATTTAATTAAAAAAGCAAAAAAATATTTACTTTTAAATAACAATCCATTAAGTAGTTTAAATTATTTATATACTAACGGAGACTCTGCAGGATATTACAGGCTCAAAACTTTAGAGTCACCCTCGAATAGTCTAAAATATATAAGTGAATATTTAAAAGAAGTAGTAGCAAATTTTTTTAAAAGCTCAGAATTAGAAATTATAAATAATAAACAACTCAAAAAATCTTATCAAAAAATCTATCTTACTTGGGGGAACAAAATTAACTTCAGTAGTAAAGGAATTTTTTACGATAAATATTTTAGCTCTAATTCTTTAAATAAAAAAAATCTTTGGATCGTTATTTATGAAGAAAGCTTATTACCAAAAAAAATTGGTGATAATATATTACTAATTCATCCCAAAAAAAAAAAATTTAGTTTTTTTAATTTTATTAGAAATATTTTGTTAGTTATTCAAAATTCTAAATTTTCATTTATAAATTTTTTTCGTTACCTACCTTTTTCCTCAGTATTTGCTTTATCAATTAATCGCAGTTTATTTAATACAATCAAAAATATTGATTTCAAAATAATTTACGTTCCGTATGAGTCGCAACCTTTTCAACAGTATTTTATAAAAATTATAAAAGAAAAATTTAAAAAAAAAGTAAAAGTGATTGGTTATATTCATTCATTCTTACCTGCAATGCCAACTTATTATATTTACAGAAAATTTAGTCCAGATCAATTATTGGTTCACGGAAGTTCCCAAAAAAAAATTTTAACAAAATATTTAGGCTGGAAAAATCAAAAAATTAAAATAATTAAATCGTTAAGATTTAAAAAAAAAGATATTTTTGATAAAAATTACTTTTTTGTTAGTTATAATCTTTTCAAAAACTACAGAAAAAATTTAGAAAATTTAGAATTATTTTTAGATAAAATTAAAGATTTTACATTTAAAAAATGCGAGGTGAAACTACATCCTGCTAAAAAAGAAGATCAAAAACACCTGAATTTTAAGTTTAAGATACAAAAAATTTTGTCGAAATTTTCTAAAAAGTTTTCACAAAATAAATTTTCTAAAAAAATAAATTTTTGTTTTGGGGAAAGTTCTGTGATTATCGAGTCTTTAGAAAGAGGTGTGGAGGTAATTCATTTCTCTATAGATCCAATATTAGAGGTATTTGATGGAGATTTATGGAGAAATATAGTAGTAGAGGAAATAAGCAAAAATGTGTATCACTACAAATTAAAAAAAAGAGGCCTATATTTAAAATTTAGATGAAAGAAAAAGAATTTTTAAATAATTATTTTAGTAATTTAAAAGACCTAATTTCTTTTAAAGAGGAAGAAATTAGCAAACTTCAAGCAACAAAAAAAATTTTAGTAGATACACATAATAATAATAAAAAAACTCTTATTTTTGGAAACGGCGGTAGTGCTGCAATTGCGAGTCATTTTAGCGTAGATTTAACTAAAAATGCAAAAATTAGGTGCGTAAATTATAATGAATCAGATTTAATTACTTGTTTTTCAAATGACTTTGGATATGAAAAATGGGTTGAAAAAGCAATTGAATTTTATAGTGATGAAGGTGACTCACTCATTTTAATTTCCGCAGGAGGCAACTCACAGAATATGGTTAACGCGGCCAATTTCGCAAAAAAAAAAAAAATTTTAAAATTATCACGTTTACTGGGAATGAGCAGGATAACAAACTTTCAAAATTAGGCGACATAAATTTTTGGGTAAATAGCAAAGCATATAATCTCATTGAAAACACTCACCAGATACTTTTATTATCAATTGTAGACCTAATAATCGGTAAGACAGAGTATCCACCAAATTAAGATCCTTGAAAAACAAAAACTTATTTCTAAAAAGTTATAAAAACTTAAAAGTCCTGATAACGGGAACGACTGGATTCAAGGGCTCTTGGTTAGCGTTTTGGTTAAATGACTTGGGAGCAAAAGTTGTTGGGGTAGCCTTAAAACCTGAGACGGGTTCAATATTGTTCGACAAACTAAATTTAAAAAAAAAAATTAGCCAATATGATATTGATATTTGTAATTTTAATAAATTAAACAGCACTATTAAAAAAGAAAAACCCGATATAATTTTTCATTTAGCAGCACAATCTATAGTTTCTGAGAGTTTTAAAAACCCTCTAAATACATTTCAAACCAACGTTTTAGGAAGCGTAAATATTTTAGAAGCTTGTAGATTAAATAGAATTCCTAAACTTGTATATATTACATCCGATAAATGTTACTTAAATTTAAATAAAAAAAAAAATTATAAAGAAACAGATGTTCTTGGAGGCCTTGACAATTATTCATCTTCGAAAGCGAGCGCAGAACTAATTTTTTCATCTTATTATAATAGTTATTTTAATAATAATAATTACCTTTCAACTGTAAGCGCTCGTGCAGGTAATGTTATAGGCGGTGGAGACATGAAAATTAACAGAATAGTGCCTGATATTATCAGATCATTAAGTTGTAATAAAAAATTGATTTTAAGAAATCCAAAAGCAACTAGACCTTGGCAACATGTTTTAGAACCCTTAAGTGGATATCTATTATTAGGACACAATATTTTAAATAATAAATTAAAAAATAATATAATTCCTAGTTGGAATTTTGGACCAGAAATTAAAAACTGTAAAGGTGTCGAGATAATAACTAGAAAGGTAATTAGTGAATGGGGGAAGAATAATCATAAAATTAAGATTGATAAAAAAAACAGCTATCACGAATCAAAATTATTATCTCTAAATATTAAAAAGGCTAAAGTCGAATTGAAATGGAAACCTCGATTAAACTTAAATGAAACAATAAAATTTACAGTTGAATGGTATAAAAATTATTTCAATAATACAGAAATGACTCAATTTACAAAAAATCAAATTCAGAAATTTTTAGAAATTAGATAATGTCTAGCTGTAGAATTTGCAGAGGAAAACTTACAAATATAATTAATCTTGGCAAAATAGCTTTAGTAGGAGATTTCCTATTAAAACATAAAAAACTAAGAAAATATAAAATTACTTTAAATTATTGTAAAATATGTAAACATGTTCAAATAGCAGAAATTTTAGATCCAAATTTACTTTTTAAAAAATATTTGTGGGAAACAGGTGTTTCAAAAAGCAATATAAATTTAATTAAAGGCATTACACAAAAAATAAAAAAATTTAGAATAAATAAAAATTCTAAAGTTTTAGAAATAGCGAGTAATGATGGATCATTTTTAGAATTAATTAAAAAAAAATTTGGGTGTTTTGTTCTTGGAATTGATCCTGCAAAAAATTTAAAAAAAGTATCAAAAAAGAAAAAAATATTAACTATTTCTGATTATTTTAACTATAAATTATCGAGAAAAGTAAATAAAAAATTTAAATTGTTTAATTTTATTTTTGCTAGAAATGTAATTGCGCATGTACCAAATCCTAATGAAATTTTTAAAGGGGTAAATAATTTATTAGACATCGAAGGGACATTCATACTTGAAGTTCCCCATCTAGGAAACATTTTTCAATACAATCAATATGATAATATTTTTCATGAGCATATAGGCTTTCATAGTTTAAAATCAATAATTGATTTGTGTAATAGAAATTCTTTAAAAGTTTTTGATGTTGAAAAAATTGACTCTCAAGGGGGATCATTAAGGTGTTATATGTGCAAGAGAGAAAATAATAAAAAAATATCAAAAAATATTTTTTTAATGTTAAATAAAGAGAGGAAACTTGGTTTATTTGAAACAAAAAAATTACAAAATTTTAAACATAAAATTAATGCTCACATTCAAAAAATGCAAAATTTAATTAAAAATCTCAAGAAAAAAAAAAAGAAAATTTCTGTTTATGGCGCTTCTGGAAAAGGTCAAGCTTTGTTACAATTTTGTAGTTTAAACAATGAAAAAATAGATTACGCTTTTGATAAAAGTAAACTTAAGCAAGGGCGATACACTCCTGGCACTTATATAAAAATCAAAAAACCCTCTTTTTTAAAAAAATTTAATACAGATTATTTACTAATTTTATCCTGGAATATAAAAGATGAAATAATAAGCCAGGAAAAAAAATTTCAACAAATGGGAGGAAAGTTTATAATTCCTTTCCCCTCACCTAGAATAATAAATAAATGAAAGTAGTCATATTAGCTGGTGGATACGGGACACGACTTTCAGAGTATACAGACTCCATTCCAAAACCCATGGTGCCTATTGGAGGTAAGCCTATTATTGAGCATATTATGAATATTTATTCAAATTATGGTCATAAAGACTTTTATATAGCGTTGGGATATAGAGGAGAAGTAATAAAAGATTATTTCAAAAATTTTAAAAATAAAGATTGGAAAATTAATCTTATTGACACTGGTTCTGATACATTGACAGGTGGAAGATTAAAACGTTTAGAAAAATTTTTATCTAAAGAAACTTTTTTATTAACTTATGGTGACGGTATATCTAATATTGACATTAATAAACTAATAGAATTTCATAATATTAACAAACAAATGGTTACTATTTCTGCTGTAAGACCACCTGCTAGATTCGGTTCTTTAAGCTTAGAAGGAAATAAGGTAGTTAAATTTCAAGAAAAGAAGCAACTTGGTGAAAGCTGGATTAATGGTGGTTTTTTTGTTGTGAATCCTGATTTCTTCAAATTTTTAAAAAATGATAAAACTGTTCTAGAGAAAGAGCCATTAGAAAGTATTACAAAATTGAACGAGCTGAAAGCATTTAGACATGAAGGTTTTTGGCAGTGTATGGATCATAAGTTAGATAAAGACTATCTTGAGCAACTAATTATCGAAAAAAAGGCTCCTTGGATTAAATGAAAAGTTTACTGGTTGTTGGTGGTACAGGATTTATTGGACATCACATTATTAAAGAGGCAAAAAAAAAAAATTTTTCTATTACCAGCATTTCATTAAACAAAATCAAGAAAAAAAAATTCCATAAAGGCGTAAAATACATAAGAGCAGATATTTCAAACATTAAAAATTTAAAAAAAAAAATTAATAAGAAGTTTGATTATGTGATTAATGCGGGAGGTTATGGTGAACATCCTGATTATGGTAAAGAAGGAGATAAATTAATTAAATCTCATTTTTATGGTTTAATAAACATTTTAAAGGTTTTGCCACTTGGCAAAATCAAGAAATTTATTCAAATTGGTAGTTCAGCAGAATATGGTCTTGCAAAATCACCTTTAAAAGAGAATATAAATTGCAAACCAAATTCACCCTATTCTTTCGCAAAATTATCCAGCACTTATTTCTTGATTAATCTTTATAAAAAAAAAAAATTTCCAGTTACTATTCTGAGACTTTTTCAGGTTTATGGTTCTGGTCAAGACAATAACAGAATTTTACCTTTTTTGATAAACAATTGCATAAAAGATAAAAAATTTTTAACAACTAAAGGGGAGCAGCTATGTGATTTTTGTCATATTGAAGATATTGTAAAGGCAATTTTTAAAAGCTTGTCTTTAAAAAAAATTGACGGTGAAATTATAAATTTAGGATCAGGAAAACCAATCAAAATTAAATTTCTTATTAACTTGGTGAAAAAATTAGTCGGCAAAGGAAAGCCTAAATTTGGTGGTCTTAAATATAAAAAAGACACGAACATGAAAAATTTTCCTAGCGTACAAAAAGCAAAAAAAAAATTAAATTGGAGTCCAAAAGTTGATCTTATACAAGGATTAACACGGACAATTAATAGTTATAAATGAAAAATCCACCTTTAGTAAGCATTATAATGAATTGTTTTAACGGAGAACGATATTTAGAGAGCGCAATTAACAGTGTAATCAATCAAACATACAAACATTGGGAGCTAATTTTTTGGGATAATAAATCATCAGACAACTCCGCAAAAATATTAAAAAAGTTTAAAGATAAACGCATTAGATATTTTTATTCAAAGAACAAAACAGTTTTATATAAAGCTAGAAACTTGGCAATTAAAAAATCAAAAGGAAAATTTTTAGCATTTTTAGACGTTGATGATATGTGGGAAAAAAATAAACTATCCTTACAAATTCCTGAGTTTAAAAATAAGAAAATAGGTTTAGTTTATAGTAATTTTTACAAACTTAATAATACTAAAAAAGACTTAGCATATAAAACACAACTCCCAAGTGGAAAAATAACAAATTCAATAATTAGTAATTACCAAGTTCCTTTTTTGACTGTGGTTCTCAGAAAAAGCTTTATTAACAAAAAGAAAGTATTTGATTTTAAATACGATCTTCTTTCTGATTATGATTTTGTATTAAATTTTTCATTAAAACATATTTTTAAAAGCATTAACAAACCATTAGCCTATTACAGAATACATGATAACCAATTACAAAAAATTGAAATGTTCTCTCAGGCAGAACAGTTTTGTAATTGGTTTAAAAATAAAAAGATTAAAAAAAAATTTAAAAAATATGATTTATCGTCAATATATAAAAAGTATGATTATTATGATTTGTTAAGAAATTTAAAAAAATCAAAGATTAAATTCTTTATAAAAATTTTTAAACAGTTTGATATAGGTAATTTTATTAAAATTAGTATTTTAATTTTTTTTCCAAAAAAAATTGCTTTTAAATTTTTTGACAATGTATAATTCTAAAAAAATGATTGATATAGTAATGCCTAATTACAATAAAGGTGAATTTATAGGAAGATCTATAGAGTCCGTAATAAAACAATCTTACAAAAATTGGAGACTCTTAATTGTTGATGATAATTCTTCAGACGAGTCAAGAAATGTAATTTTAAGATACAAAAAAAATAAAAAAATAAAATTTTTCTTTTTAAAAAAAAATATGGGCCCTTCTTTTTGTAGAAATTTAGCGATTAAAAATTCTAAATCGAATTTTATCGCATTTTTAGACTCAGACGATTACTGGATGAAGAATAAATTAAAATTACAGATAGCTTATATGATAAAAAATAGATTTTCGTTTACATTTTCAGACTATATTCCAATCTTTCATGATAAAAATTTGAAAAAAAAAATTAAAAAAACGAACATTCAAAATAATTTTACTTTTGATAAGTTTATAAATAATTCATCGATTAATACCTCAACAATGATTTTAGAGAGAAAGCACCTTCACAAAGTAAAATTTAGAAACCTTAAATTAATGGAAGATTATATTTTCAAATGCGAATTAATGAAAAAATCAAATAGACCTTTTGTAAAATATCCAAAAGTTACTGCAATTTATAGAATTATTAAAAAATCAAGAAGTTCTAAAAAAATTTTAAATCTATTTAATCTTTGGAAATTAAATAGAAAATATAATAAATTAGGTTTCTTTAGAAATTTGATTTCCTTATTCTTAATAAGTTTTAATTCAATTAAAAAATATGGACTCAAATAGGGGCGTGTAGTTCAGTGGTAGAACGCTACGTTGACATCGTAGAGGTCATAA
>MDTG01150031.1_pt1 | contig 12251 bp, 16 predicted proteins | sample 811421 | NCBI WGS metagenome assembly MDTG01 (sample SAMN05326645, study PRJNA326480) | marine metagenome | isolation source: seawater | place: Pacific Ocean: South East | collected 2011
AGTTGATGCCGCCATAGATACAATTATTGATTCAGTAGTGGAGGGTAAGAAAGTCTCCATTCTTGGCTTTGGCTCTTTTGAACCTCGTGATCGTTCCGCTCGTCAAGGATTAAACCCAAAGACTGGAGAAAAAATAGCTATACCTGCTAAGCGTGTACCAGCATTTACAGCTGGTAAATTGTTTAAGGATAGAGTGCAGGGATGATTTCCTGAGAAACTGAACTTTATTAAACTTTTCTTACTTCATGGGACTCTTTCAAAAAATGAGTCCTTTTTTTTGCAACGATTTAGATTTTTCTGGTATTGAGAAATTGTTCTTTGATTACAAAAAAAACTATTAACTTTTTAAATAACGAACTATTTTTTGATTATTTATCTAAAAGGAAAAATAAATTTGTAACTTTTTCCCTTATATATTTCTGTCTATTTTCTAATCCCCTTCTCGCTTTTGAATACAGAGATTATTTAGTAATTGAAACTCTTATAAAAAGATGCTATTTAGATACTAAATCGTGTGGTGTAGCCTTATCTAAAATACATGATTATCAAAAGAGTGCAGAAACAAAAAAGAAGTTTTCTTGTCAAACTAGATTACTTGGCTTGGAAGGAAACTTAATAATGGCTATGAATTCTAATTTTAAAATTAGGGAGGCTAAAAGTATTATTAAAGCTGTGAGGAAATATTGCTAAGGATTATCAATAACTTGATAACGTAATCATTGGTTTTGTTTCAATAAAAAAATAATGTGAAAAACTAGCACAAAATGTGTTTTATCTGATTTGTATAAGTAAGATTAGAACATTAAAGATATGTAATTTCTTCTTACTAAGAAAATGGGTACTAAAGCTTCTAATTCCAAAAAAAATATGGATAAGGGAATAAATAAAGATAAGGGACAAGGGAATAAATTTAAAAAATCAACTACTAGTGATCCAGATGTCTTAGTTAATCTTCCCGCTGGGTTGAAATATAAAGTTCCTGGTAAGCGGCAAAGAGTAATTATAGGTTCAATCGTAATAGGTTTAAATGTTTTATTAGTTATTAGTGTACTTGTCTATTTTTATAATCCCTCTTTTCAAGACTTTATATACAATTTTGGGCGAAGCTAGTGCTTTCAATATCCTGATAGATTTATCTAATATATTGAATGATTTTTGTAAAAACAGGAAAATATAACTAAATAAAGAAAAACAAAAGTAAAGTTTGACTAAGAATATTTCATAGATTTCATTTTTTGATGTCCAATATTTTAATCTTTCATTAGAGGCTTTTATTGAAGATGGAACAGAAAAAAAGTCAGGAGCAAAAGTCAATAAAGATTCCACAACAACGAAAGACAACTCTTAAATGGGGAACTAATGGCGAGCTATCGTCTATTGATATGGTTCGCATATTAGATCGCTTGAATGATCAAGATTTAACTGAATGTGAGATACCATTGGGAACAGACAAGAAAATATAAATCTTTCTTAAATCAACTATTATAGTTAAATTAATTGAATTTTGATTTTTTTAATGAAGTTATTCATTGCATTCATATCAATAATTGCTGTCATTTTTATTTTTTTTCACTTCTTTACAGGCTATAAGTCAGCGTTTGAAGCTGACCAGCAATGTCATTATGAAATGAGAATGAAATCCGACGAACTTGAGGGGTTGGGCTGTGATCACGACCTTGAAACTAATCAATGGCTCCTCTATCAAAAAGGAATTGATGGCCAACCCTCTCAAGTTATTGAGCGTTATCGTTATTAAATTATATTTTTTTACTAACTATTGGAAATGTATAAATAGCAGCTATTGATGAGACAATGGCTGTAATTATAAATGTAGAAAATTGTCCTATTGAACCTGGAACATATGTATTCTGAAGAAAGTAAAAATCGACAAGCGAACCAATTGTCCCCCAAATAATTATCCATACTGATACATATGAAACCCCTACTAATGTTTTTTTATTCATAGCCTTAAAATGATTAGGTAAGTAATTAGATAAATATAAGATATTTGTTTGGTACTAGTTGATACCAAAAATTTTCAGGGTTGCTGGTTCCCCACCAAAAGCAAGCTCAGTGAGTATAAGCATTAGAAAGCCTATCATAGCTACTCGAGCATTAACTAGTTCAGCATTTTCATTGAAACCAAAAACTTGCTTAACTTCTTCACCTCTATTATTTATCCATTTAGGAGATGAATTGAGGCTAGGGTGTTGATCTGTTATGTCGGGATCATTTGTGGGCTCAATTTTTTCTCTGTCACCTGATTCTGAATTTTTATTTTCATTATTGATCTCTGTATCATTATCAGACATTTGAATTTATGCCAAAAAATATAAATAAATTATACGTTATTTTTTTGGATTTTGTTCTAAACCATCTTTTCGCGTTTGACTATTCTTTGATATTTTTTAAAAGTAAATAAATTTTAACTTAACTTTATTTTAAATAAAACCTAGAATTGAAAAGAAAGATTTAATCATAAAAAATATAAAAATGTTCATTCTTAAATGATATCCAAGAGTTTAGATTAGTGATCTCTAGGGTTAAGATCTTAAAAAAAGCAAAAACTATTGATATAGTTAAAAAATATAGTTTCTCTTATTAAGTTTTGTTTGCCTATTAATTTATAGCTTGTTTTCAGAAGAGTTCTTTGCTAGAAAAATATTATTATGTTCTATCTTGATGAATAGTGCTAGTAAGTTTATTGTCGCTTTAGTTTCAACTGGTCTTTGTAAGATTGTTCTTCGAGAACTTATACAAGATTTTATGACTGTATTTAAAACGAAGATTGGTTAAGCATTATGTTATTAAGTCTTACTTGGTTGATTCCCGGAATTCCAATAATCTCATCTTTTTTGCTAGCGGCGCTTCTATTAAGTTTTAATAAAACTATGAATAGGCTCACTAAGCCAGTTTCGTATTTTCTTATTATTGGCTTAATTTTATCAGAAATAATTAATTTTATTTTTTATAAAAAAGAAATATCAGGCAATGATCAGCTTTTTGGTGGCTCTTTGAACCTTTTTGTTGATAGACCAGCAATACTTTTTGGAGAATATTTAGGATTATTTTTTTTATTGTTGATGATTTTTTCAGTTTCCAGGTTGAAAAGAAGAAATGGGTATGTTAGATACTTTATTGTTCTAGGCTTTTTAAGTGGCTTCCTTTATTTATTTTCATTTAGTGGAAGTCTTTTTCATGGTTTCTATGATCCTTTAATATCATCTTTAATTGAAAAAGGCATCTCTTTTTAGAAAGATTATTTGATGAGATAAGGAGCAAAAAGGTATATAAATTAGGTTAGAAGAATTGATCACATATCTCAGTATTGTCATAATATCTAGGTTGTAATAAACTAAAAAATAATTTAGAACTTAGGACTTTACTTTGAGTGAGAAATTATCTTTAGATCTTCCAAGCGAAATTGCATTAGTGCATGAATGGTTTACCCCAAGATCTTCTGGTGGTGCTGAGAACGTTGTTCAAGTTATTGATGATTTGTTAACTGAAATTGCATCACAGCCAGAACTTTTTTCTCTGGTAAATGAAGAGAATTTACTAAAAAGTAGTTGGTTATCTAATAGAAAAGTGAGAACTAGCTTTATTCAAAAATTGCCATTTGGAATCTCACATGTTCAAAAATATTTACCCCTTTTGCCTTTTGCAATTGAACAGCTCAATTTGGAAGGGTACCCACTTGTTATAAGCAGTAGTCACTTAGTAGCTAAGGGGATTTTGACTTCACCTGATCAACTACATATTAGTTATGTGCATACACCCGTTAGATACGCCTGGGATCAAATGAATATATATTTGCAAAGATCTTTTTTAAGAAAAATAGGTTTAGGTCCATTGATTAGGTGGCAATTGCATACTTTGAGACAATGGGATCAATTAAGTAGCTCAAGAGTAGATTATTTGCTTGCAAATTCCAATTTTACGGCAAAGAGAATTTGGAAGTACTGGAAAAGGCGCTCAGAGGTTCTTCACCCCCCAGTTAATGTCAATCGTTTTGAATGGAATAAACCTAGAGAGGATTTCTATCTAAGTGTCTGTAGATTGGTGCCCAATAAAAGAGTTGATTTACTTGTGAGAGCTTTTAATAGACTCCAATTACCTTTGATTATTGTTGGTGATGGAGTTGAAATGGCGTATTTGAAAAAACTTGCAGGTCCCACAATTCGAATTCTTGGTTTTCAAACTGCTGAGAAGATCACAAATTTAATGAGTCAATGTCGAGCATTCGTTTATGCTGGTATTGAGGATTTTGGAATAGCTCCTGTTGAGGCAATGGCTTCGGGGGCTCCAATAATTGGTTTAGGAAAGGGAGGAGTTCTTGATACAGTCAAATGTTTTAATTCTTTTTCAGGTAATGGGGCAACCGGACTTTTGTTTCCTCATCAGACAGTGAAATGTATGGTTGAAGCAATTGAATTTTTTAAGGAAAAACAACTTTGGAGAGAACTTAATCCTGAATTGATAAGAGATTGGGCTAACTCTTTTTCTCAAGATACATTTAAATGCAAACTTGAAGAAATCATCAATAGAGTTTGGAGAGAGCATATTAATTCTTGTGACATTGCTAGTAGTGACCTTAGACCTTGATCAAAAAAAATTAATTGGGTATGGTGTGAATTTATTGCAGTCTTGAGCTTACTAACTCAATAATTTGTGCAAACTAACCCTAAAAAATCTTTATTACGATGGTCTGAGTTCCGCAAAGGCTCACCAAGGATTCCATATGAAGTTACCTCAGAAGAACCCTCTGCGTTGCCAGCTGTAGAAATAATAAGAAATCAGAGTAAATATGGGCGCTCATTAAAAAGGATAGGAGATGTTATTTTTTCTTTACTAGTTTTAACTCTAGGCTCACCAATATTTCTTTTGATTGGATTATTAGTGAAATTAAGTTCTTCAGGACCGATTTTTTATATTCAAAAAAGAATAGGTAGAAACTATAAAGAATTTGGATGTATTAAATTTCGTACTATGTATGAAGATGCTGATCAGTTACTTCCAAACTTACTCGAGAGACATCCTCTTATGAGGGAAGAATTTGAAAAAGATTTTAAATTAAGGCATGATCCAAGAATAACAAAATTAGGTACATTCCTTAGACGATCAAGTCTTGATGAATTACCCCAATTCCTTAACGTTCTTAAGGGAGAAATGAGTGTTGTAGGGCCAAGACCAATTGTTGGTAATGAGATTCACAAATATAGTCTATTCATGGAAGAAGTTATTTCAGTAAGACCAGGCTTGACTGGTTTATGGCAGGTTAGTGGAAGAAATAATCTTAGTTATAAAAAAAGAGTTCAGTTGGATTTGGTTTACGCTAGAAATAGAAATTTTATCCTTGATTGTGAAATCATTATTCTTACATTAGGCGTCCTTCTCTTCCCCATGGATAGAGGGGCTTTTTGAATTTATTAAGTTATAAATTTGATTGTTAATGTAAAAAACAAAAGCCAAACTAATTGCAACCTCATGCTTAAATTGAGAATTCTTTTTACTTTACTTATATTTGCAGCTGGATAACATTTTGCAATTATTTTCTTTCTTTTGATTCTACCTTTGTAATAGTTTATTCCACCCAATCTGACTTCAGCACAATAAGCAAAAATTGCTTCTGAAATTCCTGAGTTTGGAGAGGAATCAACTTCACCATCTTTCCAGGCTTGCTTGATGGTTTTTAAAGTTGATTTATTTGTTCTGCAGCAAAAAGGCAGAGTTATTAATACAATTCTTGCTGGAATCCATGTCATTAAATCATCTAGCTTTGCTCCTGCGAATCCAAGCCATTTTAAATTCCCCTCTTTATATCCCAGCATTGAATCAATAGTACTGGATGCTTTAAAGGACCAAGCCATTGCTAATGGACCTGGCATTAATTGATGAAAATTCCAAAAGAGTATTCCTATAAACATCCAAAATAATGGAGCAAAAATGCCATCCACAGAATTTTCACTTGCAGTTTCGGCTGTAGCCCTAAGAATTTCATTTATATCAAGATTATCAACGTCTCTACCAACTATTAAACTTAATTTTTGTCTTATATTATGAATATTGTACCTAGTATCTTTTTTGTTAATTAAATTTAAGATTTCGAAAATACTTTTATTTAGACTTCTCGATGCAAGAGAACTACTTAAAATAAAAGAAAACAATAATGTAATTGATAAAGGGTTATTTGTTTCAAACAAAAAAAATAATCTTTCAATAAACCATCCAAATACTCCACTGAAGAATACAACAAAAAATGTAATTATATACCCGCTAATGTATAACTTAGACTTTTTTTCTTCTGCAACTCGTTCGGCTATATATTTCAATAAATTAATAGCCGCACCCATTAATTCGACAGGATGAGGCAATCTTTTTGGATCACCTATTAATTGATCAAGAATGAATGCAACTAAGATTAAATGAATGATATTTTTCAGTCTTCTTTAAGCCAACTAAACATAGATCGAAGTGTTTTTCCTACTTTTTCTATTGGAAGTTCGGAGTCAATTTTGCGAATCCTCTTCATCTCAGGTTTCCCTGCATCGCATTCCTTTACAAAGTTTTTAGCAAAAGTACCGTCTTGAATATCGGCAAGTATATTTTTCATCTCTTCTTTCGTCTCTTTTGTGATTAACCTCGGACCGCTTACGTAATCTCCATATTCAGCTGTGTTTGAAATCGAATCTCTCATTGCCGTTAGACCTCCTTTAACCATTAGGTCAACTATTAACTTGACTTCATGTAAGCATTCGAAGTACGCCAATTCAGGCTGATAACCTGCTTCGACGAGGGTTTCAAAACCAGCTTTGACCAACTCTGATAGGCCTCCGCACAAAACTGCTTGTTCACCAAAAAGATCAGTTTCTGTTTCTTCTTTGAAATTTGTTTCTAAAATTCCAGCTCTTGTTCCTCCAATACCTTTTGCATATGCCATAGCAAGTGCTCTTGCATCCCCTGAAGCATTTTGTTCAATGGCAAATAAAGCTGGAACACCCTGACCATTTTGATACTCCCATCTGACTGTGTGACCTGGACCTTTTGGCGCAATCATTACAACGTCGACAAACTCAGGTGGTTTTATTAATTCGAAACGAATATTGAAACCATGAGCAAAACTTAATATTTTTCCTGGCTTCAAATGAGGGGCGATTTCTTTTTTGTAAACATCTTTTTGGAACTCATCAGGCAAAAGGATCATGATCCAATCAGCTCTCTCAGATGCATCTGAGACACTTAACACTTCCAATCCATCAGAAATAGCTTTGTTCGCCGACCTGCTTCCTTCGTAAAGACCTACGACAACATTAATCCCACTATCTTTTAAATTTAATGCATGTGCATGGCCTTGGGACCCATACCCAATAATTGCAACGGTTTTATTTTGTAGAAGAGTTAGGTCTGCATCGGAATCGTAAAAAAGTTTTGCCATGTGATTTGCTTTTTCAGGACGGTGATGTGGATGAGCTTACGAAATAGAGTGCTATCGAAACCACTTTCATTGATATATTTTTTTTACTATCAAGACAATTTAATCAGACCGCAATATGGTTCTCGTATCAACTTTCACTTGGATGAGTTATGACTCGGTCAATTAGTCCGTAATTTTTGGCTTCTTCCGCACTTAAAAAATAATCACGATCGGTATCTTTTTCAATCTTTTCAAATGTCTGTCCTGTCATCTCTGCCATTGATTTGTTGAGCATTTCTTTTATTCGAAGAATTTCACGAGCTTCAATTTCTATATCGCTGGCTTGTCTTTGAGCAGTACCACCAAGAGGCTGATGAATCATAATTCTACTGTGGGGTAGAGCAAGTCTTTTCCCTTTAGTGCCTGCAGAAAGTAAAAATGCACCCATTGACGCGGCTAAACCAACGCAAATGGTTACTAAGTCACTTTTTACATATTTCATTGTGTCATAGATCGCAAGGCCTGCAGTTACTGATCCTCCAGGACTATTGATGTACAAATAAATTGGCTTAGTGCTGTCTTCCGAATCTAAATAGAGCATTTGAGCTACGAGGCTATTGGCAATGCCATCATTTACTTCTTGACCAAGAAAAAGAATTCTCTCTGCACCAAGTCTGGTATATATATCTACCCATCTTTCGAACTGACTACCTGGAAGACGGTATGGAACGCTTGGAGTACCTATTGGCATGATTGATTAATGTTGAATGAGTATGTGAAAGAGTTAAAAAAATTTTTTAATAAATATCTCGATTATTTTGGTAAAACTTTTTCTCCGGGCAAGTCTTTTCTACTAGTTAGAACTCGATCAATAACTCCGTACTCAACTGCCTCGTGAGGGTTGAGATAGCTCATACGATCTGAGTCCTTGGATAATTGATCTACTGATCTTCCAGTGTTTTGACTGAGAATTTCTAGCATAGCTTTCTTGTTATGAATAACTTCTTTCGCTCTGATTTGAATATCAGTCGCTTGGCCTTGAGCACCACTTCGAGGCTGATGAAGAACAATTGAAGCATGTGGCAATGCTGCCCGTTGCCCTTTTGTGCCGGCTGAGAGGATTACTGCTGCTGTTCCCATTGCTTGGCCTATACAAATCGTATGAACCGGAGGCTTGACATATCGAAGAGTGTCGCAGATTGCAAAGGCTTCTGTCTCGAATCCAATTGCATCGCCTGTGTACCAACTTGTTCCAGTTGAATTTATGTAGAAATAAATAGGTTTTTCTGAATTATCAAATTCAAGAAAAAGCAGTTGAGCAATAATTAGTTCGGTTACATCCATCCCAAGTTGCCTTTTGGCATCATCGTCGGAAAAGAGTGGTAAGCCTAAATAAACAATCCTTTCTTTCAAAAGAAGTGATGGTAAATCAGGAGGTGGGGTTCTCATTACGGCTGAATCGCCGTAATAGGGTGAAGATGCAGTCATATGAAGTTAAGTCTTCTTGGTTTCGAGCCTAGCTAGATCTAGCCTTGAGTTGCTTTTGTTGTTTCAAATTTGTTTGGGGGCTGATCATTGGAAGCTTTACTGAAAACCATCCTGCCTGTGGGGGTTTGTAATGCTCCAGTCACAACTACTTCTATTCTTTTACCGATCCATTGGAGTCCCTCCTCAATAACTACCATTGTCCCATCTTCTAGATAGGCAATGCCTTGGGAATTTTCCTTACCCTCTCTAACCACTTTTAATTTTAATTTCTCACCAGGTTGAACTTCAGGTCTTACAGCAAGAACAAGATCACTAAGGTTTAAGACTTTGATTTCTTGTACTTGTGCAACTTGGGATAAGTTGTAATCGACAGTTATTAATATTCCTGATATGTCTGAGGTTAATTTTAAAAGAATTTCATCAGTTCCCTCTCCTTCATATCTTGTACTGTTGATGACCAATCTTCGGCCGTAACTTTCTCTCAGTTGGTTTAGTAACTTAAGACCTCTCCTGCCTTTTCCTCTCTTTTCGTTATTACTTGAGTCAGCTAATTTTTGGAGCTCATCCATGACTGATTGGGCTACAATTATTTGCCCTTCGATCAAGCCAAATCCAAGCAGGGCCTGAATACGACCATCAATTATTACACTAGTGTCTAAAACTTTTGCACTGGCTGGAGTTAAAATTCCATCTGCCATTAACAAAGATTCTGTGCTATTTGGATTGAAAAGACGTAATACTGTTCTTCCATGTACATCAGCGAGATTGTAAGCAAGTACTCCAAAGAAAATGTTGCTTAGTACAGCAAAAATTGGTTTGACAAAAAAGAATTCACTCGGTAGAGGTAAAAGCAGAACTGGAACCAATAAAAGGGTTGCTATTACGAGTCCAAGAACTATGCCCACTGATCTACTAACTAGCAGATCAGTGGGCATAGTTCTTATAGTTTTAATTAATTTATTTCTAAATTGCTGAAAAAGAAAAGCTATTAAAAGACCTACAAGAGCAGTTAAACCTGATAAAGCAAATTTAAAATTTTTTAAATTAGTAATCTGATCTAGGGTCTCTTGAGGTAACCAATTCACCCCTATCCATCCGGTGATTGCACCTGAAATAAGAAATAAAACCAGAATAACCAAGTCTGCCATATATTCAGGTTATGCTTGCATCTCGCTTTTTACTAAAGCTTTATTTATTTTCAAAGATTTGAATTGTAAAAATGACCATTTATTTGGGTTTGTATATTTAGAGCTCAAATGGTAAATCCTCCAAGAAGCGCATACGTGCACATACCTTTTTGTCATAAAAGATGTTTTTACTGTGATTTTTCGATTATCCCTTTAGGTGATAGCGCTGAAACTCCAGGCAGTCCAGGGATAACTTCCATTAACGCATATTTAAATTTACTTCATAGGGAAATCTCAATTGCGCCAAAAGGGCCTGCTCTTTCAACCATTTATTTGGGCGGCGGTACTCCCTCATTGTTAAACAAAAATGAAGTCAGCGATTTATTAAATCATCTTCAAAGAAAATTTGGGACTCAGGATGGAGCTGAGATAACTATGGAGGTTGATCCATCAACATTTTCAGAACCTGACATTAAAGGATATTTGGAAATTGGAATTAATAGATTTAGCTTAGGTGGGCAGTCATTTGATGATAATACTTTGGTTGCAATAGGTAGGCAGCATAATCGTTCTCAATTAATAGAGGCTTGTAATTGGCTAAATAATTTTTTTAAAAATGGAATATTAAGAAGCTGGAGCCTTGACTTGATACAAAATCTCCCAGGATCAACTTTGAATAAGTGGTTTCAAGAGTTAGAACAAGGCGTTCTGACGGAAGCACCTCACTTATCTATTTATGATTTAACTATCGAACCAGAGACTGTTTTTGGAAGAATGCACAAAAAAGGTAAGTTAAATATTCCAATTGAATCTGAGTCTCAAAAAATAGATACAGCAACGAACAAATATCTTAAAAGTATGGGTTTCTCTCGATACGAAATTTCAAGTTATTCTCTGCCTGGCCATGCATCTCGCCACAATCGGATGTATTGGAGTGGCTCTGGCTGGTGGGGGTTTGGTATGGGAGCAACAAGCTCTCCTTGGGGAAAGAGGTTCTCTAGACCCAGAACAATGGCTGGTTATAAAAAATGGCTTGAAAAAGAAGAAAGCCAATCGATAGAGAAAACTCTGTTTGTTGAAGAATCAAGCTCAATGCCATTGGATGAATTATTGATGATTGGCCTTCGAAGACGTGAAGGTGTTCACTTTTGGGAATTAGCTAAAAATTTTGGTTGGAGTCAAAAAGAATCAGAAAAAAACCTGCAATCACTCGAGAAATATTGGCAAACTTTTTTAAAAGAGGGATATTTGTTGAAAAAAAATGGAAGATATTTCTTAAGCGATCCTGAGGGGATGCAAATTAGTAATCAGATTTTGATTTATATGTTTTTGTGGTGGGATTCTCTTGATTTGGATTAGTTGAGGCAATCCATTTTTTTAAAGCATCAATACAAAGTTCTCGCCCCTCCAACAATGGCTTTGCAAAAGGAGGTTGTTCACTTGAAAGGCCAAGAATATCAGCTGTGACTACTACTTGCCCATCGCAATCGTCACCTGCTCCAATACCAATAACTGGAATCTTTAAATGTTGTTTTAATCTGCTGGCAAGTTCACCTGGAACATGCTCAATAACTATTGCAAAACAACCTGATTCTTGAAGCATTTTTGAATCCTCAAGAATTTTATTTTGACTTTCTTTATTCCTTGCTTGAGTTTTATAACCAAGTTGATGAACTGATTGAGGAGTTAACCCAAGATGACCCATTACGGGGATCCCAGTTCTTATGAGCCTTTTAATTACCAATAAAGTCTCTGGCTCAGCTCCTTCAAGTTTAACTGCTGAGGCGCAAGAGTTCTTTAGGAGAGTTCCAGCAGCCTCCACAGCTTTGTCTTCCCCGCACTGATAACTGAGAAAAGGTAAATCACAAACCACTAATGGTTGTTTTAAAAGTGGTTTGCAAAAACCTCTACAGACTGCCTTCGTGTGGTGCAGCATTTGGTCAAGTGTTACTGGAAGAGTCGTGGAGTGCCCTAAAACAACCATTCCAAGTGAATCTCCCACAAGCACAACATCAGCACCTGAGGCTTCTACCATTGATGATGAGATTGCATCCCAAGCAGTTAATACTGTTATCTGTCTACCAAGCTTTTTAAAACGAACCAATTCTGTGGTTTGCATTTAATTGTTCATAACGTGGTTAGCTATTGCTAGAATATTATTGACTCGGCCCCATGCGGCTGTGACGCCTAAACCTGGTCAGGACCGGAAGGTAGCAGCCATA
>MDTG01263664.1_pt1 | contig 12251 bp, 10 predicted proteins | sample 811421 | NCBI WGS metagenome assembly MDTG01 (sample SAMN05326645, study PRJNA326480) | marine metagenome | isolation source: seawater | place: Pacific Ocean: South East | collected 2011
CGAGCCGGAACGCCTCGATGATCCTGGCCGCGGAGAATTCAGGGATGGTCACGGGCACCACCACCGAGCGAATCCCAGCGTCGGCGCGGCACAGGCCGACCCGGGCGACCGCCTCATAGACGTCGTCGACGGTCTCCGTCGGCCCGGCGACGGTGTCGCGGATCAGGTCGAGGGTCTCCGTGTTCTCCACCCCGCCATGGACGAGGAGGATCCGATCGGCGCCCTCGCGGGCGAGTTCGGGTTGCACGGTCGCGGGTCCGGTCACGAAGGTTCATCCCTTCCGGAGAGCCCCAGGGAGGGGGGATCGTCGAGATCGTCACCGCTGAACAGGTCGAGCAGGTCACGCATTTCGGCATCGGACAGGGCGGTACGGTCCGATCGGTCCGAAGGTTCATCCTCGTCCGGGGCCACCGACTCCGGTGCGGGGGGCGGGGTCTCGGACGGCGGCCCTTCGAGGCCGTCGATGTTCTGGCCCGCGTGCACCTCGATGGCGACCCGTTCGGTGCACACCCAGATGCCGACGCTCGGCATGACCTGTCGAATCGTCTGGAAGAGGGGCGAGAGGTCCCGCCACGCGTCCCGGTTCACCACGACCAGGACCGATCGCTCCTCGAGGTCGGGGGTCCATTCCGCACGCATCCGTCTCGCACGTTCGAGCGTCGCGAGACGCGCCACCGCGAGCAGCGGATGCTCGGCGCGTTCGAAGGCGGATTCCGCCGGCTGCCGAAGAAGGTCCAGGAGCTGCTGCGGGGGATGCTCGTCCGGCGCGATCAACATGACGCACTTCACGTGCGAAGCGTCGTCGTCGATTGGACTGCCAGTGAAATCCGACACCTCGAGATCTCCCGATCCGAAGTCTAGCACCCGCATTTCTCGTTGCCGGTCGAAGTTGGAATCACGCGTCCGGTTCCCCGTGGATCCCTGAATATCGGATGGGCGCCGAGCGAAATCCCGCCCGGATCCCCTGTCGACGCCGTTTCTACGTCGTCGGGCGCTCCAGTCGAAGTCCACGGATCCGATGCTCATGCCGGGCTTCCCCCGCGACAGGCGGCGAGGAAGGAGGCGAACACGCCTTCGCCGGTGATCGGATCCTCGGTCCGCTCGGGATGCCACTGGACGCCGATCATGTAGCGGCGTTCCTTCGCTTCGACGGCCTCGATCACCCCGTCCGGTGCGGTCGCCACGACCTCGAGTCGGCCCGGGTCGTCGAGGGCCTGGACATGGTGACTGTGAACGACGCCTTCGAAGCGGTCGCCCCGCACCGCGTGGGTCGCGCCGTTCCGGTGCTGGTCCGCGGTCGAGAGATGATCGGGAAGATGCTGATCGAGACGGCCACCCGCATGCAGTCCCATCATCTGCATTCCCAGGCAGATTCCGAGCACGGGGAGATCGGGGTGGGCCTGCTCCAGTCGTTCGAGCAATTCGAGTTCGAAGACCTGGCGGTCGGGCGCGACGAGGTTCGCCGCGGGATGGATGGGCTCGCCGAACCGGGTGGTGTCGGGATCGTCACCGCCGCTGAGGATCACCCCATCCAGGTGCGGGAGGACGTCCGACGACGATCCGGGGCAGGGGAAGATCGGCACCGCGACACCGCCGGCCGCCGCGATGCTCCGCGCGTAGCTCCGCCGCAGTCGGATCTGGTCCTCGACGAGATCGGCGGTGACACCGATGAGCGGGCGGCGGTGCGGGATCTTCGAAATGGGGGGTTCTCCGATGAATCAGCGGATCGTTCGGGGCTCATGGCCCCGGAACGGGGCTCGGGGACGGCCATGTCACTGATCTGGAGGGTTCGAGCGACGCTGCGGTCGCCATCCACATGCTCCATCCTGCGGGCTCCGATTGCAAGGTCACTTGTCCGGCAATGAGGATTTCGATACGATCTCGGGCTCGTCGCCGCCAGCGCACCGGACCCCTGGCGGCTGTCTCAAAAGGCCCGTGCCGACGCGGGCCCGGACATCCACGGCACCGAATCGGGCTCGCTCCCGATGTTCAACCGGAATCCAGAACCATGACCCAGTTCCAGGCCGCTCCCACCATTCCGCTCAAGACCGGCACCGACGGCAAGCACTACGTCGATTACAAGTCGGTCGACGATCTTCGTCGCCTCATGACGCCCAACGGGAAGATCTACACACGGAAGCGGCTGGCCGCCTCGGCCCGGGAACAGCGTCGCGTGGCGCAGGCGATCAAGCGAGCCCGGTACATGGCGCTCCTGCCCTACACCAGCGCGACCCTCTGAGACCGTCCTCCCGGTCGACCTCGGGACCACCGGACGAAACAACAGGCCACGAGCGAAGGCATCGCCCTCGCTCGTGGCTTTCTTTCGTGCGTGGGCCGGGATGAGGGGATCCGGGTCGCCGACCCGGAATCAGGGCGTCACCGACGACGAAGTCCGCGAATCGACCGGAGTCGCTCGACACCTCGGACCATGAGACTTCTCAGAACCCCCGGCAGCCCGAGGGTCCAGTCCCACGCCATCCGGGTCAGGATCCGCGACCGGAGCCGGCGGAGACCGGAATCCGTGGGCGCCACCGCCAGTCCGCGTTTCGTCCAGCGGAACGCCGACACGATCCGTCCGTCCTCCATCGCCGCCACCGAGAGGTTGTGCATGCTCCTGATGCATTCGGGCGAGCGTCGCAGGATCCGTCGCGAGATCGCGGCGCCGCCGTCGGCGTCACCGAGGCGATAGCGGCAGACGGCGAGTCGCCGCAGGGTCTCGGGGTCCTCCGGGCGCTCGTCGGCGAGTTGTTCGAAGATCGGCAGCGCCTTCGCGGTCGACCCGACCTCGAGAAGCAGCGAACCGAGATGGAAGCGCTCATCCGCGGCCTCGTCGTCCTCGAGTCGATCGACGGCATCCTCGAGCTGGACGCGCGCGAGTTCGGGTTCGTCGCACCCGAGCAGGGCCTCCGCCAGCCGTCGTCGAGCCAGCGGCATCTCGGGATCGAGTCGGCGGGCGATCTCGAACTCCACCCGGGCTTCGTCGAATCGCTGGAGCGCGAGCGCCGCGAGGCCCAGCTCCCAGTGGGCGGAGAAGTTGGCGGGTTCGATCTCGAGCACCCGTCGAAAGCGATCGACGGCTTCCGGTTGGCGATCCATCGAGACCAGCAGGCGTCCGCAGGCGAGCAGGGTGTCGATCGATGCGGGATGTTCCCGGAGTTCGGCGAGATGGAGCTGCAGGGCCCGCTCGGGACGTCCGGTCGCGGCGAGGATCGACGCGATCCTCGAGCGGAGCTGCGGCATGCTGGGAGCCTGTCGCATCGCTTCGCGATAACACCAGCTGGCCCGGTCGTAGGCCTTCGCCTCCGCCTTCAGGTCGCCCATGGCGACCAGGCAGCAAGGCATCTCCTCGAATCGTTGCTGGGCCTCGAAGTAGGCGAGCTCGGCATCCTCGTGTCGCTCGAGTCGGTGCAACGAGGCGATCAGGATCGCGTGCACCCGCTCCTCCGCATCGGGCGACTCGATGGCCCGGCGGGCGTGCTCCACGGCATCTCCGGGACGATCGAGGCGGAGGGAGAGTTCGGCGCAGGAGGCGGTGGGGCGGTCGTCGTCGGGGAGCAGCAGGGCGGCCTGTCGCATCGAAGCGAGGGCCTCCTCGAGTCGGCCCATCGAGTCGAGCACCATCGAGAGCGCCGCATGCCATTCGCCACGCACCGGATCGATCTCGATCGCCCTTCTGATCTCCTGCTCGGCCTCGGGGCCGCGGCCGTGCGCGAGCAGTCGCTCCGCTCGTTCGGCATGCTCCTCTGACTGGTGCCAGTCGCTCATTTGGTGATCCCTTGCAGGATGGAAAGCCGAAGAAGAAGAGACGGACGATTCTACGGGCATAGAGTACGCCGAACGTCGAGTGCAAACGAGACGCGAATCCCCCGGCCTGCCCGATAATCATCTCGGCCGTGGATCAGGCGGTGTCCGGGGCTTTTTTCCGTGGGATCGATCGGAGCATCGAACGCATGTCCGCATCCAGCGCCAACCGGAACCCCTCCTGCATCGCGATGCGACCGCGGGGGACTGCGCTGATGCGGCGGAGTTTCGGGTTCGGGGTGACGCTCCTCGGGGTGTTCACGATCAACTGCTCCGCGGTTCCCGAGCCCCGCGTTCGCGCGTCGGAGAACGTCGCGGCGAGGCCCCTCTCGGTGGAGCGGGTCCCGGCGGAGCGGGTCGACGCGCCCCGCCCGCCCGCCACGAGCCGCCTCGTCGACGAAGACGTCGCCTACCTGTCGTCGGTCTTCGCCAACCCGGCGGTGCCTCGAGAGCTTCGCACCGGCGCCGCGGAGCGGCTCGCGCGACTCGGGTCGCCGGAAGCGGCGGATGCGATCGAGCGGGGGCTCGAATCCGATTCGACCGAGACCCGGGAGATCGTCGTCGAAGGCGTTCGCCGGAACGGCCGGGTTTCCCAGCCCATCGTCGATCGGGTCGCCCGGGCCGCGATCGTGGGACGGATCAGCCTCGAGGAGGCCTCCTTCATCCTCGGACGATCCGGCGCGTCGGCGGTCGATCGGATCGTGATCATGCTCGCCGAGGAGTCCGATGCGAAGTCGCGGACACGTGGATTCGAGCTGCTCGGCGGGATCAACGATCCGGCGGCGGCCCGCGCCCTGGTCGACGAGATGGAGCGGGCGAAGCCCGGAAGTGGTGACGCGGTCGCGATCGACGTCGCCCTCCGTCGCTGGTCCGACACCTCCTCCTCCCGGGACGCGGGGGCCTGGCGTGCGTGGTGGACGAAGATGAACATCGACGGCTCGGCCTCGCAGGCCCTCGGCCAGCTGGTGGACCGGATCGAGCGGGCGAATCGGCGTGCCGATGCGGCGGAGACCCGGGCGGACGGACTCGCGGCACGACTCGCCGATCTTCACGCGCGCCTGCTCGCGACGCTTCCGGAGACCGACCGCGACCAGCGGATCCTGGACCTCCTCGGCGACGAGGAGCTGCTCCTCCGTGCGGCCGCCCTCGCCCAGGTGGAACGCATGCTTCGCAACGGACGAATCCTGCCCGAGGTCCTGCGGGCCGGCCTGTTGTCGACCCTCGACGACCCCGTGCCCACCATTCGGATCACCGCGGGTCGGCTGCTCGAGACCGTGGGCGGCGAGGACTTCGCCGCGAAGATGGTCGCCTCGCTCGAGGACGAGACCGATCCCGAGGTACTGGCCGCGGGGCTCGAGATGCTCGGAAACCGTCCGAGGCCGATGGTGGTGCCACTCGCGATCCGCCATCTCGACGACGAGGATCCGACGGTGATCCGGCAGTCGGCGCGGGCCATCGCCGCCGTCGCCGCCGCCGGAGTCCTTGAACCGACCCGCATGGCGGAGATCCGGGCCGCCATCCCCACCGCGGACCGCGTCGGCGACTCGGAGATCGCCCGCCTGGCCGTGCTGGTCGCCGTCGATCCGACCGATCCATCGCTGGTCCGGCTCCTCGGCCACGAGGACCGCCGGGTCCGCCGCGGCGCCGCCGAAGGATTCCTCGGACGAGGTCAGCGTGAAGCGCTGCGAAGCAACTCCGACACCCCCGAGGTCCGCCGGATCGCCTGGCAGGCGTGGTCGACCGACCCTCGGGACGCCACCGCCGTCGAGGTGCTCCTGGAGCTTCGGCCGCCGACGGACGCCGAGGAAGCGGACCAGGTGAACTGGGGACTCGCCCTGACCCGCGTGCTGGAGGGGCTCCCCGCGGGACAGGTGATGCTCGCCGACGACATGTTGGGCGACGAGTCGGCTCGATTCGACGACCGGCGCGCGGCGCTGGTCCGGGCCGCCACCTCCGAATCCCTTTCGATGCCCGATCGCGAGATCGCGGCTCGACGTCTCGCTCGCCGACTGATCGCGGCGGGGCGACCGATCGAAGCGGCGAACGAACTGCGGATGCTCGGGGCGACTCCGGAGTCGGACCTCGGCGACGATCTCTTCGAGGCCCTCGTGCTCGCGGAGGCATGGGACGACGCGATCACGGTCAGGGCGGATGCGCCCGCGTGGGTGGGGTTCCTGGAGACCTCCGCCGTCTCGGACCAGCGGATCGCACGAGTCCTCCTCGACGAGATCGACCGCCGATTCGGCGACTCCCTCGACGAGTCCCAGCGGGTCGCCGTGGAAGCGGCCCGAGGGCTGCTGGTGGACACCGCGACCGAACCGCTCGCCGACGACACCACCGTGGACGGGGCCTGATCGCCTCGATCCGCCGTCGATCACGGCGTCGCCGCTACCATCTCCGATCCCGGAGCCGCCACGTCGCGGACGGGCCGAACATAGTCGTGGTCGCGACCGCCTGGAGATCGAACATGCCTGCCGCCAAGAGGGGCGTTTCCCGAAGCCAGTCCAAGAGAACCCGTGTCGAAAGAGACACCATGGGCGAGATGTCGGTTCCCGCCGACGCCCTGTACGGCGCGAGCACGCAGCGGGCGGTGCTCAACTTCCCGGTTTCGGGACGTCCGGTGCCCACCGAGGTCATCGAGGCGTTCGCCGAGCTGAAACGGGCGTGCGCCGAGGTGAACGGCGAACTCGGCGTCATCCCGAAGAAGGTGGCGAGAAGCGTCGTCTCCGCATGCGACACCCTGCAGGAGGGGATCCGCGGCGACGGGGAACGGACCGCCGACTGGTGGGCCGGACAGTTTCCGGTGGACGTCTTCCAGACGGGCTCGGGAACGAGCACGAACATGAACGTCAACGAGGTCCTCGCGAACCTCGCGGCCCTCGCGGCCGGAAACCGGCTCGGCAGCCGCGATCCGGTCCATCCGAACGATCACGTCAACCAGGGGCAGAGCAGCAACGACACGTTCCCCACGGCCATGCAGATCGCCGGGGCGGTGGCGATCCGGGAGTCGCTCATCCCCGCCCTGAAGCGACTCGCCTCCGGTCTTCGGAAGAAGGCCAGGAAGTGGGATCGGGTGGTGAAGACGGGACGCACCCATCTCCAGGACGCGACGCCGATGCGGGTCGGCCAGGAGTTCTCGGGTTTCGCGGCCCAGATCGAGCACGGAACGACGCGAGCCGAACGGGCGATGAAGCGACTCGCCGAGAATCTTCCGATCGGGGGCACCGCGGTCGGAACGGGGATCAACACGCATGCCCAGTTCGGTCGCCGGGTCGCGGGCTCGCTCAAGAAGCGACTCCGAATCGGATTCGCCGAGGCGACCAACCACTTCGAGGCGCAGGCGACCCGCGACTGCGTGGTCGAGGCCTCGGGCGAACTCCGGACGATCGCGATCAGTCTCTCGAAGATCGCCAACGACATCCGCTGGCTCGGTTCCGGGCCACGATGCGGTCTCGGCGAGCTCGTCCTGCCCGCGACCCAGCCGGGCTCCTCGATCATGCCCGGCAAGGTCAACCCGGTGATCTGCGAGAGCGTGATGCAGGTCGCATGCCAGGTCATGGGTCACGACCTCGCGATCTCGACCGGGGGTCTCGGAGGAACCGGATCGCTCCTCCAACTGAACGTCGCGATGCCGATGATGGCCTGGGCCTTGATCGATTCGATCCGCCTGCTTTCGAACGCATCGTCGATCCTGCAGGACAAGTGCGTCGACGGGCTGGAACTCGACCGGACGGTGGCGGAGGGCTACGTCGAGCGCAGCCTGATGATGGGCACTTCGCTGGCACCGGTGATCGGATACGAGAACGCGGCCCGACTCGCGAAGCAGGCCCACGCGAGGGGACTCACCATCCGGGAGATGGCGCTGGAGCTGGAGCTCCTCGACCCCGAGGCCCTCGAGGCGCATCTGGACCCCGCCTCCATGACCGAGCCGGATTCGAGTGGTCCGGGTACACGTAGCAAGAACGTCCGGGCGAGGGCCCGGCGAGGGAAGAACCGATGAACGTCCCAGACACCGCGCACGATCCGATCTTCGATCCCGAACTCGTCGACGTCGAGATGCACCTCGTCCCGCCGAGCGCACCCGTCACCGGCGTGGTGACGGCGAACGAACTCTGCCTTCGCGGCAAGTCCGCGAGTTTCATCCGACACGTCTGCGTCGACGTCGGAGGCACGCCGCTCGAGGGGAGATTCAAGGCCGGCCAGAGCTTCGGGGTGGTCCCGGTCGGGGTCGACGAACACGGGAAGCCGCACAAGGTCAGGCTCTACTCGATCGCGTCTCCGACCCGGGGGGAGGACGGCGAGGGAAGGATCCTCTCCACGACCTGCAAGCGCCTGATCGACGAGTACCGTCCGCAGACGGCGAGGGACGAGCCGCGGACGGGACTGTTCCACGGCGTCTGTTCCAACCAGGTCTGCGATCTCTCGCCGGGCGACGAGGTCATGGTGACCGGTCCCGTCGGCAAGCGGTTCGTCCTGCCCTCCGCGCCGGAGAAGCACGATTACCTCTTCCTCGCCACGGGCACCGGCATCGCACCGTTTCGCGGCATGATCCTCGAGCTGCTCGAGGGACCGAACGCGCCCTGCGAGAGCGAGATCCACCTCGTGATGGGCGCTCCCTACACGAGCGATCTCCTCTACGACGACGTCTTCCGCGACCTTGCGGAGAAGCATCCCGGTTTCCACTACCACACCGTGATCAGTCGCGAGCTGCTGCCCGATGGACGGCCACAGGGCTACATCCACCACTACCTCGACCGGGAGACGCGACTCCACGCCGACCTGCTCTCGAGGGATCGAACGCTGATGTACGTCTGCGGCCTCGCCGGCATGCAGACCGGCGTCTTCCAGACGATGGCGAAGCTCGGGGTCGGAGGCGGGTATCTCAAGATCCACGAGGAGCTCGCGGACGTCGATCCCGCCGACTGGAAGGCGGCGGACATCAAGCGCCGGGTCCGCGCGACCCGACGCTGCATGCTCGAGGTCTACTGAGCCCCGGTCCCGGACCACGCCATCGCAACCGCGGCCTGACGTCTCCAACGTCGGGCCGCGGCTGCATCACGGGGAGATTCGGATGTGGGTTCGCGGATCAGTCGTACGCCGCGGTCACGGTGGGGAGCTCGATGTTCCGGAGCTTGAGGTTCGTCGTCATGCGGAAGTTGGACTGGGTCCGATGCCGTTCCGCGAAGAAGAAGCTCAACTCGTACTCCTCGCCGTCCTCGAGGCCGAGGCGGTTCAGGTCGACGGTCTGCTCGAGGGCGCCGTGCACCCCGCCCAGATCGATCACCAGGCGGCGATCGATGAAGACCCAGACGTCGTCGTCGCCGCGGAAGGTGAAGACCTGGGCGCCGTCGGCGTCGTAGGTGAACTCGGTCTGCAGTTCGAAGGTGAAGTGGTAGTTGTGATCGGGTCCCGAGCCGCCCGAATTCCCGAGCAGTTCGTGGTCGATGGGGAAGAACCCGCCGCGTTCGACGCTCTGGGCGTCGACCTTCGAATCGAAGACGTAGGAACCGTCGGGCTCCCGATCGAGGTTGATCTCCAGGAGCTTCGAGCGGTTGATCCGCGGATCGTCGCGGTACCAGAGGTCGAAGCTCTCGTCGTCCTCGATGCCACCGGTGTCCGAGGCGCCGACGGTTCCGGCGGAATCACCGCGACTCGAGTCGAAGAGATTCCAGCAGATCGGTCGGCCGGAGGCGTCCTGCCACTGCGACCGGACCTTGAAGCCGCCTCCCGAGAAGACGGGCTTCCCGTCGGCGTTCAACTGGGTGGCCACGTTCCCGCAGTAGAGGCCGAAACCGCTGCCCGGCCGTCGTTCGAAGTCGGGATGACCGGCGGATGCGGTCCGTTCGTTGAAATCCCGCACCACCCCGACGAGCGAGATCGAATCCGGGTCCTCGTCCGTCTGACCGGGCTGGAACCCGGTGGCGGCCCCTGCGACGAGCCCGGCCGCGAACACGATGCTGGTGGTTCGAATGTAATCCATGCTTTCTCTCCTCACGGGCTGCCTCCGCGAATGCGGGGCCTCCGACGGGAAGAGACTACGATTCGATTCTCGGTGATCGAAGGGACGGACTCCGGTTTTCCCCGAGTCGCGACCGAGGATCCCGGCTGCGACGGGCGTTCCGTCTGTTCCGGTCCTGCGGCCGCGTTTGCAGCGGACGGGGTCGGGATGCCGATGTCCAAGCAGCGTTTCATCGGATTCCAAGAAGGAGGGCGCCACGTCTCATGGATTGCTTCCGCATCGAAGGTGGCCGCCGTCTCGCCGGACGACTGACGGTCGACGGTTCGAAGAACGCCTCGCTCCCCCTGATGGCGGCGACCCTTCTCAGCGACGGTCCGGTCGAGATCGACGGCGTGCCCGATCTCAGCGACACGGGGAACATGGTCCGCCTGCTCGAGGACCTCGGACTCGAGGTCTCCGCCACCGAGCGTGGCGGGATGCGTTTTCGGACCGTCGATCCCGCCGCGATCCACGCCCGCTACGACATCGTGCGGACCATGCGGGCCAGCATCTGCGTGCTCGGGCCGCTGCTCGCGCGCCGGGGCCGGGCGATCGTCTCCATGCCCGGCGGATGCGCATTCGGCTCCCGACCCGTGGATCTCCATCTCCGCGGGCTGGAGGCGCTGGGTGCGAGGATCCGGCTCGAGGGCGGCGACATCCACTGCGAGGCCGAGGAACTGGTCGGCACCACGATCTTCCTGGGGGGGCCGTTCGGCTCGACGGTCCTGGGAACCGCCAACATCATGTCGGCGGCGTGCGTCGCGAAGGGCACCACGGTCATCGAATCGGCCGCGTGCGAGCCTGAAATCGCCGATCTCGCCCGACTCCTCAATTCCATGGGCGCGAGGATCACCGGCGCCGGAGGTCCGAGGCTGGTGATCGAGGGGGTGGAGCGTCTCGGACCCGCGACGCACCGGGTCATGCCCGATCGAATCGTCGCCGGGACCTACGCCGCCGCGGCGGCGGTGACCAACGGCGACGTCGTGATCGACGATTTCCCGCACGACAGCCTTCTCGCGGCGATCGACCGCTTCACGGAGATCGGCGTGCGAGTGGAACGACTCGATCCCGCGGAGGATTCCGGACGCTGCAGCGTCCGGGTCACCTGTGACCGCGATCTCCGTCCGTCCATCATCACGACCCAGCCGCATCCCGGCTTTCCGACGGACCTGCAGGCCCAGTTCATGACCCTGCTCTGCCTCGCCCGGGGCAACAGCATCGTGACCGAGAAGATCTACCCCGAACGCTTCATGCACGTGGCCGAACTCTCCCGGATGGGTGCGGACCTGATCCGGCAGGGGCCCACCGTGATGGTCGTCGGGGGAGCGCCGCTGGTCGGGGCGCCGGTGATGGCGAGCGACCTGCGGGCCTCCGCGGGTCTCGTCATGGCCGGGCTGGCGGCCCGCGGGGAGACCGTCGTCAACCGGGTCTACCACCTCGATCGGGGTTACGTCCGCATGGAGGAGACCCTGAACGCGCTCGGTGCCTCCGTGGAACGGATCGACGACAAGGAACTGACCGCGAACGCCTAGTCGATCGCTCGCCGGATCAATCGTCCCCGCCGGCGTCGCGCGTCATCGCCGCGTGCAGGGCGATGGCGGCCGCGGTCGCGGCATTGAGGGAGCGTTCGTCGGGACCGCCCGGACCCTCGTCCGCCGGGAGGTCGGGCGGACCTTCGATGCGGAGCCGCGTGGGACAGGCATCGAGCGTGTCGGCGGAAACCCCATGGCCTTCGTTTCCGATCACCAGCATCCTGCGCGGGGGCAGGACCGCCCGGTGCAGTGGTGTGGCATCGGCGAGGTTCTCGATCGCGACCGGCTCGATCTCCGCCGCGGCGCGGAGGGACGGGATCACCGCCTCCAGCGTGCGCACGCGGGCCCACGGAACGCGGAACACCTGCCCCATGGAGATCCGGATCGTCCGCCGCAGCATCGGGTCGGAGGCGTCGCCGTCGAGGACGAGCCCCGAACCACCGAGGGCGGCCACGGTCCGGAAGATCGAACCGATGTTGTCCATGGACGTGATGCCGGCCAGGGCGATCAGCGTCACGGCTCCGGTCCGGGGAATCCGCTCGAGGAGTGATTCGAGCCCGGGCTCTCGTCCCGGACGGCGGCCGATCGCGATCGCACCGCCGTGAAAGTGGTATCCGCTCACCGCCGTCATCAGATCTCGATCCGCGAGCATCACCGGCGCCGGCACCGACTCGGGGTCGATCAGTCGCTGGTCTTCGGCCAGCAGCACCGCATCCACTTCACTCCGGTTCTCGTCGACCGCGGCGAGGAACCTCGACACCACCCGGGGCGACTCCACCACGAATCGCCCGCCGTCGGCGCGAAGGTCGCGGTCCCGAATCCTGCGAAAGCGGTCGAGACGCGCGTCTTCGGCATCGTCGATTCGAATGATCACGGTCCCTGCTTCGATCCCGGGTCGCCGTCGCCGGCGAAAGCCTCTC
>MDTG01024295.1_pt1 | contig 12250 bp, 8 predicted proteins | sample 811421 | NCBI WGS metagenome assembly MDTG01 (sample SAMN05326645, study PRJNA326480) | marine metagenome | isolation source: seawater | place: Pacific Ocean: South East | collected 2011
ATTCCAGTTTCCTTTATTTAGGTATAGTGCATTATTTACAATATTGCCTGTAAAATATATATCAATCAATCCATCGTTATTTATGTCACCAAGTGCAACTCCTCCACCATTAAAAAAATTCCTATAAGTATATGGATTAAAATCTTCTGTATAAGTCAATGTGTTTTCAAAATTTATACCAGTTACATTTGATTTTTTTTTCTCAAATTTAGGCACATAACTATCACAAGAAATTAATCCTAAATAAAGAATTATTAATATCCAAAATCTCATACTACAAAATTATATAATTTAAAATAATGAAATAAAAAAAGGCCACTTTGAGTGGCCTTTTTTTTTATAACAAAGACAATGAATTAGTATCCAGTGTTTTGCTGTAAGCTTGGGTTTGCTGTTAGCTGTTCAGTTGGAATTGGGAATATACTTCTGTAAGAATCAGAATTTGTTTTTTCCCACCATGAATCATTCCATTTACCAAATCTTATAAGATCAGTTCTTCTGGTTGCCTCTTGGAACATCTCACGACCCCTTTCAGCAAGAAATTGCTCTGCAGTTATTGATGATAAAGCTGAAACACCAGCTCTTGCTCTAATTGCATTTACTTCTGGAAGAGCTAATGCCCAGTTTCCAGCAGCACGAGCAGTTGCTTCTGCATGCACTAGATGTACATCACCTAGTCTTACTATTGGATAGTCATTATCTAAATCAGGCCTTGCAAATTGTTTAAAAGAAAATTTTCCTAAACGGAATCCACCAGTTCTTGCTGCGTTAGGTTCTAGTTCATTAATTCCTATAGAATATACTATCTCAGGAGTTGGAGAGTCAGAAGCTAAATCAACAAGAGCATTTCCACCATAATCTAATTGTGGTCCAGTAATAAAGTTTGCTTTTCTACGATCATCTCCAGCTTCATAGGAATTGACAAACTCTTCTAGAGCTACATAACCATTCCATGGCTGAGCTTCAAAATTCCATGTATACTGAGATGCATAATGAAGACTCATATGGTGAAAATTCATTCCACCTGCTGTAGCTTCATCATATTCAACAGACCAAATAATCTCTGGATTATTTTCATTATTAGATGCAAAAATTGCAGCATATCCAGTTAAATTAGCTGGATCAGATGCAACAGCTGGACGTTTACCTAAATTAGGAACAGATACACTACTATCCGATAATGTGTAAGGTCCATTATCAATTATGTATCCTGCTGCAGCCGCAGCATCACTATATCTTGGAGTTCCAGTGTAAACCTCAGCATTTAAATACAATTTAGCTAAAATTCCTAGAGCACTGTACTGATTAATTCTGTACTTCACATCATTAGTTCCTAAAGCTGAATTTGACAGTTTAGATAAATCAAAAGAAGAACCCATTCCTAAAGCAGATAATAATTCTCCCTCAACCCAATTAAATACTGTTGATCTAGAAGATTGGGTTGAAGATCCAGAACCATCAGCAATAATAACATTACCATATAGGTCCATTACCCTCCAATGTAAATAAGCACGAACAACTTTGGCTTGAGCCATTTGATTTGTATCAAGACCACCATTAGTTATTGCATTATTTACCTGTCCAATTGATCCATATTGTTGAGACCATGTACCAGTAATTGGTCCATTAGCTGGTGTAAAAGTATGTCTGTGGACATCTAACCAAACACCACCATCATACCAGTCACCTCCTTTTTGAGTTACAGCCATTTCATCTGATGATACTGACTGAACTGAGAAGTAACCACCATGATTAGCAGTACCTGCATTTCTGACGGCGTTAAATACTCCAGTTAGAGCATCTCCACCTCCACCAGATCCTCCAGTAGAAATACCTTCTACTGAGAAGTCAGAAGTAAGATCTCCTATAAGATCTTCCTCTAAATCGGTACATGAATAGGTAATTCCTATTAGACCGATACCTAAAATTATTTTATTTATAGTTTTCATAGATTTTGGGATTAAAATTTAATATTTAGACCGAGAGTGAAAGAACGAGAAGAATAATAGCTATTTCTTCTGTCTATTCCAGGAGCTAGCAGATTTCCATCTAAAAGATCAAAAAGTGCAGGCTCTGGATCAGAACCGGTATAATCTGTTATAACAAAAGCATTTTGTACATTCAAATACATATTAATGTTATCCGTAATTGGACGCGATATAGTTATATTATCGAGCTTAAAGAAATCAGCTTCCTCAACATAAAGAGAAGAGAAGTTTGCATTTTTGATTTCATCATTCGCTAAACTAGTATTAATATAATTGTATGACTTCTGAGAACCAACTCTGGGCTCATAGAAAGCACGGAATGTATTTACAAGACTGTGTCCGAATGCCCCTCTAAAAGCAGCATTTATAGTGTATTCACCGATAGTTAGTATATTATTCCAAGAAAACTCTAAGTCTGGAATTCCATTACCAAGTACAGCAAAGTCAACATTATCATCTAAAGCGTTATTTTGACCAACGACTAGTTCTCCATCGCCGTTAAGATCTCTAAAATTTTGAGAACCATCTGTTACAGTTCCGTCCCAAACAGGACCCCATAACTGACCTATAGGCTCACCAACTTTTACTCGAGTAACATTTGTACTATTTTGACCTGGAGAACCAAGGTTACCAAAAGTATCAGCATCTTGAACATATTCATCCAATGTTGCACTATTACTAGATAATGTTATACCTGAAGACCAATTATCAGTTACTTGATAGTTTAATGCTAATTCAAAACCATCAGATGAAATTGTTCCAGCATTCTCAAATCTTCTGTCAAATCCAAAAACTGCAGCATCAACAACTCTATTTAAAATTAGATTTGAAGTTTCTTGTTGATAAATATCAAGAGATGCTGACAAACGATCCATAGTTAAGTCAATACCAAAGTTTAACTCTGATTTTTCTTCCCATTGTAGATCAGGGTTAGCTGCCCTTAAAAGATTTGTTGAACCTCCTGCAGAACCACTTCCTCCCCATGACCATCCTCTAATTTCTTGAGCAAGACCAACACCTTGAGGTAAGTTACCAGTTACACCATATGAAATACGTGGTTTCAGTTGCTGTACGCCAGAAAGATCTAACATTTGAGCAAGATCAGCACCTAAACTAATTGAAGGGAATGTACCATATCTATTATCAGCTCCAAGCTTTGTAGATCCTTCTCTACGAAGAGATGCATTAATAAATATGTTATTATTTAATGTCAAGTTAAGTCTAGCAAAAAAAGCGTCTATCTCAGTATCTGGATTTCTATCAGAATAAGCTGATATTTGTCCAGCATTTAATAGATCTTGAGAATATTCAATTGCATCAATATAATCAATTTCATCCCCTGGGAAATCTCCAAGAGAGAAAAATACTTGATTAAAATTCTCTTTTTGATAAGAATACCCTGCTGTAACAGAAAGATTCATATTATCATTGGATTTTCTCCAAGTAGCATACAATTCATTTAGTTGAAAGTCAGAATTTTGTTCATATGTTTCTGCTGCTCCTTTTCTAACTGGTGAATCTGCTCCTCCATATCCATCATTATTATTCCATAATGAAGTAGTTCTGAAGTATACTCTATTTGCATAATCATTTGATTGGTTTGCAGTAGTGAAATATGCAGTTATATTACTTGTTAAATTGTAAGTAAGGTTTATTCCATAATTAAATGTTCTCCTCTCACCATTATTTAAGTTTTGATTTATAATTGACACAGGGTTATATGAGTCAAACAAACCAAGAGTTTCAAAATAACCTCCAAATTGAGCGCCATTAAATGCATAAGGTGAATCCACAGCATATATAGGTGCAGTTGGGTTATAAAGTGTTGCGTATCTCATCGATTCATTCCAACCGTTTTCTTGATCTCTTTGAGTAAATGAAGAATTAAATTCAATCTTTAATCTATCATTTAATGCTGTAGTTGAGAAATTTAAACGTGTATTGAATGATTCAAAACCACTGTTTTCAAGAATACCCTCGTTTTCACGAATATTTGCAGATACTCTATAATTAGATCTACCATTACCACCAGAAGCACTAAGACTATGGTATTGTGTAATTGCATCTCTTGTTACAGCATCTAACCAGTCGGTTTGAGAACCAAGATCTCTACCTCCAGCTGCAATAAATTCGCCAGGAGACATGTTGTCTATCTGATTAAGAATGCTTGATTGAGTTAAAGTACCGTTATATGTAATTTGAGCTCTACCTGGTGTACCTTTTTTTGTAGTAACAAGTATAACACCCGAAGATCCACGAGAACCATATATAGCAGCTGCAGACGCATCTTTCAATACAGTCACATTCTCTAAATCGTTAGGATCAACATTTTCAAGAGTTGCACCTATCACACCATCAATAACTACCAGAGGAGATGAATTTGCACCAATTGTGTTTAAACCTCTAATTCTAATAGTACTTGCAGAGTTTGGATTACCACCACGGTTGTAGATAGATAAACCAGCTACTTTACCGGTAAGTAATTGGGAAACATCACTTATTGCCCCCTGATTAAATGATTCAGCACCAACAGAGACTACAGCAGAGGTAATTTCCTTTTGTTGTTGAGAACCATATCCTGTTACTAATACTTCCTCAAGTTCATTTGCTGGCATTAATACTACATTAATTGTAGTTTGATTACCAACAGAAACTTCTTGTGCAGAAAATCCTACATAAGAGAAAACAAGCACATCTGAAGCACCTGCTGATATGGAATAATTACCATCAAAATCAGCAACAGTACCAGTTGTTGTACCTTGAACTATAATAGTAGCTCCAGGCAAAGGACCTGTTTCATCAGAAATATTACCAGAAATTTGTTGGGCACTCAACACCCCACTAAAAAGCAGAGATAAGCCTAAGCCCAAATTTAGTATATTTTTCATATTAATTAGTATTTGTTAATTTTCTGTTAAAATAACATTGCAATATAATGTCGAATATTATTAAAATCAAGTTTTTTGGCTAAAAAAAATGAATAATTCTTAGATATCTATATGTATAATTAGCAATTTGCTTTAAAATATATATTAAAATTATTGTATTCTTAATCTATTTTCTTAATATTTTATCTATTTCAAATTCAGTTATATCGGGGGTTGCACCACTTTTAGTTGTAGTTATTGCTCCATATGCTGCTGCAATTTTAAGTGAACCTGAAATGGTATTATTTTTTATAAAAAACTCATTAATAAAAACTGCTAAAAAATTATCCCCTGCACCAACACTATCAATAGATTCTACATTAAAAGATTTTACCTCTGTAAATTTTCTTCCATCATAAATTGATGAAAAAATATTACTATTTGTCAGACACAAATATTTTAAATTAAAATATCTAAATACTTTCTTTTGAAGATTTTTTAAATTTCTTTCATGAAAATTAAATAGTTCATTTAATTCATTAATCTCATTTAAGTTTAGTTTAAGAAAATCTGAGGACTTAATTAGAACGCTTAATTTTTTTTTTGTAAAATAATTTTGTCTAAGATTTAAGTCCAAAATTTTAAATTTAGAGTATTTCAGTAATTTTTTAAGAGTTAAAAATGATGTATCATTTCTTGAAGCAAGTGAACCAAAGATTAAAAAATCAATTTTTTTAAATTCTTTTTCTTTAAATGGTATATAGTCCCATGCCACATTGGTCTCAATATTGTATAATGGTTCACCAGAATTTAAAGAAATTTTTACCTCTCCAGTTTTATAACCTTCATTTACGTATAGGAAATCAGTGCAAAAATTATTAGTTTGAAAAAAATTTAAAATTTGATCTCCATATATGTCATTTCCAATTGATGAGACTAATGTTGCGTTATTTCCAAATGAATTTAACCTTGAAAGAACATTAAATGGAGCACCTCCTAAAACCTTTCTTTCAGGATATACATCCCATAGAACCTCTCCAAAACATATTATATTTTTATCCAACTTTAATAAGCTTTTTACTTAATTCTTCAAGAGATATTCCTTTTGTTTCAGGCATGATAAAGTGAACAAAAAGTAACTGAAGAATCATCATAAAGGTAAAAAATGAAAAAACATAACCAGGTCCAATTGATCCAAACAAAAAAGGAATGAATGATGGTATAATTGCTGCAAGTATCCAATGTGTTGAAACACCAAAAGACTGACCATAACTTCTAAGATGGTTTGGGAAAATCTCAGATATGTAAACCCAAATTATTGCTCCTTGGCCAATTGCATGTGAAGCTATGAAAATAAAAAGGAACAATGGAAGTGAAATACCTCCCCAATTTAGAAAAAAAGAAAGGCTTATTAAAGTAAGCGAAATAATATATCCAAAGGAACCAACATACATTAGTATTTTTCTACCGAGCTTATCTATTAGACTTATACCAATATATGTAAATAATACATTAGTTAAGCCAATACCAATGCTATTTAGCAAAGCACTACTTTCACCCAACCCAGCTTCTTCAAAAATTCTTGGGGCGTAATATAAAAATGCATTTATACCAGAAAACTGATTAAACAATGCTATTAAAAATGCAAGCATTACAATAAAACTATATTTTTTATTAAATATTGATTCAGATACAGATACATTATCAATTTCTGATGAAATATCCTTAATCAGTTCTTCGGCGTCTTCTTTGGTATATAATGATTTTATTATTTTAACAGCCTCTTCCTTTTCATTATTTATAAACAGCCATCTTGGACTCTTTGGTATAGATGTAACTAGTATTGTAAATATTATAGCAGGGACAGCTTCTATACCAATCATATACCTCCAATCATTATTACCCAGACCACTTAACATATAATTAGAAATAAATGCAACAAGTATTCCAATTACAATACTAAATTGGTAGAGACCAACTAGTCTGCCCCTATTTTTTGGAGGTGCAATTTCAGAAATATATGCTGGAGCTGCAATTCCAGATATACCAACTCCAATTCCTCCAATGAATCTAAAAACTGCAAAAATTATAGGATCATTTGCAAGAGCAGATCCAATTGCTGAAATACTAAAAAAAAATCCAATAAATAGTAATGTATTTTTTCTACCTATTTTTTTAGTCGGAAAACCACCAAAAATTGCACCAAAAACAGTACCCCATAATGCCATTGACATTACAATAGCTCCATGAAAAATATCAGATGAATTCCATAAAATTTGAAGTTTTTGATCAGCGCCAGAAATAACCACCGTATCAAATCCAAATAGAAATCCAGCTAATGCAGCAGTAAAAGACCACTTTGTTAATTTGCTCATTAACCAAATATATTAAAACGTAAATTAAGTATTGAAAAGAAGTTTATGAATAGGCTTAAAGCTAATAATTATCCTTCATCTTTTGAACTATTTTATCAAGAGCTAAATTTCCTACACTGCCAATATGAGAATGATTAATTTTTTTAGTAAACTTAATTTTACCTAAACTTAATTTATTTTTTAATTTATTATATGCATCTCTAAAAGGTATTCCCTTTAAGACCATTTCATTTATTAACTCTACACTAAAAATATTTTCATAATTTGATTTTTCAAGGATTTTTTTGTTAACAATTATTTTAGATAGGCAATATGATAAAATTTCGATACATTCTCTTATCTCATTTACTGCATTAATAATTTTACCTTTGTTGAGTTGAAAATCCCTGTGATATCCACTCGGAAGATTAGTTGATGATAATGATACCGAATTTGATAGGTTTTGAATATTATTACATTTTCCTCTTATTATCTCAAAAACATCAGGATTTTTTTTGTGAGGCATTATGCTGGATCCAGTTGTAATATTTTCAGGAAATGAAATAAATTCAAATTCATCTCCAGAGTATAGACATATGTCCATAGAAATTTTTGATAACGTAAAGGCAATATTCCCTATAGCGTCAAATGTATTTTTTTCTATTTTATTTCGACTAATTTGACATGCAAGAGAATTATATTTTAAAGTTTTAAAATTTAAATCTTGTGTTGTAAAATATCTATCAATTTTGAATGATGTTCCATATCCAGCAGCACTTCCTAAAGTATTTTGATCAACTATTTTAATTGTACTATTTAAGCTAATAATATCATCAATTAATGTTTCAGCATAAGCTGAAAACCACAACCCAAAAGATGATGGCATTGCAGCTTTCATATGAGTATATCCAGGCATAATAAAATCCTTATTTTTTTTAGCAAGATCTATTAATAAATCAAACAAAGATTTTATTTCTGTTTTTATGCAATTTAATTCATCTATTAAGTAAAGCTGAATAGATACTAGTACTTGATCATTTCTTGATCTTGCGGTATGAATTTTTTTTCCAATATCGCCTAATTTTTTTGTTAGTAAATATTCAATTTTAGAATGCATATCCTCAAATTCCTTCTCAATCTTTAATTTACCAGCTTCAGCTTCATTAAGCATTTCACTAAGAATTGTTGTTATTTTATTGCATTCAATTTCTGTCAAAATATTTGATTTATACAACATTTTTGCATGAGATATTGAAGCTTTTATATCATATTTAATTAGATGTAAATCATTTGACCTATCATCTCCAACTGTGAATTCAATTATTTTTTCATTACTTAAATTGTGTTTATCCCATAACTTCATATTATATAATTTTATTTAAAAGATTTTTATAAGCTTCGATCCCTTCTAATATTTCATCAATAAATATATATTCGTCTGCACTATGAGATCTTTTTGAATCCCCAGGACCAATTTTTACAGACGGAAAGTCAAGTAAAGCCTGATCAGATAAAGTTGGCGATCCATACGTCTCTATTCCAAGAGAGTTTGCAGATTTTATGATTTTGTGTTTCGGATTAATAGATGATGATCTAAGATTCAAAGATCTTGCCTTTATCTGACATGGACATTCATTTACAAAGAAATCATTAATTTCATTAATATCATAAAGTTCATTTATTCTCACATCTACAACAATATCAATTTCGGAGGGTATTACATTATGTTGGAAGCCTGCATTTATTTGAGTTATTGTTGTTTTAACCGGTCCCAACAATTTAGAAACCCTATCAAATTTTAATTGTTTAAACCAATTAAGTATTTCAGGAAGTTTTTCAATGGCGTTATCATTATTTTCATGAGCAGCATGACTTGGTTTGCCTTTTATTTTTGCATCAAAGACAATAAGACCTCTTTCTGCGATAGACAACTTCATTAATGTTGGTTCTCCAATGATTGCAAAGTCTATCTTAGGTAATTCGTCTAAGATACTTTTAATACCATTTATTCCAGCGATTTCTTCCTCAGCTGTACAAGCAATAATGAAATTATAGTTCATATTTTTATTTAAGTATATACTCTTGAAAAGGTATAGAAGAGATACAAGTGCACCTCCTGCATCATTACTTCCTAGTCCATATATCTTTCCGTCTTTTTCAATTGGAGTGAAAGGATCTACTGTAAATGATTTGTTTGGTTGTACTGTGTCATGATGTGAATTAAGAAGAATTGTTGCTTTCTTTGGATTAAAATACTTATTTTCTGCCCATAAATTATTTAAATGTCTCTTATAATTTATTCCATTTTCATTAAACCATGACTCTAAAATCTTGACGACATCTTTCTCTTTTTTTGAGAAAGAGGGAGTCTTAATAATATCTTTAAGAAGTTTAACAACGCCTATTGATTTCTTATTATCCATATTAATTAGATATTATTGTGTTTTTCAAATTAGTATCATCTAACGAGTTTCCTGCAATTTTAACTGATTTTACCCCATTATTTAATGCATAAAATGAATTTTTTAATTTAGGAATCATTCCATTAGATATAATATTCAACTTAACGTAATTATTAAATTCTTTTTCATTTAGTTTGTCAATTGTAGAATTATCATCATCAAGATTTGACAGAACTCCATTTTTTTCATGGCAATAAATCAAACTAACTAAATAATCTTTTGATAGTGAAATTGCTATTTCAGAGGTAATAGTATCAGCATTAGTATTGAGTAATTGACCATTTTTATCATGGGTAATTGAACAAATTACAGGTACAATATTATCATCTAACAAGTTTTTTAAAAAAATAGAATTTATTTTTTTTACATCACCCACTAAACCATAGTCAATTTCCTTTACTGGTCTTTTTACACTCTCAATTAAATTAGCATCCGCACCAGATAATCCAATTGAATTGCAATTTAAGGACTGCAATTTTGTTACCAAAGTTTTATTTAAACTTCCAGCATATATCATTGTAGCAACTTCAAGATTTTCAACACTGGTAATCCTTCTACCATTTCTAATATTAATCTCTAAATTTAATTTCTTACACATTTTTGTAACTTGATTTCCTCCTCCATGTACTAATATTTTTTTGCTTTGAATTTTAGCAAAATATTTTAAAAATCTATTAAAAACATCATTATTATTAATCAGGTTTCCTCCAACCTTGACAACTAAAATTTTATCCATTTTTTAATAAATTTTTTATAATATATTGAGCTGTATATATTCTATTTTCTGATTGCTTAATAACTAGCGATTGTTCACTATCAATAACATTATCGGTTGCTATTAAATTTCTTCTAATTGGAAGACAATGCATAAATTTTGCATTATTAGTTTTTGCCATCTTTTGCTCATCAACTATCCAATCATTATTCTTATTAATAACCTTACCATAATTTTCAAAAGAACTCCAGTTTTTTGCATACACAAAATCAACTCCTTTGAAAGCATCTAATTGATTATTATTAGTTTTTAATCCCTCCAAAATAGTTGGATCAAGATTATAACCCTCAGGATTACTAATCGTTATATCAAAATTCATTTTTTTCATTGCTCTAACAAATGAATTAGGAACTGCATGTGGCAAAGGTTTAACATGAGGAGCCCATGTCAATAAAACTTTTGGTAGATCCACTACGGAATTTTCTTTAATTGTGACTATATCAGTAAGTGCTTGAAGGGGGTGGGCAATTGAACTCTCCATATTAAATACTGGAATACTTGAATATTTAATAAAACTTTTTATAATTTGATCTTCTGTATCCTTTTCTTTACTTTTTAGTAAAGGAAAGGATCTAACACCAATAATATCACAGTATTGAGATATAACCCTTGCGGCATCTTTTATATGTTCAACATTTGAGGAATCCATGATTTTACCATCCTCAAATTCTAACGACCACACATTATTTGAAATATTGATAAAGAAGGTTTCTAATCCAAGATTTTTTGATGCTTTGTATGTACTCATTCTTGTTCTAAGACTAGGGTTAAAAAAAATTAAACCGATAATTTTGTTTTCAAAGGTCTTTTGTTTTTTTTCATTATTATTCTTAATATCTAGTATTTCATTGACTGATTGATTAATATCTTTAATGTCATTTAGATTATAGAAATTTTTCATAGTGATTTATTTAGTGCATTGAAAAAAATATCAAAATGTTTTTTTTTAATTGTCAGAGGAGGTAATATTCTTATTAAATTTTGATTACTACTGCTTCCTGTAAAAATTTTGTGATCATATACTAGCTTTGATCTTAATTCTGATACATTAAAATCAAACTCAATTCCTAACATTAAACCTCTTCCTTTTACCTTTTTTATTGAATTAAATTTTGATGCAATGTTTTTAAAATAACTTTCTAATTCAATAGCTTTTTTATTAATATTATTTTTTTTTAAAAATTCAAGAACACTTAATGAAGCAACACATGCCAAATGATTACCACCATAAGTTGTTCCAAGAATACCTTTTTTTGGCTTAATATTAGGATTTACAAGAATCCCACCCACTGGGAAGCCATTTCCCATTCCTTTTGCAATTGTAATTATATCAGGTTGAATATTAAATTTTTGAAAAGCAAAAAATTGACCTGAACGACAAAAACCTGATTGAACTTCATCTGCAATAATAGATACCTTGTATTTTTTTTGATAATAAGTTAGTCCATTAATAAAATCCTCATTGGGTTGATCTAGACCTCCAACCCCTTGAATTGATTCAAAAATAATTGCACATACATCACCTTTATCCAGCTCTTCCTCTAATTTATTATTGTCATTAAATTCAATAAAACTAACATTATGCTGTTTATTTAATTCAGAGTTAATGTATTTATTATCGGTTACTGCAACTGCAGCTGATGTCCTTCCATGAAATGAATTTTTAAAAGCAATTATTCTCTTCTTACCTGTATAGAAAGAAGAAAGTTTTAGAGCATTTTCAACAGCCTCAGCACCAGAGTTACACATAAATAACTTATAATTATCTAAATCTGCTTGAGTGTTAATCTCCTTCGATAATTTA
>MDTG01181554.1_pt1 | contig 12250 bp, 15 predicted proteins | sample 811421 | NCBI WGS metagenome assembly MDTG01 (sample SAMN05326645, study PRJNA326480) | marine metagenome | isolation source: seawater | place: Pacific Ocean: South East | collected 2011
GCGTAGTTGTCGTTATTTGCAACTATTTTTTTTGTAGTATGTTTTACAAGAATTACTACAATCTTGGCATGCGCTTCGGAGTCCAGTAGAAACGTCGAAACCTATTCGCCCCCAAAGGGAAAAGAATTATACATTAATATTTTTTTGGATTCGATCATAACTAATTTCTAGAATTCTTAAGAATCCTGCCTTGGGCTCTTTCCCAGTCTCTTTTTTTAATATCCTCTCTCTGATCTCTTTGTTTTTTACCCTTACCCATTGCAATACCACATTTAATTAAATTATTTTTCCAATAAATTTTTGTCAAAACACATGTTAGTCCTTTTTCACCTTTTAGACGCTCAATTTTTGCTATTTCTTTTTTATGAAGTAACAATTTGCGAGACTTAGTTAAATCTATGTTCTCATGCGCTAAGGATGGCGGACAATCAATTTTTACTCCAATTATCCATGCCTCACCTTTTTTAATATTTACGTAAGAATTTTTTACATCTATCTTTGACTGTCTTAATGATTTTACTTCCCATCCCTCTAAAACTATGCCAGCTTCAAAACTATCCTCTAATTTATAGTTCCTCGCAGCATTTTTATTTTTTATAATAAGAGCAGGTTTTTCTTTAGACATATCTTATTATGTATTTTGAAAGCTTAAGTGCAATATTTTTAGAATAAATAAATTGAATATAACTAACATAAAATCATCATTCGGCTATATAGGTTTTTTACCCTTTGCATTTTTTTCATTGTTGCCATGGATCATCGGAGGCGATGTAAGTAAAAATTTCATTTCATTTCAATTAGGATATGGAGCAATAATAATTACTTTTCTTGGTGGATTCTCATGGGGTTGGAGAGATGATCAAGTTAATCAAAAACTAAACTTATCAATTGGCATTGGATTTAGTTTGTTAGGGTGTTTAATTTTATTATTAACATTTTTTAAATCTATTTTAAGTGCTTTAATAATTTCTATTTTAAGCTTTTATTTATTTTACATATTTGAAAAATCAACAGAAGATTTTGACAATAAAGATGATGACTATAAAAAGTTTAGAAAAATTTTAACTTTATTAGTTTGTATATCTTTTTTAATATCAATAGGGTATTGGATAAATCCTTATAGTAATCCATACTTATAAAAATGGATAAAAAATTAAAATCTCATGGAGCTTGGGTCGGCAAGTGGACATTTATATTAGCCGCCACTGGCTCTGCAGTAGGGCTTGGAAACATATGGGGATTTCCCTATAAGGCAGGCACAAATGGAGGAGGTGCATTTGTTCTGATATATCTAGCATGCATTTTAATGATTGGCGTTCCAATTATGATAAGTGAGATCATAATTGGTAGAAGAGCAGGAAACAGCCCTATAAATGCTATGCGAAAGACTGCTCTAGACTCTGGTACTTCTACTTTGTGGAAGTTTGTTGGATGGAGTGGAATAACCGCAGGAGTTTTGATTTTATCTTTTTATAGTGTAATAGCTGGTATTTGTTTGAATTATATATTTATAGCGGCATCAGCCAGTGAAGCGCTTACCTCCTCAGAGCAATTTAGCTCGGTAATAAGCTCTCCGATGAATCTTCTATTTTGGCATTCAATTTTTATGTTACTTACATTTTTAATTGTATCCGCTGGAGTAAAAAATGGTATTGGGCGTATGGTAAAAATATTAATGCCAATGCTTGGATTTTTACTTATATTTATGGTCATTTACTCTATGTTTAATGGAGCTTTCATAAAAGCTTTAGATTTTCTTTTCGCGCCTGACTTCTCGAATGTTACTTCAGAAACTTTCCTGAGTGCTATGGGACAAGCTTTTTTTAGTCTTAGTCTTGGAATGGGTTCAATAATGGCTTATGGAGCATACATGCCTAAAGATCAAGAAGTTGTCCCAACCTCTTTTACAGTTGCATCATTAGATACTTTGGTTGCTATGTTTGCTGGATTGGCAATTTTCCCAATTATATTTGCTTTTAATTTAGAGCCTAACAGTGGCCCAGGCCTTGTTTTTGTTTCAATGCTATCTGCATTCAACCAAATGCAACTAGGACAAATTATCGGGCCTTTCTTTTTTATATTATTGTCAATAGCTGCACTGAGTTCATCAATTTCTTTATTAGAACCAGGAGTTGCATATTTGTCTGAGGAGGGTTTTTTATCAAGAAAAAATTCAGCTCTTGCAATTTCAATATTTGCATGGTCGTTGGGCATAGGAACAGCTTTGAGTTTCAATTTATTGTCAGAGTTTAACTTAACTCCAGGAAGAAACTTTCTAGATTCTATGGACTTTATAGCTAATCAAATATTACTACCTCTTGGAGGCATGCTCATAGCAATCTTTGTTGGCTGGTTTATGAAAAAAGAATTAATTTTAAGTGAACTGGGTGAATTAAATTCAATAATCTTTAATCTCTGGAGGTTTTTTATTAGATTCATTGCTCCTACGAGCGTAGCTCTCATATTTATTTCTCAAGTTTTATAGAGTGAAAAGAAAAATAAAGCTCTCGAAATTGATTGCTCAAAATAAATTAGAAGTTTTTAAACAAATAGCTGAATTTGAAAACTATGTTAATTTTGTACCTGGTTGCTCAAGAGCTAAGCTAATTGAGAAAACAGATGAGTATGAAATTGGAGAACTAGATTTAAATTTTTTCCTAAAAAATTATTCATTAAGGTCTAAAAATGTAATTAAAGATGATTGTATTGAAATTAATCAACTCAAAGGACCATTTGAGTCTTTTATTGGCGAGTGGCTTGTTGAGGAGAGTAATAATAATTATACAAAAGTCACCTTTAAAGCAGAATTTAGACTGCCGTTTATTTTAAATACATTTTTATCAGATCAGATGATTGCAAATTTTTGTGAGCAAGCAATTGCTAATTTTTTTCAAAAAATTAAAAACTAAATTAGTTTTCCAGTTCTTCTAATGTCCAACTGTCAAGCAAGCTATTCGAATCAAAATTAACTGACAATTTTTTTTGGTTAACCAAATTTTCACCAACTTGGACCGAGTAATAATAATCCCATCTGTTAGAGTGAAATGGATCTTTTATAAGAGCAGTCCCAAGTATGAATTGAACTTGTTCTTTTGAAAGACCAACTGAGAGTTTTTCAATTTCTTCTTCTTCAAAAATATTTCCTTGTAAAATTGGAACTTTATATGGAGCAATGGAAGAACAAGCAATTAGATTAAGAAGAACTAATATTGAAAAAAGCTTAAAAATAGTAGATGTTTTCTTATCTTGCTTCATTTGGTTTAATAAATATAATGGCATGGTCTATAATTATAGTACTTATACGCTCAGATAGTATAATTAAAAAAATATGAATAATCAGAATAAAGAACTCAAGAAAGCTGGCTTAAAAGCGACACTCCCAAGAATTAAGATTATGGAAATTCTGGAGTCGACTGCAATTCAAGAAGAGGCACACTTCAGTGCAGAAGATATATATAAAGAACTTCTTTTGAGAGGTGAAAATATTGGACTTGCGTCTGTTTATAGAGTCTTGACTCAATTTGAGTCTGCAGGAATGGTTAAGAAACATCACTTTGAAGGCAGTCATGCAGTTTATGAAGTCATAGAGGAAAATCATGAGCATATGGTTGATGTTGAGACCGGAAAAGTTTTAGAGTTTCAGGATGCAGAGCTAATTGAAAGACTGAAAGAAATAGCAAAAAATTCAGGCTATCAAATTGTTGACCATAATCTAGTTCTTCACGTAAAAAAAATAGATTCCTAAAAAGTCTTGAACTGAACATTTAAGTCCCAATATATTGCATATATAGGGATTTAAAATGGTTGAAAAAAGTAAGTTAAATAACAATGATCCAGAGTATGATGCTGATGATTTGTCTATGGATAACGTCAGCGATCAAGAAAGTATTGAAAACCCTTCATACGAAGAACTTTTTGATAAAAACGAAGAGTTAGAAGCTTCATTATTGAGACTTAAGGCTGATTTAGATAACGCACTCAAAAGATCATTCTCTGAGGTAGAAAAAGCTCACAAATATGGAATAGAAAAATTATTGATTGAATTGCTACCAGTCATTGATAATCTAGAAAATGCGCTTACAAATATATCTTCCAAAGCTTCTAAAGATGATAAAACTGGAATTGAATTAACTTTAAAATCTTTTGAATCAACTCTTGATAAATTTGGAATGGTACCCATCTACCCGGATAACGAAGAATTTAATCCTGAAAAACATGAAGCTGTTTCTATGGAGAAGAATAAAGATAAAGAAGATGGGGAAATAGGAAAAATATTACAAAAAGGATGGGAACTTCATTCAAGAGTAATAAGACCAGCAATGGTAACTGTAATAAAAAATTAGAGGAAAAAAAATGTCAAAAATAATTGGAATTGATCTAGGAACTACTAACAGTTGCGTGGCAGTCGTAGAGGGCCAGCAACAGAAAGTAATTGAAAACTCTGAAGGAGCAAGAACAACTCCTTCTGTAATTGCTTACACAGATAATGATGAAGTATTGGTTGGACTACCGGCAAAACGTCAGGCGGTTACAAATCCTGAGAATACACTCTATGCAATTAAAAGATTGATTGGAAGGACATTCGATGATGAAGTAGTGAGCAAAGATGCCGACATGGTTCCATATAAAATCGTTAAAGCTGAAAATGGTGACGCATGGGTGGAAGCAGCTAATAAACAATTAGCACCACCTCAGGTTGCAGCTGAAGTATTAAAGAAAATGAAAAAAACTGCTGAGGATTATCTAGGTCATGAAGTAAAAGAAGCAGTTATTACAGTTCCCGCATATTTCAATGACTCACAAAGACAGGCTACTAAAGATGCAGGAAAAATTGCTGGTTTAGATGTAAAAAGAATAATAAATGAACCAACAGCAGCAGCACTTGCATATGGCATGGATAAAAGCAAAGGAGATTCAACAGTTGCAGTTTATGACTTAGGTGGAGGTACTTTCGATATTTCAATAATTGAGATTTCAGATGTGGATGGAGAGCATCAGTTCGAAGTTTTATCCACTAATGGAGACACATTTCTCGGTGGTGAGGATTTTGACTTAAGAATGATTGATTATTTTGTGGATAAGTTTAAAGAAGAGTCTGGTTTTGATTTGAAAAGTGATCCACTGGCTTTGCAAAGACTAAAAGAAGCTGCTGAAAAGGCTAAGATTGAGCTTTCTTCATCTGAACAAACCGAAGTCAATCTTCCATACATTACAGCTGATAGCTCAGGACCGAAACATTTTGTTCACAAAATAACAAGAGCAAAATTAGAATCATTGGTTGAGGACTTGGTTGATAAAAGTTTGGAGCCGTTAAAAGTTGCATTGAAAGATGCAAAACTTTCTAAAGGAGATGTTTCAGAGATACTTCTTGTTGGCGGTCAAACCAGAATGCCATTAGTACAGAAAAAAGTTGCTGAATTTTTTGGAAAAGAGCCAAGAAAAGATTTAAATCCAGATGAGGCTGTTGCAGTGGGTGCTGCTATACAAGGATCGGTATTATCAGGAGACACTACAGATGTTTTATTATTAGACGTTACTCCACTTACTCTTGGGATTGAAACGCTTGGTGGGGTATCAACGCCTTTGATAGAAAAAAATACTACGATACCTACTCAAAAATCTCAGGTTTTTTCTACTGCTGAAGACAATCAAACAGCTGTAACCGTTCATGTTATTCAAGGTGAAAGAACTCAGGCAGCTCAGAACAAGTCACTCGGACAGTTTAATTTGACCGATTTACCACCGGCAGCGAGAGGCGTACCACAAATCGAAGTTTCATTTGATTTGGATGCTAATGGTATTTTAAATGTATCAGCAAAAGATAAAAATACTGGGAAAGAACAGTCTATTGTCATAAAGGCATCAAGTGGCTTATCTGATGACGATATTGAAAAAATGGTTAAAGATGCAGAAGCTAATGCAGAAGATGATAAGAAATTTGAAGAATTAGTTAAGACCAAAAACAATGCTGATATGCTTGTTCATGCAACAAGGAAAACAATTGAAGAGTCTGGTGAAAATCTTTCAGATGATGAAAAGAAAAGTGTTGAGGAGTCTATAAAATCATTAGAAGATGCAATTACTAGTGAAAACATAGAATCCATTGAATCAGCAACTAAATCACTTAATGATGTTTTAACTCCGTTGACTCAAAAACTATATAAGCAAGAGAATGCTGATTCTTCAGATGCTAATGAAACAAACAATGATAGCAACGATGAAAATACTGTAGATGCTGAGTTTGAAGAAGTTAAAGAAGAAGAAAAATAATCAAATATGTCTAAGAGAGACTACTATGAAACACTTGAAGTCTCTCGGGACGCTTCTGCTGGAGAATTAAAAAAGGCTTTTAAGAAAAAAGCCATGAAATATCATCCTGATAGAAATCCTGATAATCCTGAAGCTTCTGCAAAGTTTAAAGAGGCTGCTGAAGCATATGATGTTCTATCAGACCCACAAAAAAAATCTGCCTATGATCAATTTGGACACTCTGGTGTAGAGGGTATGGGCGCTGGATCCAATTTTAATGATATAAATATTAATGATATTTTTGGAGATATTTTTGGAGATGTTTTTGGAACTAGATCTCAATCAAGAAGACAACGAAGGGGTTCTGATCTTCAATACAATATGGAGCTTTCATTAAAAGAGGCTGTTTTAGGAACTCAAAAAAAAATTAAAATTCCATCTCATAAAGCATGTGCTAGTTGTTCAGGTTCAGGCGCTGCTGATGGCGCAAGTCCCTCAATTTGTAAAAATTGTAATGGAGCAGGTCAAGTGCGAATGCAACAAGGTTTTTTTTCTGTTCAGCAAACTTGCTCAGCTTGCTCAGGAAGCGGGCAAATTATCAAAGATTTATGTAGGCAATGCAGGGGCTCTGGTGCAATTAAAGATGAAAAAACGCTTTCAGTTAACATACCGGCTGGTGTTGATAATGGAGACAAAGTGAGATTGAGTGGAGAAGGTGAATGGATGAAGGATGGCCAAACAGGTGATTTGTATGTTGCTATTCGTGTAAAGGATAATTCTCTTTTTGAAAGAGATGGCAAACATTTATATCTTGAGGCACCAATACCTTTTGAAACTTCAGTTTTAGGCGGTTCAATCAAAATTCCTACTCTTGAAAATTTAATCTCATTAAAGATTCCAGTTCATACACAAACAGGAAAGGTTTTTAGAATTAAAGGAAAGGGTGCATCCATCGTTCGCGATAGAAGGAGAGGAGATATTCTATGTAGAGTGATTGTTGAAACACCAACAAATTTAAACAGGGAACAACTTAAGTTATTTAAAAATCTAGGTGAATCACTAAATGAAAAAGATAACTATCCTGGAACAAATACATTCAAAAAAGTTATTGATCAGCTCAAAGACTGAAATGATCAAAGTATATATAAACGGATTGTCAGGAAAGATGGGGAATACTCTATCTGCTTTGATTAATAGTAATTCTTCTAATGATAAATTTATCCTTTCAGATAAGATCATTGATTCTAATGTAGTTATTGACTTTTCAAACCCCAAATCTTCTATGGAAGTTATTGAAAAATGTAAAAAAAATTCAAAACCAATCATTATTGGAACAACTGGTTTTGTTAAAGAGGAAATCCAATTAATTAATAAAATATCAAAAAATATAGCAATATTGCTCTTATCCAACATGAGCCAAGGAATTACGAACCTAAAGATTTCTATTTCATCATTTTTAAAAAATAATAATGAAAAGATTAAATGCATAATCAACGAAATTCATCATAAAGATAAAATTGACTCACCCTCAGGCACGGCAATTGATTTAAAAAAATTCATATTAGATTGTGATACCAAAAATATGATTTATTTTGAGAAAATTATCTCTGAAAGAATAGAGGATTTTTATGGTATACATGAAGTAGTTTTTAAAAATGAGATTAATGAATTTGTTTTTAAACATGAAGCACTTTCAAGAGATTCGTTTGCAATGGGCTCATTAAATTCAGCATCAAAAATTTTAGACCTGAAACCGGGATTATACAAATACGATGATTATTTACATATAAATAACTTTTAAATAGTTAATTTTTTATATAGAATACCCTCAAATTTAACACGAAGGTTTGTAAAATTTAAAGCTAGGGTGCTTAAAAAGTCAGCTTTAAAATAACTGGAGAATAACCCTGGGAGAATTAAATTGAGTATTGTTTCGATAAAAGACCTGCTTCAAGCGGGCGTTCATTTCGGTCATCAACAAAGATATTGGAATCCAAAAATGGATAGTTACATCTTTGATACACGAAAACAAATAAGCATTATTAATCTTGAGATGACACAAACTCATCTAAGTGCAGCAGCATCAAAAGTAGAAGATATTTGCTCGAAAGGCAACAAAATTCTATTTGTTGGCACTAAGAGGTCTGCAAGCAAAACTATCAAGGAAGAAGCATCTAATATTGGATTACCATATGTAGATAAAAGATGGTTGGGAGGAACCCTCACAAATTGGAAAACTATAAGAGGCTCAATCAGAAGATTACTTGATATTGAAGAGATGATTTCATCTGGAAGGATAGAGAAGCTAATTAAAAAAGAAGCTGTTGAGATTCAAAAAGAATATACCAAACTTCAAGCAAGTGTTGGTGGAATTAAAGATATGAAGGGCTTGCCAGATGCTATTTTTGTTATTGATGTTAAATATGAAAAGATTGCAGTTTTAGAAGCTAAGAAAATGGGTATACCTATAATTGCACTTGTTGATACTAACTCAGATCCCGATGGAATAGATATGATTATTCCTGGTAATGATGATGCTATTAGATCAATAAGATTAGTCACAAAAGTCATAGCAGATTCATGCTCCAGAGGCATAGAATCTTCGAGAGGTTTTTCACCTAAATCAGACTCTCCTGTAATTCAAACAAAGAAAAAGACTGACTTAGTTGATGAGAGTGCATCTGAAGTAAAAACCGAAATTGAGAACGGGGATTCTATTGAGCAGAATTTGGATAATAAAGAACAACTAGCAGATTCAAATGAAGATATTACTGATTCTGAGAAATCTACTGATCAAAATACTAAAGAATAAATATGGAAATTAAAGCTAGCCAAGTTAAAGAACTTAGAGAAATTACAGGTGTCGCAATGATGGATTGCAAAAAAGCACTTTTAGAATGTGAGGGAGATCTCCAGAAAGCAGTTGATTTTTTAAGATCAAACAGTGCCCTTAAGGCTGAAAAAAAATCTTCAAGAACCGCTGCTGATGGCATTCTTCAAGCTAATGTAAGTGAAAACTTTTCAACAATCATTGAAATCAATTCTGAAACTGATTTTGCTGCTAAAGACGAAAAATTTTTATCATTTGCTGAAGATGTAAAGAATTTTATATCTGATACTAAAATAACTGATATCAATTTTGTTAATGATTCAGTTATCGAAGATAAAAGAAAGACATTGGTTCAAACAATTGGTGAAAATATCCAATTAAGAAGATTAGAAACCTTAGAACACACCTCTGAACAAAATGTTGGATTATATATGCACTCAGACTCAAAACTTGCTGCTTTAGTTGTTATAACTGGTGGCAGCAAAGAAATTGCAAAGGATATTGCTATGCATGTTGCTGCATTCAACCCGCTATGTCTGTCAGAAAATGATATAGATAAAAAAGTTTTAGAGCGAGAAAAAGCTATATATCTTAATCAAGCACAAGATTCAGGAAAGCCTGAGGATATAATGCAGAAAATGGTAGATGGAAAAATCAAAAGATTTCTGTCAGAAGTGTCATTAATTTCTCAGTCTTTTGTAAAGGATCCTGATATTACAATTCAAGATTACATAGAGCAAAACAATTGTTTAATAAATAGTTTTGTTAGGCTAAAAGTTGGAGAAGGCATCGAGATTGAATCTAAAAGTTTCGCTGACGAAGTTGCAGAACAATTAAAATAATATGACAAAAATACAGCAAAAAAGAATTCTTCTTAAATTTAGTGGGGAATCAGTTGCTGGTGATGGCAAGCAAGGAATCGAACCAAAAATACTTGATAGTATGGCTAATTCAGTAAAATCGGGAGTTGACCTTGGAACTCAGATCGGTATTGTTATTGGTGGAGGTAATCTCTTTAGAGGTGAAAAATTAAATAAGGCTGGCATGGACAGGGTTGCAGGTGATCATATGGGAATGCTTGCTACTGTAATGAATGGAATTGCATTAAGAGATTCCCTAGAAAGAGCAGGAATAAAAACTCGAGTTATGTCTGCGATATCAATGTCAGGAATTGTAGAACACTACGATAGAAGAATTGCAATCCAGCTCTTAAATGATGGATACGTTGTTATATTTACTGCTGGAACTGGAAACCCTTTTTTTACCACAGATACAGCCGGCTGTTTGAGAGCTATAGAAACACAATCTGACATTATGCTGAAAGCTACAAGGGTAGACGGCGTATACGACTCTGATCCAGAGGAAAACCAAAATGCAATCCTTTTTGATACTTTAAGTTTTAATGACGCTATACAAAAAAACTTAAAAGTAATGGACGCAACTGCTTTAACTCTGGCAAGAGATCATAATTTGCCAATTAATGTTTTTAATATTAATGCAGAAAATGCATTGCAAGATATCATCTCCGGAAAAAAAGTGGGTACACTTATATCATAACTATGAATGATTTATTGAAAGAGCTTAATGAAAAAATGGAAAAGTCCTTAATGGCCTTAAAAAATTCATTTAATAAAATTAGAACTGGTAGAGCTAATCCCGCAATTTTAGACGACATCAAGGTTGATTATTATGGAAATTTAACTCCACTAAATCAAACATCAAACATATCAGTCGAAGAAGGCAGATCTTTGGTTATTTCTCCTTGGGATAAAAACTTGATCCCAGAGATTGAAAAAGCAATTATTAGTTCTGATTTAGGCTTGAATCCGAGCACTGCTTCAGACTTAATAAGGCTTACGATGCCTGCTCTAACTGAAGAATCAAGGCAAAATTACATAAAGCAAGCTAGATCTGAAGCTGAGAATTCAAGAGTTTCAATTAGAAATAATAGGAGAGATGCGAACAATAAAGCAAAGGAATTTCAAACGAACTCAGAAATATCCGAAGATGAGCTTCGAAGAATTGAGGATTTAATTCAAAAAGAAACAGATAAATATATACTGATAGTTGATGAAGAATTAAAATCGAAAGAAGCTGATTTGATAGAAATATAGTTTTGCCACTATGGCTAAAAATAAAAAAATCTCAAACTCTCCTCCTAAAAATATCGGGATCATAATGGATGGAAACGGAAGATGGGCGTTACAAAATTCATTTAAAATAAGCAAAGGTCATTCAAAAGGGGTTGAAACTGTTAAGGAAATTGTAAAGGAATCTATAAATCAAAATGTAGAGTCATTAACGCTTTTTGCATTTAGTAATGAAAATTGGTTAAGGCCTAAAATTGAAGTAAATTCAATAAAAAATTTAATTTTAAAATCAATTGATGATCAGTTACCTGAATTAATTGAACAAAAAGTTAAGTTGAATTTTTTTGGTAATTTAGAAAAGTTTGGAAAAAGAATTACAAATAAAATTAATTATGCTCAGGAAAATACTTTTTTTACTAAACCTAACTTAAACTTGAACATTGCTCTCAGCTATGGAGGCAGACAAGATATTCTTGATACATTTAAAGCGATTTTAAAAGATGTTAAAAAGGGAAAAGTTGAGCTTGATAACATTTCTGAAGATTTATTTTTCAAGTATTCATATACGCCAATAGACAACATAGATCTAATAATAAGAACAGGTGGTGAAAATAGAATTAGCAATTTTCTTCTATATCAAATTGCATATTCAGAAATTTTTTTTACAAAAAAGTTTTGGCCTGATTTTTCGAAGAATGATTTAAAAAGATACATAAATAAGTTTAAAAAAATTGATAGAAGATTTGGTAAGAGGTCATAAATTGCAATTTTTAATAAGATCAGTCACAGCTTTAGCAATTTCTATTTTTGTTTTGTTTATCTTTTACTTTCAGAATAAGTATCTCGTCATGCTTTTAGCATTTTTGATTCTGTATCTTTTATTGCGTGAATGGTCAAAATGCTCACAAAAGAATAACTTTTATTTAGATAGTTTTTTATTTTTTTTAATTTGTTTTTTTGTTATCTTTTTTATTTCTAAAATTTCGACCTTTGCACTAGTTATCTCTTCTGTTTTTTGGATATTTTTTTCTTTTTTATTACTTAATAATCAATATAAAAAATATGCATTTATATCCTTTAA
>MDTG01195401.1_pt1 | contig 12250 bp, 12 predicted proteins | sample 811421 | NCBI WGS metagenome assembly MDTG01 (sample SAMN05326645, study PRJNA326480) | marine metagenome | isolation source: seawater | place: Pacific Ocean: South East | collected 2011
TAATCTTTTTTTACCTCTAAAATCATTCTTAAAGTTAACATGATTTATACTATAATTAGTTAATAATTGATTAAATTCTTTGGTAAAATTTGGATTAATTTCAAGATAAATTATACCATTTCTTGATAGATTTATTGACGCAAATTCTAGGATTTTTTTGTAAAAATGTAGAGGATTATCTATAGGAGTGAATAGAGCAATGTCTGGTTCATATTTTACATTTTTTTCTAATTGATTTGATTCACTGGGAGGTATATAGGGAGGATTTGATATAATTATGTCATATTTTGTTTTAAGTCTAGAAATTAAGTTAAGATCAAGTTTAATTATTTTGACATTTGATTTAAGATTTTTTTTGTTAATCTCACAAACTTTAAGTGCCTTAGTTGATATATCGCTTATGGTAACATCCAAATTAATATTATTAATGTCTATAGATATCCCAATACAACCTGATCCTGTGCATAAATCAATTACCCTTCTATGACTATTAATATTAAGATGATCATTAATTAACCAATCAACTAGTTCCTCAGTTTCAGGTCTAGGAATCAAAACATTTTCATCTACATAAAAATCTTTTCCATAAAAGTTTTTTTTATTGATTATATAATCAATAGGATAATCATCAATGATCATTTTCATTTTTTGTAGTATGGTATTCTCTAATTCTGAGGATAAATTAAAATTTGGATCTAAGGCAATTTTAATGGGGTCTATGCCACAAATCTCCTTCAAAATAATTTTATATAAAAAATCAGACTCATCATTTGAAAGACGAAGGTTATTTCGATAAACACTTCTCATTTCAATAATATTCATATTAAATTTTTTAACATCCATATAGGACATGCTGTGTGACCTGTATTACCCAATGGTTTATCTATATAATAAAATCCTTTTCTTAGATATAATTTTTGTGCATTAATCATGTTAGGCATAGTCTCTATATAACATTTTTTATAATTAGATTCTACAGCAAAATTTAAACATAATTCAATCATCTTGTCACCAATCCCCCTACCTCTAAGGGATTTATGAAAATACATTTTTTGAAGCTCACATATATCCATGTCACAATCCCTGAGTTGATTTATGCCTGCTCCACCTAAAACTCTATTATTTTCCTCTACAATAAAATATATTGATCTATTAGATTGGTAAAACTCATACATATTATCAATTTCTGGATCCTCATAAGCAGAGCCTTTCCTGGGTATTTCCATCTCAATTAGAACTTCTCTCAATATAACCGATATATGTTTATTGTCAGATTCATTTATGGGTCTAATTAACATAGTTCAGATTTTGACTTAAATTTACAATTCTAAATTTTATTACTTATTAAATTGGATAATATTAAATTCATGAATAGATGTATTGAACTTGCATCAAAGAATATAGGTTATACATATCCAAATCCTTTGGTCGGTTCAGTGATAGTTTATAACAACAAAATAATCGGAGAAGGCTCTCATGCAAAATATGGTGAAAGTCATGCAGAAGTAAATGCAATAAATAGTGTAAAGGATAAAAGATTATTACAAGAGTCTACATTGTATGTTAATCTTGAACCATGTAATCACTATGGTAATACCCCTCCTTGTACTGAAGCAATAATAAATAATAATATTAAAAAAGTTGTAATTGGTTCTCAGGATCCAAACAAATTAGTTAACGGAAGTGGAATCGAAAAACTAAGATTAAGTGGTTGTGATGTTAATTTAGGGGTTTTGAACAAACAGTGTGTTGAACTTAACAAAAGATTTTTTACATATCACAAGTACAAAAGACCTTACATTATTTTAAAATGGGCTGAATCAAAAGATGGATTTATTAGCCCAATAAAATCTAATAAGACATTAAAAAAAGTAAATTGGATATCTGGAGAAAGTGCAAAAAAGTTATCACATACATGGCGAAGCGAAGAGCATTCAATCTTGGTAGGAGTTCAGACAGTTATTGATGATAATCCAAATCTTACTACAAGATTAGTAGGTGGCAGAAATCCCATTAGAATTGTTTTAGACCCAAATAATAGAACACCCAAGAATTCCAAAATCTTTTCTCGTGATTCTGAAACTATTGTGTTAACTAAACAGAATAAAAGAAAAACTTTATCTAATAATCAAAATATTAATTTTGAATCTGTTTTTTCTATATTAAAATCATTACATGATCTTAAAATACAATCAGTTATAGTTGAAGGTGGAACTAGAACATTAAACCACTTTCTTGAAAATAACATTTGGGACTCAGTTAGAGTATTTAAGTCAGCTAAAAAATTAGGTATGGGAATTAAAGGTCCCAAAATAGATTTTAGAGAATTAAATCAATCAAAAATTGGAGAAGATTTTTTATATGAAATTGAAAGATTAAACTTTTAAAAATAGATCTCCAATTATATCTGGACATCTAATTGGTTTCATTGAATTAGAATTTAAAAAAGCTAACTTTGTATTACCTCTAGTTATTATTTTATTATTTTTTGATAAACATATTTCATATTTAAATTCAATTGATGACATTGGCTGTTTCGTGCAGTAAACAATTACATAAAATAAATCACCAAATTTAAGAGGACTTAAAAAATGAATATCACATTTAACTACCGGAAGAATAATGTTATTATTTTCAATTTCATCGTAAGGCATACCCAAATCATCTAGCCATTCAATTCTGGCAAGCTCAAAAAACTTTAGATAATTACTATGATGAACAATACCCATCTGATCAGTTTCACTATATCTTACTTTTATTTTTCTAGTTTTAAAATTCATACATTGTTTTTTTGAAGGAATTTTCACATATTCTTACAAGAATATTAATAACATTTTAATTAAAAAAAAATTAATAATCAATAGCAAAGCGTATTTTTTTTTTATTTTTTTTAATTAATATTTGTAAACGAACTTAAATAATTAATCATTATCATATCCAAAATAAATATAGTCAATAAAAAATGAGTAAATCACCTTCAGCTGTATGGAATAAATGTTTATCCTTTATTAAGGATAATATTCAACCACAAGCTTTTAAAACATGGTTTTTGCCAATTGTTCCAGTGAAGTTGACAGATGATGTATTAAGTATTCAAGTTCCAAGTAAGTTTTTTTATGAATGGCTAGAAGAACATTATGTAAAGATTTTAAAAATTTCATTAACAAAAGAACTAGGATCAAAAGCTAGACTTGTTTATATAATCAAAATGGAGAACACTTTTGGTAATAAAGCTCCATTTACAGAGAGTATTCCCAGTTCTTCGAGTTCAGGAATTAAATCGCAGTCAATAGATTCTCCTTTCAGCAGTTTTGCATCTGAACTTAAAAATCCATTTGTAATACCAGGTATTAGAAATCTTCAAATTGAATCACAACTTAACCCTAGCTATACTTTTGAAAACTTTTTGGAAGGTGATTCTAACAGGCTTGCAAGATCTGCTGGGATTGCAGTCTCTAATAAACCAGGGGGTACATCCTTTAATCCTCTTCTTATCTATGGTGGAGTTGGACTTGGGAAAACCCATTTAGCTCATGCAATTGGAGTAGATGTAAAGCAAAAATATCCGGATAAAACTGTTTTATACATTTCTGCTGAAAAATTTACACAACAATATGTTGATTCTGTCAAAAAAAATACTCGAAATGATTTCATACACTTTTATCAAGTTATGGATGTTTTAATTGTTGATGATGTTCAATTTTTATCTGGTAAATCAGGTACTCAAGATGTATTTTTTCATATTTTTAATCATTTGCACCAAAATGGCAAACAAGTCATTTTAACCTCTGATAAAGCTCCTATTGATATGCAAGATATTGAACAGAGATTATTATCAAGATTTAAGTGGGGCTTGTCAGCTGAGCTTCAAAATCCAAATTTTGAAACCAGAGTTTCAATACTAAAAAATAAATTATACAGAGACGGTGTTGAAATTGATAATGAAGTCATTGAGTATGTTGCAAAAAATATAAATTCTAATGTGAGAGAACTTGAAGGAGCCATAATCTCTCTAATTGCTCAATCCTCATTTAATAGAGCTGAAATTTCAGTTGAACTAGCAAAAGAAGTAATTAATAAATTTGTAAAGAATAATAGGCGAGAAGTATCAATAGATTATATCCAAAAAGTAGTTTCAGATTATTTTCAAATGGATATTCAAACCCTTCAGTCAAAGACTAGAAAAAGACACATTGTGCAAGCTAGACAAATAGCTATGTACTTCGCTAAAAAGTTTACTAAAGCATCACTTGCAAGTATTGGATCTCAAATTGGGAGAAGGGATCATGCTACAGTTCTACATGCATGTAAAACCGTTGATAATCTTAGCTTTACTGACAAACAGTTTAGAAAGTATGTTGATGATTTAAATCAAAAACTTTCAAACTAACTATCTGTAAATACCTCTGCTATTTATCCATCGGATATAGGCCTTTTTGTTTTTATTGTGTCCTTTTAAATCACTAGCAAATAGATGGTATCCTCTATTAGAGGGATTGGCTACCATAAACAAGTAATCATGTTTCTCATAATTTAAGACAGCATCGATTGCTGATATATCTGGCATTGTGATCGGGCCAGGTGGAAGACCTTTTACTTTATATGTGTTAAACTCTGATTCTAGTTTAAGATCTTTATATAAAACCCTTCTAATTATAGTATCAAAATTTTTATAATATTCTTTGATTGTATAAATTACGGTTGGGTCAGCCTGAAGTCTCATTTTATTTTTTAACCTGTTAATATATAGCCCTGCAACTCTTGGTCGTTCATCAACTTTTCTGCTCTCAATTTGAACAATTGATGCGAGAGAGATTACTTCTAATTTATTGAGTCCTAAAGTGTTAGCTTTTTCTGTCCTATCTTGATTCCAGAATTTTTTGTATTCATTGAGCATTTTATCTCTAAATTCTTCTGGGCTAATATCCCAGTATACATCATATGAATTAGGAATAAAAATTGAAAGTATATTTTTTTTGTTAAGATTATTTTCTTTTAGGAAATCTGGATCATTAAAAGCCTTAATTAAAGATAGACTGTCCTCATATATTTGACTTGATACTCTTCCAGCTAAATCCTCAACTCTTTCTTGATTATTAAAAGTAAGTGTAAGAGGAGTATTATTGAACTTTAAAGACCTAATTATATCTTTGTTACCAATTCCTTTTTCTATTTTGAACCTTCCTGTTCTTTTATTATCAATATAACCAAGTCTTTTGGCTACTTTATGAAAAGTTTTCTTTGATTTTATGTATTTTGAAATTGAATCAGAGAATGCCAATGGATCATTTTCTGAAACATATAAAAAAATGCTGTCACTTTCAAAAGAAGTATTATCTCGATAGTAATTATTGTAATAATCAAAACATAGATATCCAAAAATTATTATTGCTGGAAATAAAATTTTATTTAATCTATGCATCTTTTAAAATTTTTTGATAAAGGAGCTCATCATTAAAATCATTATTAAAATATATCCAATCTTTTTTTAATCCTACCAACTTAAATCCATTCTTTTCAAACAAAGCAATACTCTCATGGTTTAAACTAGAAATATTAGCATAAATTTGATGTATAGGAACAAAATTTAGCAAGTAATCCTCAGCTAATTTTAGTGAGGTCGATCCAATACCTTTTGATCTGTATTCTTTAAAAATTATAATTCCTAATCCAACTCTTCGATTTATTATATCGTAATCAAAAAGGTCAATAAAACCATATGAAGTATTATCATCATTAATTACTAGTCTTATTTGTTTATGTTCAGTTATATCTAAGTGAGAATTTTGGATAAATTTTTTTAGGGTGTGTTTAGAGAACGGAGACCTTGTATTTGAGTAAATCCATAGAGATTCATCATTCTCAATGTCATACAACAAGTCTAAATCAGATGGTTCAAGTGCTCTCAAAGATAAATTCATTAGTTGCAAGTTAAACTATAGTTAAAATATAAATATTAAATTTTTAATATGTTATTTTTACAATAAAAAAATGAAGTCATACGTTAAAATATTTGCAGTATCAATTTTCTGCTCTTTAATTACCTTTTTCATACTTAAAAGTCCTAAAAAAACAACAGATATTGATTATCCAACATCATTAAACTGGAGCAATTCACCTAATTATACATTAAATTCATCATCAGTACAAAGGAGCATCAAACCTTCATCTTTACCTGATTTAACTTTTGCTGCAAGTAAATCCATTGATGCTGTTGTTCATGTAAAGAATACAAGTATTATAAAAGATAGTGATAGTTGGGCACTACAATTTTTTTATGGTGACGAATCTAGAAAGAAAGTTGGTACTGGTTCTGGTGTAATAATTTCTCCAGATGGATTTATTATTACAAATTATCATGTAATTGAAAACTCAACAGAGGTTATTGTTACGACTAACAACAACAAGGAATATGAAGCAAAAATTATTGGATCTGATGAAACAACAGATATTGCTGTTCTCAAAATAGATTCAGAAACAACACTTGATTACATCTTTTTTGGTGATTCTGACTCATCACTAGTTGGAGAATGGGTACTAGCAGTAGGTAATCCCTACAATCTAAACTCAACAGTTACGGCAGGTATTATTAGCTCAAAATCGAGAGACCTTAATGAATATGATCAAAAAAATCAGTCTTTTATCCAAACTGATGCTGCTGTTAACTTTGGAAATAGTGGTGGAGCACTAGTTAACATTAAAGGAGAATTAATAGGAATTAATACACTTATTCAGTCAATGACTGGTGGTTATGTTGGATACTCTTTTGCTGTTCCAAGTAACACTGTTAGAAAGATATTTGAGGATATTATTGAGTATGGAGATGTTCAAAAGGGTTTGCTTGGAGTTAGAGGAGTTGCTTTGAAATCATCATATTCTGAGCAATTAAATATTAGCGAAACTGAAGGATTCTATGTTGATGAAATTGAAAAAGGTTTTGGAGCTGATATAGCTGGTTTGCAAAGTGGTGACATTATAAAATCTGTTGATGGTTTTAAAATCAATAAATTTTCTGATCTTTCAGGCTACTTGTCATCTAAAAGACCTGGTGATAAAGTTAGTGTTAAATATGTAAGAGATGGTGTGTCAATGTCTGCATCTGTAACATTGACTAAAAGTTCTAACTAATGAGAATTGACATATTAACGTTATTTCCTGATGTTTTTGAAAATTTAAATTCATTTTCAATTATAAAAAAAGCTATTGAAAATGAAAAAGTCTCTGTAAACACCCACGACCTCAGAGATTATTGTAGTAATTCAAGAAAAGTTGATGATTATCCATATGGAGGCTCTCCTGGAATGGTTGTCAAAATTGAACCCATATATAATTGTGTTGAATCTCTTAAAAAGAAGACTGATTATGATGAGGTAATATACTTGACACCTGATGGTTTACTTCTTGACCAAAAAGTTTCTAATTCTATTTCAACACTAAAAAATATTATTATAATATGTGGACATTATAAAGGTATCGATCATCGAGTTCGAGATCACATTGTTACAAAGGAAATATCTATAGGCAACTATGTTGTGTATGGCGGAGAACTTCCTGCAGCAGTATTTTGTGACTCCATTATAAGATTACTACCAGGTGTATTAGGAGATGAATCATCTGCTTTGACTGATACTTTTCAAGATAATTTAATTTCTGCTCCAATATATACTAGACCTGAGGTATTCAAAGGCTTACAAGTACCTAAGATTCTATTATCAGGAAATGAAAAAGAAATACAAAAATGGAATGATCAAAAATCGTTAGAGCGTACTAAATTACTTAGACCTAATCTTTTTGATAATGAATAAAAAAAACTTATTTTTGCACGAGTTTAACAAAAGTAAATAGTTAATAAATCACAAATATGGATTCAATAGTAAATTTAGTTCAAGAAAAGCTTATAACGAAAAATGAATTCCCAGTATTTTCTGCTGGTGACACTATAACTGTTTATTACGAAATAAGAGAGGGAGACAAAGTAAGAACCCAGTTCTTCAAGGGTGTAGTAATCCAAATTAAAGGCAGAGGTGAATCAAAAACATTTACAATTCGAAAAATGTCTGGTACAACAGGTGTTGAAAGAATTTTCCCTTTTAATATGCCTGCCTTAAAAAAAATTGAGGTGAACAAAAAAGGTAAAGTAAAGCAATCTCGCATATATTATTTCAGAGAGCTAAGAGGAAAAAAAGCTAGGATAAAAGAACTATAATTTTTTATGTCAAAAATAAAAGTATCCAATCCTGTTGTTGAAATTGATGGGGATGAAATGGCAAGGATCATATGGAAGTTTATAAAGGAAACATTGATTCTTGACTACATTGATTTAGATATAAAGTATTTCGATTTAGGAATTGAATCAAGAGATAAGACGGATGATCAAATTACTGTTGATGCTGCTAATGCAATAAAAAAGTATAACGTTGGAATTAAGTGTGCAACAATTACGCCGGATGAGCAGAGGGTTAAGGAGTTTTCATTAAAGAGAATGTATAAGTCGCCCAATGGTACAATCCGAAATATTGTCGGTGGTACTGTTTTTAGAGAACCTATAATATGTCGATCTATTCCCAGATATGTTCAAGGTTGGTCAAGACCAATTTGTATTGGTAGGCATGCCTTTGGTGATCAATATCGTGCTACAGATACGATTACTCATGGACCAGGTAAACTTGAGATGAGGTTCATTCCAAAGGATGGTGGTAAAACCAAAACTTGGGAAGTTTATAATTTTGAAGAAAGTGGAATAGCAATGTCTATGTATAACATAGATTCTTCTATCTATGGGTTTGCAAGATCATGTATGAATATGGCCCTTACCAAAAGATGGCCTCTTTACTTATCAACAAAAAATACTATTCTTAAAGCTTATGATGGGAGATTTAAGGACATATTTGAAGAAGTTTATATTAATGAATTTAAAAAGAAATTCGAAAAAGAAAATATTACCTACGAGCACAGACTAATTGATGATATGGTTGCAGCTGCAATTAAGTGGAAAGGTGGATTTGTATGGGCTTGTAAAAACTACGACGGTGATGTTCAATCAGATGTTGTTGCTCAAGGTTTTGGTTCACTAGGACTAATGACATCAACATTAGTTACTCCTGACGGAAGAACATTGGAAGCAGAAGCTGCACATGGAACAGTAACAAGACATTACAGGAGATATCAAAAAGGAGAGCAAACATCTACAAACCCAATTGCATCAATTTTTGCTTGGACAAGAGGTTTAATGCATAGAGGTAAACTTGATAATAATCAACATCTAATTGAATTTTGTAAAATCTTAGAACAAACATGTATTGAGACTGTCGAGGATGGTAAAATGACTAAAGACCTTGCTTTGCTTGTGTTTAGAGATGACTTAGTCGAATCTAACTATCTTACAATGCAAGAATTTTTTAAAGAGGTTAAAAAAAATCTAGACATTAGATTAAATTCCAAATAATGAATTTTATCAAGGTTACTGAACAAGAGTCAAATCACAAAGACCTAGATAAAAAATCAATTGAGGAGCTTATTAGATTAATGCATGAAGAAGACAAAAATGTCCTTAAAGCAATTAAGAAAGTTCTACCAAAAATTTCAAAATTAATTAAAGTAATAATTTCCCAGATTAACAAAGGAGGACGTGTTTTTTATATTGGAGCTGGAACTAGCGGAAGATTAGGTGTTCTAGATGCATCTGAATGTCCCCCAACATTTGGTGTCAAGAGTGATAAATTTATTGGATTAATTGCTGGAGGTATACCTGCTCTTTACAGTTCAATTGAATCTGCTGAGGATGATTTAAATAAAGCTTGGAAAGATTTATCAAAAAAAAATATAAATACTAATGACTTTGTATTAGGAATTGCAGCATCTGGAACTACTCCTTATGTTGTTGGTGGACTAAAAGATTGTAAAAGAAATAAAATTCCCACAGGATGTATAGTATGTAACGAGAATTCTCCTGTCGCAAAATATTCAGACAGCAAAGTCGAAGTCATAGTTGGTCCTGAATTTATTACAGGAAGTTCTCGACTAAAATCTGGTACCGCACAAAAATTAATTTTGAACATGATTTCTACTATCACAATGATTCTTGATGGACATGTGAAAGGAAATAAGATGATTGATATGCAGTTAAAAAATTCAAAACTTAATAAAAGAGCAAGGAAGATTTTAATTGATGAATTAAGTATTTCAGATAAAGAAGCTGATAAACTAATTAAAAAGTATAAAAGTGTTCGATTAGCTATTGAAAATTATAAAAATGAATAAATACTTAAAAAAAGGTCTAACCCAGGTTTTTATTGGAATTTCCCTATGTTTTATTGCTCCAGTAATTGTTTCTCAGGCTTTCAATAATGATCAACATCCATTCTTTCTAATTGTACTTTCATTTGGAGCTATTTTATTAATTTTAGCTATTTATTATGGATATAGGGGTATAGCTAATATATTAAATGGAACACTTGGGCCTAAGAATAAATTAAAATAAATTATTTTTGAATTAGATTTATAAATTATGATTAACATAACTTTCCCGGATAACTCTGTAAAAGAATTTGCTGAAGGTACTAAAGTAATTGATGTTGCTAAGAGCATAAGTGAGGGTTTAGCTAGGAAAGTTATTTCAGCATCATTCAACAATGAAATTGTTGAAATTCAATCTGAATTAAATTCAGATGGGGATATAAAGCTTTATACTTGGGATCAAGACGAAGGAAAACAGGCGTTTTGGCATTCTTCTGCACATATTTTGGCACAAACAATTAAATTTTTCTATCCAAAGTCTAAACTAACAATAGGTCCCTCAATTGAAAATGGTTTCTACTATGATGTTGATTTTGGCGGGGAATCTATTTCAGAAAAAGATTTTAACAAAATTGAATCAAAATTTATAGAGTTTGCAAGAGAAGATCATGAATTCAAATTAAAATCTGTTTCAAAAAAAGAGGCACTAGAATTTTACAAGAATGAAAAAAATGAATATAAAATTGAATTAATTGAATCTTTAGAGGATGGCACTATTTCCTTCTGTAATCACTCAGACTTTAGTGATTTATGTAAAGGAGGACATATTCCATCTACTGGAAGAGTTAAAGCAGTAAAACTTTTAAATATTGCAGGTGCATATTGGAGAGGTGACGAAAAAAATAATCAATTAACAAGAATTTATGGAATTTCATTTCCCAAGCAAAAATTATTAAATGACTATCTGGAGTTAGTAGAGAAAGCAAAGGAAAGAGATCATAGAAAAATAGGTAAAGAACTAGAATTATTCACATTTTCAAGTAGAGTTGGTAACGGTCTTCCTCTATGGCTTCCTAACGGAACTGAATTGAGAGATCGTTTACAGAATTTTCTTGAAGATGCTCAAAAAAGAGCTGGATACAAAAAGGTTATGTCATCTCATATTGGCTCAAAAGAATTATACGAAACATCTGGCCATTATCAGAAGTATGGTGCCGATAGTTTTCAGCCAATTTATACTCCTAATGATAGTGAAACATTTATTTTAAGGCCAATGAACTGTCCTCATCACTGTGAGATTTATAATGCTAAACCACAAAGCTACAAAGACCTACCCTTAAGACTAGCAGAATTTGGGACTGTTTACAGATATGAACAAAGTGGAGAATTGCATGGTTTGAGCAGAGTCAGAGGTTTTACAGTTGATGATGCTCATATATTTTGTACTCCTGAACAAGTTGACTCTGAATTTAAAAATACTATTGATTTAGTTTTATATGTTTTTAGATCGCTTGGATTTGAAAAATTTTCCGCCCAAGTATCATTAAGAGATCCAGATAATCCAGATAAGTATATTGGTTCGGATAGAAATTGGGAAATTTCTGAGCAAGCCATACTTGATTCTGCAAAGGAAAAGGAACTTGATTATGTTGTTGAGTATGGAGAAGCTGCATTTTATGGACCTAAACTTGACTTCATGGTAAAAGATGCTTTAGGAAGAAGTTGGCAACTAGGAACTATTCAAGTCGATTATAACCTTCCTGAAAGATTTGACCTCACATACAAAGGCAGTAATAACAAAGATTTAAGACCAGTTATGATTCATAGAGCTCCATTTGGAAGCATGGAAAGATTCGTTGCTATTCTACTTGAACATACAGGTGGTTTATTCCCATTGTGGCTCACTACAATTCAAGTAGAAATTTTGATTGTTAGTGAGAACTTTAAAAATTATGGTCAAAAAGTTTTAAATATCTTAGAAAATCACGAAATTCGCGCGCACTTAGATGATAGA
>MDTG01280970.1_pt1 | contig 12250 bp, 12 predicted proteins | sample 811421 | NCBI WGS metagenome assembly MDTG01 (sample SAMN05326645, study PRJNA326480) | marine metagenome | isolation source: seawater | place: Pacific Ocean: South East | collected 2011
AAGGTAATTTGAGGATTACCTGTAAGATAAATGTCTTGTGCGCCATAGGCTACGAGTTGCATTAATCCACCACCCATTATTTATATATAATATATAAATATATTATTTTTAAAAAATAATGATTTAATTAAATTTTAATTAAATAATAATATTAGTTATATAAAATATTTAAATACCCATCACTAATCCTTATAATATTATGTTTTACTAAATAGATATTTACCTCTCTTGATGTACCTGGATTGTTTTTTATATCAAACTCGAAAGTAACATCATTGAATTTTTCTGTAGTAAAATATCCAGATAATTTACTTTGAATTGGATTTAATGAAAAAGAATATGTATATATTGGATTTAAATATGAAGGGTCCTGGTTATTATTTTCTAATAAAGAAAGTCTAGATCCAGAATTAAAGTACATATAGCGATTCACTTGATTAAAATATTTAGCAGGGGCATTATCCACCAATGCGTTTCCATTAAATGTAATAGATGCTGATTCTAAATCATCTAAATAATGATAAGAGTTAGCTTTATTAGTAATATCTTTAATATTCCAAAAAAGATATTTAACAAAATGTGTTTTTAGTACAGAAATTTTCTTATGTGTAGCATTATCAGATACATTTATTTTTTCTAATTGTTCTGGAATTTCAATTAAATACTCTAATGGTTTATTTGCAAATTGTTCTTTTTCTTGAGATGTTAGCTGAGTAAAATTAACTAAAATTTCTAAGTCTTGAATAATTTTAGTACCTTTAGGAAATGTATTTTCATCTTGTATAGAAATATTTATTCCTACATTAGGATTATATAACGCCCATAATGGGAATGCGTTCCCAGGATTTTTATGAAACCATAAAGGCAAGGGTATCGTCAAAAATACAACATTATCTGATGCAGCATTAGGTGCGACATTGTCGTAAGAAAACATGTTTATTAAATCTTTTTTTTGATTTTCAGTATAATTAAGTTCAAAATACGAAAATATAAAATCGCTATCAAGTTTGCATATAACTTTATCATTATATAAAAATTCTACTTTACGAATTATATTAAATATAGTTTCTTTAATATTAAAAGAAGAAGAATCCCATTCAGAATTTTTAAGTAACTTTACTCTTAAATAAATTTCATTAATAACATCGCCATTTTTATCAATACGGAAATAATGGTTAGATCCAGGCTGGGCAAAATCTAAAGTATTTTTATAATTTGAATTAATAACACTCCAATCTAAACCAAATGCTGAATATCTTCTTGGATTTTTTTTAAATAATGTGTGTTTAGCATTTTTATTAAGATATGTATTTTGTTCTCCAATAGCTTGTAAAATGATTTTAGAACCAGACATTTATTATAAATATATATTTTTTAATTATAATAAAATCTTATTATTTATTAAGAACTAAATAGCAAGGAACCCATTCCACTCATAATTCTAAATACATTATAATTAGTAGCATAAATTGTAAGTGTTTTATGCTGTAATGAAAATACATTATCATTAAATGGTGTTACAATAATCTCTTTAGTTTCGCTATTATAGGTCATTACAAATTGATCTCCTCCATTTACATTTCCGACAGAATCATTAGGTGAAACAGTTATATAAAGAGGGGTTTTATTAATTAGATCAGAATTACTTGTGAAGTCTTGGTGTCTTATTAAAATTTTATTACTTGAGTCATCTTCTGTTACTACATAAATCCCATTTTGTGTCTTATCTGTTTTATTTTTTATCAAAATAATATTACCAATAGAAGTTTGAACACTGTCTACAAGATGAATACTCGAAGTATGAGATATCCTATTCTCTTCAGTTAATGGCAAAACAGCAGCATCTCCTCCACCAATGCTGATGCCATATTCAGCCAAATCAACTGTAAAAGTTATATTAGAAGGCCGTTGTAATCTATATTTTATCTGGGCCATTTCTAAATTAGAAAAATTTAATGACCCAGAAGGTTGGTAATCTTCCGGTGACATACAAAACGAATATGAATATACACCCGTTCCTTTTTCGTAATTTGTATAATCGGGGTGTATTTTATTATTGTCAGTGTTATAATCTCTTATAGATTTAAGTTTGCATCCATTATGATATTGATACTGTTGTACGTTTCTGTAAAACGATGCAGGTAGCTCTTCTGTCATTTCTTTTCCATTTAATATTAATTGTGCACCTATCATCTGATCTTTTCCTACGTGTAATCCATTCCAATAATTACAACTTAAAATTCCTTTATTATAATAATTATAAGGATACGACGATTTGTCTAATACAAAACCATTACTATCCTGAAAAGTCCATACGAGCTCTTTAACCGGATGGTTAAATCGCAAATCTGTTTTATGATTTATTTTTTCAAATAATTCATTAGAACTTGATTTATGTAAATTAACAGGATTGTTCAAACTTGTTTGAACTTGTGTAATTAAATATTCGTGGCTATTAGATATAAATAATCTTCTTTCTTCGTTGTCAAGATGAATATATTCACATAATAATTGAACATTTTTTATACTAAATGTAGTGTCTTGATGAAATGTGTCAGCACCGTTTATATTTTTATGTTGTGAATAAATATTAACCTCATTTGCTGATTTAAATTTAATTTCTAATTTAATATCATTGTATTGAAGTGCTAATAATGGCAGAGACAGTCCTACATTATTGTTAAACCAATATCTTAATGGAATAAATAATTTATTTTCATTAGATTTATTTGACTGAATACTAATCATATCTGATAATGCATTTTGTTTCTCAGACGATTCATTTAGTTCATGATATATTTGTAACCAATGCCCATAGTGTCTATCAATTCGTTGTCCTCCAATATATAAATCAATATAATCAATTAATGAATATGCTAATGGAGTTGCTCTTGTTAAATTATGACTTCCTTTAATATCTAATACAATGTAAGATCTATGTAATAAATCTCCATTTTTGGGAATTTCTATATATATTTTTTTACCAAGTGTATTACTTGAATCACCAATTAAATTTACAAATTGAAAATCAGTTGCAAAATTAGTATGTTTTTTATATACAGATTTAAAAAAAGTAAATTGTGGATTTCCAGTAAGGTATTGATCTTGTTCGCTTTTAATTGATAATGTTAAATAACCTAAGCCCATTTATACTATAAGTATATATAAATTTTTACAAAAAACAACACGTTAAAACAAAACAATTATTTATTAATTGATTTATTAATTAATTTATTATCATATTGTAGTAATTATTTAAAAGATATATATAATATATATAGATGGCTGGCTTACCAAGATTAGTTACAAATAAATATGATAGACCTAAAGAAACTTATCAAGATACTTTACAAAATAAAAAATCTATGTTAGAAAAATTAGAAAATTATGAAAGAGTTGAAAATATTGAAGAAGTTCCAATAAAAACACATATTAGATATGTAACACTTCATAATGAGACAAAAAAACAAATATTTAGGGTAGGAGGAATACTTGAAGCAGTTCATCCTAAATATATATTATTGTCTAATGGAGAATTTAAATGGAGTGTCCAAAGATATCATTACTGTGATGATGCAAGTACAGAAGAACCCGTTTTTGAAACAGTATATTGGAGAAAATTATCGAAAGAAGAACAAGTAACTATTCAAAAGAATGAGCTTCAAGAACAGTTAAATGACTTAGAACAGAGATACAATGAGCTATTAGAAGAAAATCAAAAATTAAAAACATATATAGAAAACAATTTATAAATGATTTAAAAAATACACCATATATAAATTAATGTATTCTGATAAAGAACTAATAGAAATCATACCTACGAATATGATATTTATTAGTTATTTTATAATTATAGCACTTATAATAATTTTTATTCAGGGAATTTATTATATATTATCTTCTACAGTTTATTAATTTGGTTTTTCCAAAAATATTTGAGTATTCATAAACCGTTTTACTTTACTACCAGTTTTATTGAAAAAATCTGCCTGTATCAGATAAAATATAAAAAGAAGTACAAGAGCAACTAAAGAGCCAGTTTTTAACATCTCCATTATATATTTATGTTTAGCAGTAATAATATCTTTACGACTTGTTAATTTAGCACATGATTTTCTAAATTCTTTTTCACTATAACATCTTATTTTATCTCCATAGTTGCGACTATTTTTACTATTACTATTAGGATTATAGTATATTTTTCTTCCATATAAATCTTGAATAGGCCTTGGTTTAGAATTAATGACTCGTTTTAAATTATTATAAAATCTATTAGAACAATTAGAAGGATTGTCTAATATAATCCAAGTAACATTTTCAGTACAAGGTGACCTTGGCAAGGATCCCTGGTAAGTATAAAATGATTTTATTTCGGGTATCATACTATAAATACTCCAGGTATTAGGTGTATTTATATGTTTTTGTTTTCCGGGTATCTTAGGTACAGATTTCGAAAATAGTTCAAAAAAATGACTTGATTTAGATGGTGCATCATTAACATTTATAAAGACAGAAATTATTAATATTTGAGACGTGTCTGGATTTCTATGATTTAATTGTGCTTCTATAGGAAACGACTTCCTATCTATTGTATGAGCAGAAGGTATAGTAAAAGAGATTCTATCTAATTCAAAAACCTGTGTATTATATACAACATACGACCCTGGATCATAATCAATTACTACAGTATTTTTAGTATTAATAAGATTACAAGCAGATGACCTATAATAAAACATTAGATCACATAGAGCTGCACATCGAACTGCTTTATTAGGTTTAATGTCAATAGGAGATTGTTGTCGGCCACTTATACATTGATTAGAAGACATATTTATATTAATCACACATTTTTTTAAGAATAATATTATTACAATATAATATACAAATGTCTCTATTAACAGATTACAAAAACTCTATATTAATAATTATAATAACAGTGGTATTAGGTTATTTTCTTGGTATGACTGTATCTACAGTAGTAGATTATAGATTAAAAGAAACTATAGTAAAACTTCCAAAACAAAATCATAATATAATTGTTAAATTAGACAAAAATAATAACATTAAGAATGTGGAAAAATTTAAATCAGGTAAAAAATCAAAAAAGAACCCAACAAAAAAGTCCAAATCAAAAAAAACTAAAAATTCTACTAAAACTGTTGAACCTTTTGCAAATCCAACAAAGAATGTATGTAAAGACCCTGCCCAGTTATATAAATATAATTTAAAAATGTCTCCTAAAGAAGTAGAAGATCCATTTCATCAGTGGCAGGAATTTGATAAAAATATTAAAATAGAAGATCCTAATTTAAAGAAATATTCTAAAAACTTTAAAAAAAATAGTAATAAAGGTAATTTAAATAGTTCCTTTGTTGCATCTAATCAAGAAGATGCTGATCAAATGTATCAGAAATTTGTAGAAATTTCAAATACTAATGATAAAACTGGTAAAAAAAAATCTAAAAAACTAAAAGTAAAAAACTAATTACTGTAGTTCATTTCTAATATTATCTATTTTATGATAATGATTTGTTTTTAAAGTTTCTATATATGTTTTTAATGTAGAAATTCTTATATTTAGATGATCTATCATAAGTTGATTTTTATTTAAATTAGATATATAACAATCATTTAAATTATTATATAAGCTTTTAAAATCTAAGACTTCTTTGGAAAGGATTTCGATTTGAGAATTTTTAGTTTGTAATAAATTTTTTAAATTATTGTTATTCTCAATATAGTAATCTAATTTAGAGGCCTCTTTATTAATATCTTGTACCTCTATATTAATACCTTTATTAAGCGATTCTATTTTATGTGTATAATTAACTATAATATTAGTAAGATTGTTTATTGTATCTTTTAGTGAGGAAATTAAAGTATCTTTTTGCATAATTACATTAGATAGTTTATCAGAGAATGATTTATCCAATATTATAGCATCATTTTCAGAGTATTCTATTATCGAATCATTTTGACTCATATTATACAGTTCGATATAATAATTATAAATAATCCCCCTCTCTTGTATAATACTATATTATTATTATTCTTAATGTAACTCCTATAAGTGCTTAAAGACTACTAAACAATATATGTTAAACGTTATGATTAATAATACTGATATAATTGCAGGAGATACAAAATCTCCAAATAAAATGGTAGATAATAGCTCAGATGATAATAGTAAAGAGTATTTAGAATTAAAACAGTTTGATGAATTAGACGTGTCGGAATCTATTTTAAGAGGTATTTATTCAATGGGTTTCGAATATCCTTCTTCGATCCAAAGAATAGCAATAAGACCTATGTTAGATAATAAAGATTTAATTGCACAGGCCCAGTCAGGTACTGGTAAAACTGCTACATTTCTAATAGCAGCGTTAGATAAAGTTGATAAAACTATTAATAAGCCACAGATTATTGTTTTATGTCCAAATAGAGAGCTTGCACAGCAAATCTATTTTAATTTCGAAGGTCTTAATGTTCATCATAAAGTAACTGGGGCACTTATTATGGGAGGTACATTAGTTGAAGATAATTTTAAAACATTAGATAATGGAGTTCAATTTATAATAGGAACTCCTGGTAGAATATATGATATGATGAAAAGATATGTACTAAAAACCGAAAGTCTCAAATGTTTTATAATGGATGAAGCAGATGAGATGTTGTCAAAAGGGTTCAAAGATCAAGTGTATGAAATATTTCAATTTATTCCTAAAAAGGCGCAGATATGTTTGTTTAGTGCAACTCTGCCAAATGCTGCATTGGATTTAACTGAGAAATTTATGAGAGAACCAACAAGATTACTTGTTAAATCCGATGAGATAACATTAGAAGGAATTAAACAATATTATCTAGGGGTTGAACACGAAAATTGGAAAACAGCAACATTGTATGATTTGTATGAGAATCTTTCAATGAAACAAACAATCATATTTTGTAATTCAAAAAGAAAAGCGGAATGGTTAAAAGACTCTTTGATGGAAGAAAATTTTACGGTGTCTTGTATTCATAGTGATTTATCTCAAGCTGTTCGTGATAAAACAATGAAAAGTTTTAGAATAGGCACAAGTCGTGTTTTAATTGCAACAGATGTAATTGCCCGTGGAATTGATGTACAACAAGTTGAAATTGTTATAAATTTTGATATACCAAGAGAAATAGAAACATACATTCATCGTATTGGTAGATCTGGAAGATTCGGTCGTAAAGGAATGGCTATAAATTTTGTAACTGATAAAGAATTTCATCATTTAGAAAGAATTCAACAATATTATCATACAGATATTGTACCATTGCCAGAAAATATAAAAGATATTATTAATTAATTTTAATTAAGTACATTTTTATATAAATTCTTTTTATATAATAATGGTTTTAAATAAAACTTCAGATCAGAGGAAAGTGTATAATTCTGTTGTTAAAATTATAAATAGTTCAATTACTCCTGATATTATATTACCATATAATCGTAACGTACATACTACATCACAGGGCGCTGGATTTTTTTTTAAAAAAAACGGTTATATTCTAACAGCTGCCCACGTAATTGTTAGTTCTGCAGAAATATGGATTAAAATACCAAACAGAGGACAAAAGAATTTTAAAGCAAAAATAGTAGGTATATATCCTGCATTTGATCTTGCAATTTTAAAAATTATTGGATTTAATAATAAATATTATTTAGAATTAGGTAATTCAGATAAACTACATCTTAGAGATAAGGTTTATACCATAGGTTACCCTAATAATCCTAAATATCCAATAGTCACATCGGGTACTATATCAGGTACAAGAGAAGATTATATACAAACAGATACCCCTGTTAATCCTGGTAACTCGGGAGGACCATTATTAGATTCTAATAATAAAGTCGTAGGGGTAACTTCTGCAGTCATTAAAAAAAGTGAGAATAGTAGTCTTATTGTACCAATTAATATAGTAAAAAGGAATTTGAGGGCCCTTATGAATACTCCTGGTAAGATAGTGTATAAAAATGTTTTAGGAATTACATATGGGAATGGCACAGATACCTATAAATCATTACACAAAGTACCATCTAAAATTAAAGGAGGTATGGTTATAAAAAATATAGTACCTAAATCACCATTAAGTAAGTTTGCAGAGAAAGGAGATATTATAATTTCACTAAATGATGGAGAGGAAATTTATACATTTGATTATTATGGAGAAACAAATGTTAAATGGGAATATGGAAAGGTCCCAATAGATCATATAGTAAAACGTTGTAAACCAAAACAAAAAATATTAATTAAATTATGGAGTATTTCTAAAAATAAACTAATAGACTGTCCTATAGAATTATCCACATTTAATCAATTATATCCTATACGTAATATTCTACCTCCATTATATATGCCCGATTATGAAGTATTTGGAGGATTAGTTGTTGTTGATTTAACATTAAACCACCTTCTATTAAAACCATTTGAAAAATTACATTACATTATAAGAGATCATAAAATATATAAAAACCATCTTGTAATTACTCATATTTTCCCTAATTCAACTATTGCAGATTATAATACAATACAGGCTATTTCTTTAATAAAAACAGTAAATGGTATAGTTGTAGATAGTGTATCTAAATATAGAACAGTTCTTAAAAAAATTATTAAAGATAAAACTAATAAATATATTATTATTAAAACAGATACCGAGGATTCTGTAGTATTAGATATAAATGAAGTAATTGTACAAGAATCAAAACTAAGCTCTCTATATAAATATCCACTTAGTAATTTAATTAATCAATAAAAATATTAATTTATTATATAATAATATACAAATGTATCAACAAATACAAGACTTATTTAAAAATATGCCAAGAGAACAGTTAGTACTATTATCAGTGGTATCCTTATTAGTATTAGGATTTATTTTATATATGTGCAAGGATTGTGTTCAAAATAAATTTAGAAATATGGGTTTAACAGGATCAGAAGTAGAAACATTTCAAAATAATGATATGGTATTTAGAATGTTTTATGTTAATTGGTGTGGTCACTGTAAAGCAGCTAAACCCGAATTTAAAAAACTCTTAAATAAGAGCCCTTATAAAGGAAAGATTAAAATTGAAATGATTGATAGTGAAGAAAATGAAGAGAATGCCAAACTGGCAGAAGAATCTGGTGTAGAGGGATATCCCACAATTATACTTATGAAAAATGGAGAACCAGTACCATATAATGGAGATAGAACATATTCAGCTTTTGTAGAATTCTTAGATAGTCATATGTAATTTATTTAATACACTATTATTAAATAAATTAATTAGTAATAATTTATACTAATCCATATGGATTATTATAGTTGCTTCCTTGTAAATTATTAGATTCACCATTTAATGGATATTGAACGGTGCCCGTTGCATTTGAATTATTGTCATGATATGCTCCACAACTGGAAAGAGGTTTCCCATTACTAACACCAGAATTATTATTTGCACTTGGGCCACTCAGGGCTCTTTCCTCAGTTTGATTGGAACCCAAATGTGTATTAGGATGATGTGATCTCATAGCAAATTGTTCAATTCTATTAGAACCGAAGCCTTCCTCTTCACTAACGGGAGGTTCTTCTTGAGTTGCAACCAAAGTATTTTGCATTTCGTTATTATCTTGTGCTGCTCCGCTTACACCTGTATCTAATATCTCGCCTATATCACTAAATGTATTGTTAATAAATCCAGAAACATCTCCTATAGTATCTCCTACTACACCCGCAGCCCCTCCAATAGTACTGCTCATTACTCCAGCAACATTATTTATAGTAGAGCCAGCAACATTAGCTACACCACCAATTGTATTTCCTACAACATTTGCAATGTCACCTATTGCATTAGCAGCATTTTCTGATTCAGCTGTAACAATTGTAGACATATCTGTAACTGTTGAACCTACTACATTAGTTAAGTCATTTGCAGTCGTTTTAACTACATTTCTTGTTCCTGTTACTGTATTATTTGCAAGAGCCAATGAATTATCAACTGTATTATTTAATACATTCACTAAATTATTTGTAGTATTTGATGCAATTTTAGAAGCAGGTTTAGAAATACTAGTCGCAGCAGATGACAGAACTGTATGAGTATGTAAAATATTTAATGATACCATAAATATAATAGTTATAGCAAGAGCTCCTACAAAATCTTTATGAGACATGTAGGCTATTAAAAATAATACAGCAGCTCTAAATAAAGTATTATTAAATAATCCCATTAAAGTTGGTGGTAGTCTAATATGTAATCTCGGTCCATACATACTTAAAAATATACATAAAACTGAAAAAACATATACATTTTCTACTAATACATCAGGGTTCATAAAACCCTTAAGGGTGTTTACAAATTCAACCATTATATAATAGATTTATAAATTTTTATTATTCAAATCTATTAATTATTATTTAATTATAATACTTAATATTATTAATTATAGTTTTAATCTACTTCTCTTTTAGTATTAATTGCCATAGCAAGTCCTTCTAGTTCATTTAACCCTTGTTTAATCTTTAGAAGTTGTTCCCTTATTTGCTCTAATTTGTTACTATCTTTATTTTCATTAGCTTTATCTAATTTTTTTGTTAATTTATGTTTATCATCATATAGTTTATCTATTTTATCTTGTAGTAATTTATTTTTTTTCCATTCTTTACATTTTAGGTTGGATACATTACAATAATGTTGTTTGTATTTTTTACATTCTGGATTAATATCTATAAATGGTTTTCCAGTAGTTTTATCAATTATAACAGTTAATCCTGCTAAACTATTAGTAGGTACGCCAAGTTTCGCTATCTCTATTGAAGAATCAGGTTTGCTATCCCAAAAACATTTCATAGGTATTACTTTACTATCTCCCCAGTCCTTATTAGTAAAAACACTCTTTTCAAAAGGGGGGTTCAATTTTGAATATTTATTATAAGCACAATTATTACCTATAGGATACATATTCCTATATGGATTATTTGATATTTCTATTTGTTTAATTTGAAGTATATTGTCTGCAACATATTGTTTTGCTTTTTTCATAAGGGTTGATTCTAATTTTCGAACTCTTGCAAGCTTCTCCTTGTATATTTTACTATTAGTATCATTTTTTTCCATATTAGCTTCTGTTTTCGCTTCATTTAGTTTTTTATCTAATTTTACTAAATAATCCATACGACTTCTTATAAATTTTTCTGAACGGCGTGCGTTATTTTTTAAATCTAATGTAGATTTCTTAGTGTTCCAATATTTACATCTTTGCTGTGATGCCCTGCAATATTCCTCTCTTTTTTTTACACATTCTTCTTTTTTTACATTGTTTGAGTTACAGCATGTTATACATTTTTTAGATTCCAATTTTTTTGTACTGCAATTAGAAATAATGGATGTATCCAATATATTACTATTTTTTTGAAAGGATTCCAATAATTCCTGTGATTGAGAAATACTTGTAAATACTAATAATATAATAGATATTACTAAGGCTGTTTCTATATGTTTTTTGGACGTAAGTATTATAATGATAATTATAAAAAATCGGAATACAGAATGATTAAATATATTCATAATAGATTTTGGCAAATATATATTTTCATAATTAGTATTTCTTGTGAGTAATACTAAAATAGATATATAAAATACAAATAAAATTAAGTTAGTATTCATTTATAATAGATATATAAATTATAATTGAGTACTATAAATTATCTTATTATTTGCTAAAGGTATATTGTTTAATAGTATCGTTTAATTGTTTTTCATAATTAGTTAATTTAGAATTAGGTCGAATAGTATTCATAAAATCTTTAAATGTTTCTGAGGTAAATTCGTTTGTATCAAATCCTTCAGTTAAAGTAGTCTCTTTTAGAAAAGGAGGATTAGGTTTATAATTTTCTAAATTCTTTTTTACTATATTAGTAAATTTAGAGAGATTTTCTTTAGCATTGTCGATTGGATTTGTGTCTTCATCTAAATCTTCGTCCTCTTCTGTATCGACTTCTGGGCCCATTTCATCATCTACTTCTTGATCAATCATTGTATCTTCTTCCTGTTCTACATTTTGGTCAGTTTCTTGATCTACTTCTAAATCATCATTAAATTCATCTACAGGTACTTCAAATCTTTCAATATTTGACCAAAATTCATTTTTTGCCTTGGGTTTATTTTCTAAATTACTATAAAAATTTTCTAATGAAGAAAATTTGTTAATGCTGTTAAAACCTTCTTCTTTTTCTG
>MDTG01291395.1_pt1 | contig 12250 bp, 10 predicted proteins | sample 811421 | NCBI WGS metagenome assembly MDTG01 (sample SAMN05326645, study PRJNA326480) | marine metagenome | isolation source: seawater | place: Pacific Ocean: South East | collected 2011
CTGTATTTAATATTGGTCTTTTAGAAAGAGGTATTTTTACTTGTCCTTGTATAGAGCCAGAAACTTCAGCAACAACCATGCAAGGCGCATTACATTCTTTAAAAAGATTTAATTGATCCCTCATAATTAAAATCTCTTCTTTAACAGTGTTCTTTAATAAATTTGCACCATACCAGCCAGAACATAATTTAAGATTTTCTTTTTCAAGTTTAGGAATTAATTCACTTGAACTTTTCGGAAACTTTCCGCCAGCCTCTATACCAGAAAAACCAATTTCATTAGTTTCTTTTAAACATTGTTCTAGTGTAATATCCCCACCTAATTCTGGAAAATCATCATTACTCCAAGCGATAGGTGAAACTCCAATTTTTATACTCATAATGTAAAAATATTTTTAACTTGTTTTTAAAATATATATATTATTTAATAAATCCACCTCAAATGAAAAAAATTTTAAAATTAGGTATAGTAGGTGGTGGCCCTGGATCTTGGATTGGAAATATTCATAGGATAGCTTCAAGAATTGACGGAAAGTACCAAATATGTGCAGGTTCGTTTTCACGAAATTTGAAAATTAGTAATGCTTTTGGAGCTTCATTAAATTTAGAAAAAAAAAGATGCTACTCTAATTATAAAATTATGGCTAATGCTGAGTCTAATAGAAATGATGGAATTGATGTAGTCGCAATAATGACACCTCCTGGAAGTCATCAAATTATTGCTGAATATTTTATTAAAAAAAATTTTCACGTAATTTCAGATAAGCCATTTGCCGGAACATATAATCAAGCTAAAAAACTTTATTCTGCAATAAAAAAAAATAAAAAAATTATTTATGGTTTAACACACAACTATTCAGCTTACCCAATGGTCAGAATGGCAAAAAAAATAGTTAAAGATAAAAAAATTGGAGAAGTTGAGTTTGTCAATGTTGAATACGTACAAGATTGGTCAAAAGGTATTGTGGTAAATAAAAAAAATTCAAAAAAAATTTTTAGGTGGAAATTGGATAAAAAAATAGTAGGTTCTTCTGCTGTTCTTAATGAAATTGGAACTCATGCATATCACCTAGCTAATTACATTAGTGGTCTTAAAGGAAATTCATTGTTTGCGGACATAAAAAAATACAATAAAAACATTGACCTAGATAATAATGCTCAAGTGCTTCTGAATTATGAAAACGGCGCAAAAGGTTTGCTCTGGACTTGCATCTCAGCACGGGGTGGAAATTACGGCTTAAGAATAAGAATATTTGGCTCAAAGGGCAGTCTAGAGTGGATCCAAAACGATCCAAACTATCTAAAACTAAATCCTGCCAAAGGTGCTGTAAAAATTTTAGAAAAGGGGTTTCATGAAGCAGATTTTTCAAAAAATTTTGCACGTGTAAAACCTGGACACCCAGAAGGTTATGTCGATGCTTTTGCGAATATATACAATGAAGTTGCCGATCATATAAATTACAAGAATAAAAAAAAGGAATATTATTATCCAACAGCTTATGAAGGACTATTAACTGCTAAATTTATTCAAACTTGTTTAGACTCGTCTAGAAAAAAAAGGTGGCTTAGATTTTGATGATTAATGTAGCTTTATTTGGTTTTGGAAGAATTGGACAAATGCACGGTGAGAATTTATTTAAACATCCAAGATTTAAACTTAAATATGTTTATGATAAAGATATAAAACTCGCAAAAAAAGCAGTTACTAAATTTAAGACTACTGCCATAAAGAATTATAAAATAGCTTTGAAAGACAAAGAAATACATGTCATATTTATAGCTTCTTCAACAGCAACACATATTAATTTTATTAGAGAGGCAGCAGCTTATAAAAAAACAATATTTTGTGAAAAGCCACTTGATTTAGATTTAAATAAAATTATTAGCTGCAAAAAATATATTAAAAAATTTTCTCCGCGAATACAAATTGGTTTTAATAGAAGATACGATCCAGGTCATTATTTTTTGAAAAATGCAATAGATAAAAAAAAGATCGGTATTCTTCAAAAAATAATTATAACTTGTAGAGATCCATCTCCACCTCCGTACGCATATCTTAAAACTGCAGGTGGAATTTTTAAAGATATGATAATTCATGATTTTGATTTGATTAGATTTTATTTAAAAAATGATCCAATTTCTGAAGTATTTGCAACAACCAGTGAGTTGTCGGAATATGCAAAATTATTCAAAAGTGTAAAAGATTTTGAATTAGCTACTGTCGTATTAAAGTCTAAAAAAGGAGTTCTGTGCACTATAAATAATGCGAGACATTGCACTTATGGCCATGATCAGAGAGTAGAAGTATTTGGAACTAAAGGAATGTTAATATCAAATAATAAAAGAGATACGGAGGTAGAATTAAGTAATATTAATGGCACTAATTCAAAAGCTAAATTATTAAATTTTTTTATAGAAAGATATAAAGAAGCTTATTATTTACAATTACATGATCTTGCAGATTTAGTTACTAAAAAAAAAAAACCAAGAGCTGATTTTAATGATGGCCATCAAGCTTTAATTTTAGCTATAGCTGCTGCAAAATCATTAAAATTAAAAAAAATCGTCAAAACGAACTAGTTATGCAAATAGGTATCGATGTTGGTGCTACGAAAATTGAAAGCGTTGTTTTAGAAGATAATGGTAAAGAACAACATAGATCTAGAACTAACTGTCCTAAGGATTACAATCTTATATTGTCCACTATAAAAGAAATTAATAGTAGCTTGGAGAGTACATTTAAAAAAAAATTACCAATCGGAGTGTGTCATCCCGGCATACACTCACCTCAAACAGGATTAGTAAAAAATGCGCCAAACTGTTTTTGGCTAGAAAAGAAACCTTTTCAACAGGATTTAAGAAAATTATTAGATAAAGAGGTGTTTTGTGAAAATGATGGTAATTGTTTTGCATTATCTGAGTCAATTGATGGTGCAGCAAAACATTACAAAGTAGTTTATGGGATTATACTTGGTTCTGGTGCAGGAGGAGGTCTTGTGGTTGATCGAAAAATTGTTTCTGGACCAAACGGTGTTGCAGGTGAATGGGGACACAATCAACTTCCTTATTTAGCATCAAAAAAAGAGCAGCTTGATACTAAGTTATATCGAGAAGCTGAGGTTGAAAGTTTTATATCTGGTTTATCCTTAGCTAAAAGATTTAATAAACAATATGAAAAAAATTTGAAAACAAATGAAATTTTTGAACTCTATAGAAAACACGATCTTCAAGCCATTAAGTTTATTGACAATTTTAAAATTAATTTAGCAATGTCTTTGTCTGTAATTATAAATATCCTAGATCCAGATGTCTTTATTTTTGGGGGAGGTGTATCTAATGAAATTAATTTTCTAAACGAGATTCAAACTTTGGTTAGTAAATATGTTAGCGGCAAAGAATATGAAGGTGTTTTTTTAAAACCAAAATATGGAGATGCTAGTGGTGTGCGTGGTGCAGCTAGACTTGGCCGAGAATCAAACTTTTAAAGAAAAACTGCACCTAGGGTTGATTTTAAAATTTAATTAACAAAAAAAACTCTTTATTTTATTGGTTATAAATCTTTTTTTTATAATTCAACTAAAAATTGTATTTTAATATACTGCTTTCATTTTATATTTTGACTACATATAATTTATTTTTTAATAAAGAAATTTAACAAAAACAAAAGAGAGGAAAAAATGAAAAAGATAATAATTGGTTTTTACATCTTTTTAATGCCTAGTTTTGTCAATGCAGCTCCAACTGCAGAAGTTCTACATTGGTGGACTTCAGGTGGAGAAGCAAAAGCATTACAAGTTTTGAAAGATGACTTCGCTAAAGCCGGTGGAGTGTGGAAGGATATGCCTGTAGCTGGTGGTGGTGGAGATGCAGCAATGCAAACTCTTAAAGCAAGAATAGTTGCAAATGATGCCCCTGCAGCAGCGCAAATTAAAGGTCCTACAATTCAGGAATATGACGATGAAGGGGTAGTAGCTCCTTATAATGTTGATGCTGTAGCAAAAGCAGAAGGATGGGATAAACTTTTAAGTAAACAAGTAGCTAGTCACATGAAATGTGCTAATGGCAAATCATATTGTGCAGCTCCAGTAAATATTCACAGAATTGACTGGTTTTGGGCAAACAAAAAAGTCCTAGACTCTAATGGTATTAAGATGCCAAAATCTTGGGCTGAATTTAATGCTGCTGCAGATAAACTTAAAGCAAAAGGAGTAATTCCTTTAGCTCACGGTAGTCAACCTTGGCAAGACGCGACAGTGTTTGAAGCTGTAGCTTTAGGTGTTGGTGGAAATAAATTCTACAAAAAAGCTTTTGTAGATCTTGATCCAGGTACTTTAAGCGGTTCTACTATGGTTAAAGTTTTTGACCAAATGAGAAAGTTAAAAGGTTTTACAGATGCAGGTTCTCCGGGTAGAGACTGGAACGTTGCAACTGGTATGGTTATGGAAGGTAAGGCTGCATTTCAAATTATGGGTGACTGGGCAAAAGGTGAATTTGCTGCTGCCGGAAAAAAACCTAATGTAGATTATATGTGTTCTCCAACTCCGTCTAAAAACGGGTATCTATATAACGTTGACTCATTTATTTTTTACAAAAATGCTGGAAGTGACAAAGTTGAAGGACAAAAACTACTTGCAAGTTTAATGATGGGAAAAAACTTTCAAAGAGTTTTTAACGAATATAAGGGTTCAATTCCTGCAAGACTAGATGTTTCTATGGATACATTTGATTTATGTGCAAAAAAATCAAACGCTGATCTAAAAAATGCTGGTAAAAAAGGTGGATTGTTACCTAGTTTTGCTCATGGTATGGCATTAAGAGGGGCTCAAAAAGGAGCTATTCAAGATGTTGTAACAAAACATTTCAATTCTGATATGTCCTCACAAGATGCTGCCAAACAATTAGCATCTGCTGTTAAGGCATCTCTATAAAATAAAGTCTTAAATTAAACCCTGCGCCAATTAGATATGGCGCAGGTTCTTTTAAAAATTTTGAAATATGTTCTGGTTAAAAAAAAATTTACCAAAAATTGTTTTATCACCATCTTTAGCGTTATTAGCATGGTTTGTTTATGGATTCATTTTATGGACAGCATATATATCTTTTACAAAATCCAAAATTTTACCAAAATATGATCTTTGGGGTATTGGACAATATGTAAGGTTATGGAGTATGGACAGATGGCATACTGCTGTAACAAACTTGGTAATATACACAGTTTTATTCCTTATATTGTGTATAGTTATAGGAATTCTTCTCGCTATTTTACTAGATCAAAAAATTAGAGCTGAAGGTGCTTTAAGAACTATTTATCTTTATCCTATGGCTTTATCTTTTATTGTAACTGGTACTGCTTGGAAGTGGGTTTTAAATCCAACATTAGGAATTGAGAAATTTTTTATTGATATAGGATATGAAAATTTTACATTTGATTGGCTTGTAACACCAGGGATGTCTATCTATTGTATTGTAATTGCAGGTGTATGGCAATCTTCTGGGTTTATTATGGCAATCTTTTTAGCAGGTCTAAGATCTATAGACGATGAAATTTTAAAAGCTGCAAAAATTGATGGAGCGGGTATTTTTTCAATATATTCAAAGATTATTTTACCTATGATGAGACCTGTTTTTATGAGCGCAGTAGTTATATTGGTCCATTTATCTATTAAAAGTTACGACTTAGTAATTGCATTAACTTCTGGTGGTCCTGGTACTTCCTCTGATATGCCTGCAGTATTTATGACTCAGTACGCATTTAATAGAAGCGAAGTTGCGCTTGCCTCATCAAGTGCTATGATGATGTTTTTAACTGTTACAGCTATTGTAATTCCATATTTATATTCAGAATTAAAGAGGGAAGATGGGAAAAGATAACTTAAAATTAAAAGATTTAGAAAGATCTTCAAGAATAAAAAAAATTATTTATAGATGGATTTTATTTATAATTTTAGGAATCTTTGCTATATATTATATTTCACCACTTTATGTGATGCTCGTAACATCATTTAAGTCTATAGAAGAAATAAGACAAGGTAATTTATTTTCTTTACCAAGCACTTTAAATTTTGATGCATGGTTAATTGCGTGGCAAGGTCAAACTTTTAATGAAACATCTGGGTTAAAGATGGATGCTGGAAATGTATTTTTAAAAAATTATTTTTGGAATTCAATGAAAATGGTTGTGCCAGCAGTTTTAATTTCAACAATTTTAGGTGCTTTAAATGGGTACGCTCTAACAAAGTGGAGATTTAAATATGATAATGTAATTTTCCTACTTTTTTTATTTGGTACATTTATACCCTACCAAGCAATTTTACTGCCAATGGCAAGAACCCTTGGAGTTCTTGGTTTGTCAAATTCTATTACAGGATTAGTAGTAGTTCACGTAATATATGGTTTATGTTTTACAACCCTTTTTTGTAGAAATTATTATGTTTCAATTTCGGATGAAATAATAAGAGCAGCAAGAATTGATGGTGCAGGCTTTTTTACAATATTCTTTAAAATTTTATTACCTATTTCATTGCCAATTTTAGTTGTGACTGTTATTTGGCAATTTACACAAATTTGGAATGATTTTCTATTCGGAGCTACTTTTTCTTTTGGTGATGCCGCACCTATACAAGTTGCTTTAAACAATATGGTTTTAACAAGTACTAGCGTTAAAAGATATAATGTAGATATGGCAGCTGCTATTATTGCTGGTATACCTACATTAATTGTTTATGTATTAGCAGGAAAATATTTTATTAGAGGACTTACAGCAGGGTCAGTGAAAGGATAATAATGGCTACATTAAAGATAAATGACATAAATAAAAACTTTGGAAAAACTGAAGTTTTAAAAGGTATAAATTTAGATATTGCCGATGGTGATTTTTTAGTTTTGCTTGGTCCTTCAGGGTGTGGAAAATCAACATTGTTAAATACAATTGCCGGTTTAGAGTCATCTAACAGTGGAGAAATTCTAATAGATAATTATAAAATAAACGAAATGGAACCAAGCGATAGAGACATAGCCTTAGTCTTTCAATCATATGCATTGTATCCTGCTATGACAGTAAAAAAAAATGTGACTTTTGGATTAGAGCAACGAAAAATTTCAAAAGAAAAAATTGAAGACTCCTTAACAAATGTTGCAAATTTATTACAAATAGAACAATTGTTGGAAAGAAAACCTTCACAACTTTCTGGAGGACAAAGACAAAGAGTTGCGATGGGTAGAGCCTTAGTAAGAGATCCAAAGGTATTTTTATTTGATGAACCACTTTCAAATCTTGATGCAAAATTAAGAGTAGAAATGAGACGTGAAATTAAAAAATTACATCAAAAACTGAAAACAACTATTGTATATGTTACACATGATCAGACAGAAGCTATGAGTTTAGGTACTAGTATAGCTATTATGAATCATGGTGTTATACAACAATGTGACAAACCAGAAATGATTTATAAAAAACCACAAAATGTTTTCGTAGCTGATTTTATAGGATCACCTTCAATGAATTTAATAGAAGGTCGTTTAATAAAAGAAGATAATAATTTAAGTTTTGAATGTAAAAATTCAAAAGTTGCGCCCAAAATACCAATTAACAATTATAATTTTACAAATAAAAATGTTAAAAATAATCAAGAAGTTTTGTTTGGTGTACGTCCAGAACATATGTATTTATCGAAAAATAGTAAAAACGAATATGAAATTAAATTAAAAACTATTCTTAGTGAATATATAGGGCATGAACAAATTATTACTTTTAATTATTTTGGGCAAGAACTACTTGGAAAATTTCCATCATCAAATAATATACCTATTGATAAAGAGCTAAACTTATTCTTTGACTTAGACCAAATTTCACTGTTTGATCAACAAACGGAGGAAAGACTATAAATGAAAGTAAAATATTTTGATTTAGAAAATAAATTAGTTTTTATTACAGGAGGTGGTTCAGGAATTGGATCATCAATTGTAGAACATTTTTGTGAACAAAAAAGTAAAGTTTTTTTTGTAGATATTAATGTAGAAGAGTCTCAAAAAGTGATTAAAGTTTGCAAAGAAAAAAAGCTATCTATCCCAACTTTTATAAAATGCGATCTTAAAGATATCAAAGAGACACAAAATATTATTCATAAAATTATTAACGAAAACGGGCCAATACATGTACTTATAAATAATGCAGCTAATGACACACGACATAATATCGATGAAGTTACAGAGGAATATTGGGAAGATAGAATTAATGTCAATTTAAAACATTTTTTTTTCACAATTCAAGCTGCTAAAAAAAGTATGATAGAAAATTTAGGCGGTGTAATTATCAATATGGGATCAGTATCGTGGATGATGGGTGAGGGCGGTATGCCAGCTTACACGACATCTAAGGCTGGAATTTTAGGCATGACAAGGTCATTTGCAAGAGACTTAGGTCCTTATAATATTAGAGTTAATTCGATAGTTCCCGGCTCTATAGCAACCGAAAGGCAAGTAAAAATGTGGCTTACACCAGAATATAAAAAATTTATTTTAGATAAACAATGTTTAAAACGTCAGTTAACGCCAGCTGATGTTGCACAAGTTGTTTTATTTTATTCCTCTGATCAATCATCTGGATGTACAAATCATTATTACATGGTAGATGCTGGAATAATTTAGATAGTATTTAAAAATTCAGAAGTTTTTTTACTGCCTTATCTGGAAAATATTCAGGTTTATAACAAGTAGATTTAATCTCTTCTGGCTTACCAGTTTGAGAGGCTTTCATAGTAGAGTCTATTATATCTAAAACATGTAATGCCAACTCACCTGAACATCTATGTTCAGTTTTTGTTTCGATACAATAAGCCATTTCTGATAACCCAACTCCTCTATAGTTAGCATTCTTTGCAGATTCATTTGGTCTGGTACTCTGACTTGTAATATTAATTTTACCAAGTTCAAGCTCTTCTGTTTTATGTTCGCTCCATTGTCCATCCGATCTAACTGACGTAAAGCATGAACCACCAAACATGTTTGGGTCAGGAACTATTACCGATCCTTTGGTTCCATAAAGTTCTATATGGTTTCTTTGATGTATTAGTACATCAAATGATAATGTTATTTGTATAATCGCCCCATTTGTAAACTGAATTGTAGCAAGATAAGTTGTAGGACAATTTACTTTAAATTTTTTTCCTTTTTTTAAACCAGTACCGATTTCCCTTTCCTCGAAAACTTTCGTACACTTACTTTGTACTTGCTTTGCGGGACCTAATAAACTTACTAAAGCTGTAAAGTAATATGGACCCATATCTATAACTGGTCCGCCACCAGATTTTTCAAACCATGGTTCTGGATTTGGGTGATAAGATTGTATACCAGGATATGCAAACATTGCATTACCTAATTTTATTTCTCCTATTAATTGATTATCTATGATTTCTTTTGTTTTTTGAATTCCTCCACCTAAAAAAGTATCTGGCGCACAACCTATATATAGATTTTTTTCTTTGGCTTTATTAAGAAGTTTTTTACCATCTTCGAAGTTAATTGCCATCGGTTTTTCGCTATATATATGTTTTCCTGCATCTAATGATCTGTTCGCAATTTCATAATGTGCTTTTGGTATTGTCAGATTTAAAATGATTTCAATTTCTTTATCTTTTAGTATTTCATTGACAGTTAATGCTTGAATATTATTAGTTTTTGCACAGTTTTTAGCTATGTCCATATTAATATCTGCACATTTAACTATTTTAAAGTTGTTAAAATATCTATGAGCTCTGAAATATGTTTCTGCTATATGCCCACATCCTATAAGGCCAACTTTGAAAACTTTATTCATAATTATTTAAAGTTTAAACACCTTGTCTTTGTTTTGTTTTACCTTTTTGATGTTCTTTTAGAGCTTTCTTATTTTCAGAACTAGATGGTATTTGTAGAGTAGGGCTTTCCCAAAACGCTGAACCTTCTATCCATTTATAACCATCTGTCTTAATGCAAATAACGTATGTATTTTTTGATTTTTTAGCTCTTTTAAATGCCTCCTCTAGCTCAGTAATAGATCCTACATTTTCAGAATCTGCGCCCATACTTTGAGCGTGCTTTGCAAAATCAACTGGTAATAAATTAGAAATTTTTGAGGAATCAAGTAAGCAATTAAATTCTTTACCGCCTTTATATAATTGAAGTCTATTAATGACTGCATGCCCACCATTATCACAAACAATAATGATCAATTTATGATCAGTTAAAACAGCGCTGTAAATATCTGAATTATAGAGAAGATAAGAACCATCGCCTACAAATGATATTACTTCCTTATCTCTGTTAGCCATTTTAATTCCTAAAGCTCCAGAAATTTCATAGCCCATGCAACTAAAACCCCATTCACTTTCATGTGTGTTAAGTTCTCTTGGTCTCCATACTTGTACAACTTCTCCTACTAAACCTCCCGCTGCCGTAACTGCTATATCTGTTGGATCTGAATTTCTGTAAATTGCTCCAACAGCTTGAGCATAAGATGGTAATTTTTGATTGCTTGGTCCACTTTCTTTTTCAATATGGTCATTCCAACTTTTTTGTTCTAAGACAGATTTTTTATGCCAATCGTCTGGACCTATCCAAGAACCTAGAGCTTGAGAAAGTTCTTTTAAAGTAACCTTGGCATCGCCTACGATAGCACATGCCATATGTTTGTTCGCATCAAATTTTGCAGTATTAATTGAAACTAATTTAAAGTTTGGATTTTCAAAATTAGTCCAAGACCCTGTTGTAAAATCTGCAAGTTTAGTTCCTACGGCAATGGCTAAATCTGTTTCTTTCGATAAATTATTTGCAGCTTTTCCACCAAGGCCACCAATAGCCCCAACAAAATGGGTATGATCTTTTTTTAATGTAGAATATCCCATAATGGTCTGTGTAACAGGTATATTGTGTTTTTTTGCAAAATTACTTAATTCTTGCGTTGCCTCAGAGTAAAAAACTCCACCACCAGAAATTAAAATAGGTTTTTTTGATTTCTTTATTAATTCACACGCTTCATTAATTTGAAAATCATCAGGTCGTGGTCGTCTAATACTATGAATTTTTTCTTTAAAAAATACTTCTGGGTAATCATAAACTTCACCCTGTACATCTTGAGATAAAGCTATACAAGTTGGACCACAATCTGCAGGATCTAACATTACTTGGATTGCTTGGGGTAAGCTTTGAAGTATCTGCTCGGGTCTTATAATTCTGTCAAAATATCTAGTTACAGGTTTAAACGCATCATTTGCAGTAACATTTGGCGCGTTAAAATGTTCTACTTGTTGAAGTACAGGATCGGGCATTCTATTTGCGAAAGTATCACCTGGCAAAAAAAGTATAGGTATGCGATTACTCATGGCTACTGCTGCTGCCGTTACCATATTTGTTGAACCTGGACCTACAGAAGATGTAGCGACAAAAATCTGTTTACGTCTTTTTGCTCTAGAGTATGCGATCCCTGTTAAAGCCATATTTTGTTCATGATGACCTCTCCAGGTAGGAAGTTCTTTTTTATTTTCTTCTAATGCTTGACCTAAACAAGCAACATTTCCATGTCCAAATATAGCAAAAACACCAGGGAATAGAGGTTCTTTTTTTCCGCCGATGAGTATTTTTTGCGATATTAGATATTTAATTAGAGCGTGGGAACAAGTTAGTTGAATTGTTTTCATAATTTTATTAAATTGCAAATTAATTAATTAACTTCAATTAAGCAATAATAATTTTTATGTACGAAAAATTCGGACAATTTATAGACGGTAAATGGCAAAAATCTGAAAAGGGTGAAACTTACAATGTTATAAATCCAGCAACAGAAGAAGTAATAGGAAAAGCATCAAAAGCTTCAGAAAATGATGTTAACAAAGCGCTTAAGTCAGCAAAAAAAGGTTTGGATGTTTGGAGAAAAACTCCTCCTTGGGAAAGAGCAAAAATCATTCGAAAAATTGCTGACCTAATGAGAGAACGAAAAGATATATTAGCTAAATGGTTAACTTTAGAAGTTGGAAAACCTTTGGCTGAGGCTTTAGGCGAGGTAGGTGGTGCAGCAGATATTTTTGAATGGAATTCTGAGGAGACTAAAAGAATTTATGGACAAATCGTTGAAAGTAGATTTGAAAATACAAGAATGTACGTTAAATATGAACCAGTTGGTGTTGTAGCAGCATTAATACCATGGAATTTTCCAATAGTATTAGCCTCAAGAAAAATTTCTACAGCTTTGGGTGCTGGCTGTTCTGTTATTTGTAAAC
>MDTG01353491.1_pt1 | contig 12250 bp, 6 predicted proteins | sample 811421 | NCBI WGS metagenome assembly MDTG01 (sample SAMN05326645, study PRJNA326480) | marine metagenome | isolation source: seawater | place: Pacific Ocean: South East | collected 2011
GCTACATAACTATCCGATATAGGACTATTACCATCCCATTTATCAATGGATTCGGCTGTCACACCAGACAAATCATTGTCTAAATTCATAAAACCTAACCCATTACAAGAATACGATGAAACACCAGCCGCTGTAATGTATTGTCCAATAGCACAATGACATTGGATACATTTTTTACCCGTTGTATCCGAACTCTTACGATTTAATAAATATGTCGCTGTTTTAGTTTCATCATTTAAAATATCCTCCCATTCAGTGTCTAATTTTATAATAGGTTGTAAATCATTTTTATTCAATAACCCAGAACGTATAGTTTGCTCCACATCGACAACCCATTTTTGCAAATCATTATTTGTTGTTTCCGAACCTGTACATGGTCTATCCATGAAAAATCCAATTGGACAAGTACACATTGTACAAGAACCATCCTCAACACAATATGAATTATACAATAAATTGGATGAAGATGGTGTTTGTGGACTACCACAAGTCGAATCTACCTCCCAGTGAATAATACTATCCCTCCATTCGTATTTTTTACTGTCTATTATAGTTATTTCGCCCAAACCACAAGATGGGGCTCCCTCAGTAGTACCACAAGGATTATCTGTACTTTGTAAATCATACCCATAAAAATTGAGTATACCATCCTCACAATTTGAACTGATAGACATTGATGATGAATATGGATTACTACCAGTGGCGCCATTTCTCGCACCGACATCACCATTTAAACATTGATATGCACCGTCATTTTTACTAATGGCACCGGATGTATAATCATTGTTTAACATCTGTCTATAGTTATTGAAAAAATAACACCGGTTAATATTTCCATGGGGTATATTATCAATCCAATAGTCTCGATGACAATCAAAATTATCACCGTTCGATTCATCATAGTCAGGATGTTGGGTTGATGTATCAGTATGGTCAACATCGTAATAATTAGTCATCCATTTTTTTTCATTACAGTACACTTCACGATAATAATAACCAGTACAGCCATTTCCATCAGCTGTTGATCTACCAGCAGTGGCACACATCTCTTTACATTGATCTTTTGTAGGACCACTCCATTTTGCATCTCTATTCCATAATAAATAACCATTGTAATCCATAGGACATTCGGGATCAAATGAATCTACAATTAAATTTGCTTGAGTATCGGCAGTTTTTTCATCGTCCTTTGTTAGACCGTGGCCAGTAATAAATTTATTAATATAAGCAATGTCACCATCTGTGTACGTATCACCCACAGCAACTTGATTTTCTATATATGAACGTTCAGGCCACGATGTACAACATGGTTCATTGTTGAAGCTGTCATCCCATTCCCCAATTGACCCCATTATTTGACCCCATCCGTCAAAAACACCTTTATCATCTTGCATCGTCGGTGGCTCAAATCCACCCGAACATTCCCTAGGTGAACGCCATCTCTTTGAACAATCTACCCACAATGCAGTATTTCCCTCTCCGTGACCTCGAGTAATACATTTAGAATCTATTATATTGTTAAAATTTATACCCGTTGGAACAATATATTCTATATCGTTCCCATCGGTACCTATCTCATACCCACTTCTTGTTGAGGTTTGTGCTTGACCGTCGCTAGATTTTACCGTGAATTCAGTTACATAACCAATACCTTTATGTAATTTTGGATTCGGTCCACATGTAACCCTCGCTTTTTGTACAATCGTATCTAAATCTTGCGACCCACTACAACCAAACATGTCTTTCCACAAAGTTTTTAAATCTTTCGTCGTTCCTCCATTATTTGCTAGATTTTGGGATATTGTCTTATCGGCATCTATATCACCATGGTAAATACCAACCGGTGGCCACCATCCTTCGTTCGGCATATAACTCTGGCGCTTGTCGGTGGTGTCATGTGAACCATGGCATCCAACATATTTTTGCGTCATTTTTTTGTCGGTTTTAATGTTCTCGAGATCCCTCCAATTTTTTACCCAAGATGTGGCATAAAGATCAGAGACCACATGTCCATCGAAAAAATTAAAATCAACGCCCCATACTGTAGACTTCCCATCATCGAAAAAATTTTGATACACAATATTGTCGTTGTCGTTGCTATTATATTCGCCATGTTTATCGGGGTAAAATGCATAACCTGATCTTCTATCAAAATAGCCACTACTTAATGTTATGGAAGAATCGCCCCCCCATTCTTCAACATAAGAACCGTCCGTAGTATACACTGTATCCATGTTACATGTCAAGGCTCTTCTATTATATAGATGTGTATCTAGAAGAAGAAAGGCATTATTGGGAAAGAAATGATTTTCCCCTGACACAGCGGCAACAGTTGAAGGAAATAAAGTTCGTATGCCATTTGTATGGACTGATTTTCCTTTCGCCAGCGAACCTTGATCCCACTTCAAATTGAGGTAAATTTCAGTTCCGGATATGGATGTCAATCGTATATTAAATTTAGCTGGAATGGAAGAATCGCTTTTAGTGGAACGTCCCCTGCTGTTCAGCCAATATTTAGCATCACCGGAGGGGTTATTTGTCTGCATCCCGGATCCCTGTTGTACCCACGGCTGTAATGGGTTCCAGTTTTCAGCATGCTTATTAAACGTAAACATTAACTTGTTTTTACTATTGCTCACGGAGTCCGCCGCGCTGGCGGCGGTAGTAATAATATCCCAAAATTTCCAATGGCCTAAAGAAAACGTGCCATCACCGCCACCTCCAGTGGTCTTCACAATACCCATCCATTTTTCTTTCACACATTCTTCTTTTGTATTTGCCAACGATAAACCTTGTTGGTCTGTGACTGACGCGGCCCGCTGGTGATCTTCACAATGAGAACATTGTGTAAACTTACCCCCGTCTGGGTTATTATAAATAGTGTTACCTATAGTACCGTCCCATAAACCTATTTGTTCATACACATCGTTGCTTAATACCTCTCTAAAAAAACCAGTACATTTTACACGCATCGAAGGATTTCTAAAATAACCCGGTGATGCCGCTGCTATTCTAGATATACCATCGTCTTCCATTTCTAAATTGCCACCCGGACAAGATGTTTTTAATATTTCAGACATAGTAGGTACAGTTCTTAAACGGTCATGACCATTCTCAATGTAACCTTCATCGTCCGATACACTAAAATCGGAGTAATAATTGATGACCATAGTATGATAATTAGAATCTACATCCTCTTCGTATGAACATGATGTACCGTCATATATACCGCCTCCATTTGCACATGTTGTACTGCCATCACTGTTTTGTGTATATGTTTGATAAGGAATAATTACTTTATACACATCACTCGTTTGTTCTCCACCATCTACTTCACTAACACCATCTGTGTATGTCGAAGGTATTATTACTAAATTATAACTTTTAGAATCATCATCGGGGTCTGGTTCCCCACACTTTCGCGAAATCCATTCACCACGTGGCTCTATTTTTAAATAAGTTCTAGTTCTATCTGATTGATGATTATCGTTTTCATATGCCTTCCAGCCTTCTGTAGGTATATAACCCGGTCCGGCATAATGTATAAGTGTATCACTGTGTTTCCCCTTCCAATTAAACGCATTGCATTTATCCAACATACCGACATTCGGGTGGTCGCCGGTCAAAGTTTGGGTCATATCTGGGTAATCACCTGAACAGCCACCACCATCATTAGAATTACCGACAGCTTGCGCATCCATAGTTAAAGACGATGGGTTGTATTTATCAAAATCCCATTCATTTTGAAATTCACGTGGAGCAGCGAATCCTCTATACACATAAGCGCCATTTTTTACTTCCGCCTTTTCAAATTCATTTTCCAACGTTTCTTCTTGAAATATACCCAAATCAGGTGTTTTTGTCCATAGAATACATTTATGACCATTACTACCAGCAATGCTTCCTCTCCATGTATAACCAATGCATTTACTGTTATCTGTTACATTTCTAGACAAAACTACTAGATTTTCACGTTTCAATTGGAAATAAATATTAAATTCGTAATTTGGTTTATCTTGTGTGACCCATTGACCACCATCGTCTGCTTCCGCTAAATTACCCGGTATCCATAATATATCACCTTCTTTATAACCACTACCTTTTTCTGTCACAACAATGTCTGAAATATAACCACATACAATTGACTGGTAATTCCATGTATATTCGTATCCATCTGGTTTATTGGCGTTACAATCTGCCATGTGTGTTATAGTTATATCAACACGTGCGTTATCACCGGACCTTCTATTACAGTTATTTGCCTCTGTACTCAATCCGCCTACATTACATGCCGAAGGTGGAATATTTGTACTTGAACCATGTCCAAAACAACAATCATGCCGAGCCAATGGGTTGTACGCATATATTGGAATATTTTTATATGTTTTTGTTCCACCATCTGGTGCATCGCCTGAAACAAATGGCATCATTCTATATGGGTAGAATTTACCATTAAAACTATAACTGTTTATATTACTTGACCAAATATTACGAAATTCTTTGTACACGTAGTGGGTTGACCCTAATGACGCTAAATTATCATAAATATCCTGAAAATCTGTTTTTATTGTGACTTTTATACAATGGTAATTCTGTGACACCGTTCCACAATCGGTCGCTCCACCTGATTTTTCATTGTAGTAAATTTGTCCCGCACCGTTATGGAAACAACCTAAAACATTACCATCGTTACTGTCACCCATCCACGACTGCCCAGTATTTTCAGCATACGTTTTACATAGTGCTTTACTTACAGATGTATCGGGAGCACCGCTGTTCGTAAGTTCAAAAAATAATACACCCGGTACTTTATTAATACAAGATACATCAGGGACTTCATCACATGTTCTAGTGTTGGTGTTACTATTGAATTTAACAATCTTAGCATCGCCCCTCGTATCTTTAATACATTTTGAAGGCAGAGAATTATCGTTTACTTCTTCAAATGTGTATCCATCTAGATATTCCGTTGTGTAAATTTCACAATTTACAACATCCATTGTCTGGAGTTTTCCCTGTACACTGGTTGTAATTTCTTCACCATGCCATAGTGGGTCATTAATGAATCTCCCATCACCATCGTATGTACAGCCATACGGAGAATTACATTCACCATTTTCTTCTATACCAAAGAAAGTAGGTTTCTTTATCAATCCTAATAGATTGCCCCCTTCTGTTAAACCACCTAAAAAATTAGTAGGGTCCCAATTCAATTCACATAGTTTTTTACATCTATTTCTACCGCCATAACAATTTGTAATGTCAACGTCCGTATTGGGTGAATAATTGGGTCCCATATTTAACCAATCGGCATCGGTATCAACATCTATAGTCCTATCTGCTTCACCGCATGTAACTTCTCTAGGAACTTCTACACCACCTATAATATTGTTACTGTTTCCAAACATATCTGTATTTAATGAATTGTATTCTGGAATATCATAATCTCTTACCATAAACCAGCGATATTCACCACATGATTGATCATCTAATACGTCGTTATTTGTAGGACATTTTATCTGTTTTCTTTTTAAGTTAGCTGTTGTAGTCGCCGGAATGCCGCTGCTTTTATGACTAACAGTTGTCCACGCATCTTTTAAAATGTCTTGTTGTGTTTTATCAAAATCATTTTCCCAACGAATCCAGTTATATGGTATAGTACGATCCGCGTTGATACATGAATCTCTATTATCTGTGAGCGACGAGGTGTAAAGATTTTCTGGGCCATAATTACTAACTATTCTACCATTCCACGCGTCCCTGTCTGTTATATCGGGTTCATAAATTCTTATAATATCATCATCATCATTACGTTCATTACGATTTTGCGAACCGGTACTCGAGCCGCCACCGTACAAGCACGCTCTCGGATTAGCTGGAGTACACTGGTCATATTCTGCTTGAGCTTCTGCTGTAAAATCCGCCGTTCCCAAATTATTTATTTCAGTTTGTGTCCATTTTCTAACTCGTTTCCAACTATATAACGGTGTCACGTCATTTTTAATGTTTTCTTGACCATTTGAACATTTATTTATAACAGGTATTAAATTTTCTCTATCAAAAGCGGCAACTTCAGGGCATAAATGCGTGTTTGAGTCACAAGCTCCATTGTTTTTACAATCGGCACTACTGGTACATGACCATTTTAAATCAAATTTAAACATGCACATGAGTTCTCCAGCGGGTTTTTTAATATCAATATATTCAATATGATCAACATCATATATTAAAGAACTAGCTTGTCTAGCAGAATTTCCCCTAATATCCGATGACGCCGCTGTATTTAAATGTTCAGCGGCTCTTAATTTCTTTGGGCGTTGTTTTAAATTTCTTCGTGTGTTATAAAAAAAATTATCTTCGAGAGAATTATATTTCGAATCAAATTGAAACCACGCTTTTGGTATTTCTGGGATTCCTGTATCTATTTCATATAAATCATTCGCGTTTACTGAAATTAGTAAAGAGAATAAAAACACATAGAGTAATTGTATCATTTTAAACATGGTAATATGTTTTATATACTGTATATTAATTATAAAAAAAAAGTTATCATATGTTATACATATCCTATTTAAGCGGACACTCTTTTGTATGTTTGTTGTTTCGATCTAGCTGATCTCCATTGGTTGTATTTTTCCAGATTCCATGGGTCACCGGAGGTGGCGTCTTGTGGAGGTATACATGTTTCACTATGTGGTAAAGTTTCTAACACCGTTTGGTATGCTGCCACCGCTCCAGCTGGATTGATTGCACTACCCCTATACATAATTCCTACTAAATTTGGCGCTGTATAATCATCCGTTCCAGACGACTCTGCTGCACCCTGTGTGCATGTTGGATCCCATGACCCGGCTCCATTCACACACTGGCTTATAATTTCATGGCCTTTTAATAATCTACAGATAGGTTCATCTGGATTTAATGGTACAAACATGAATTCAGGGAACCCGTTATCCATTCTTAATTTTCCATTACCTCTCCATTTACCACAATAATAACCACAATCATTTATTACGTTCCCTGACCCAACGGTTGATGAAGTTCTGTCCGTCCATGGATTTTTTATTTTTACATAACCATACATCCATGGACAATCATTGTCTAACCCATTGCATACACCATTGCAATCGGGTATTTGCTTCATTGTATTATAATTCACGGCAGTGGCAGTTGGCGGTTGTTCGTCATCCTTAGGACAGAAATTACCTTCTTTAACAGTCAAACAAACTTCGGAAGTTTCACGACCATAACCAGTGCATGAAGTTGTATCAACATATTGTGAAAAATCACATGCTGTAATACATAATTTACATTTTCCTTCAAATACACCGTCAGCGTTTGGTTCGTAATTTTTAAAATAATTAGGTAAACATGCGGTTTCAATCAATTCCGAAGATATTATATCCAACTGTAAATCATTACAACCTGCTAAGTTGGTCTGTTTCGTATAAGCATCACATTCGCCAATATTACCCTCGGAATCACGCCATGCTAACATATTAACATCGACTAAAAAATAATGATTTTCATCATTTGGATAATCTAATTCAACATCGAATGTTTCATAATTTGGACGTTCTATTAAAATTTTTTGAAAATCTATATGTTTTTTTGACGGGGCTACTAAATCCCCGGTGGGATAACCTTGTGACCATTTATCGGCATTTCCTGACCCCTCTAGATTTGAAAATTCTACAAAGTTCTGTGAACATCCCCCTTCACGTATATGACCTCTCAGACCTAATAAATATAGCATTGATTGTTGTGTTGACCATGTATTAATACTTGCAGACACATCCTGATTATCTTTATTCACATAATTTAAAGTCTGCACCCCAGCGCCATTGGCGACAGCGACATATGGACCCCCCTGCCCGAAAAGTCTAGTATAAAATGGTTGTAATTGAGTCCAATCTGGAATTTTTATCCTAAGTTGAAGTTCTATATCTTCGTCTATTACCATGGGCATCCACTTTTTTTCATAATTTTTACAGACTTCTTTATATTGATTTGCTAATGTCCATAGATCGTCAGCATCGGCGCCATCTGGATATTTGGTACCAATAGATTGAAATCCCCACCATGATTCACATCCCATATTTGCATATTCTACGAAATTTCCCTCCCAATCTTGTCCTTTCCATACCACCCAATTGCCCCCTGTGTCATAATAACCTAGTTCGTATGTAATACCTACCGTATAAAACCAAAGCCTCGAATCACCATTACAGCAAACTTCGGTATCATCTGTTTGCCTACCGTATGTCGATTTAAATGTTATTCTATCACCAGCTTTTATACGTATCGGTAAAGCATTGAATCCCGAGTCGAGACTAAATGATAAGTCGGGAGAGCGAAGGAGGTTTTTCCCATTATCCCTTTGGAGTTTAATTTCTTCTTTCCATGTTTGTCCGACTTCAACATATGGATATTGATCACCGGTGACTGTTGTACAACTCCCACCATATGGTGAATCATTATATTCGTCAAAATTTTCTAATACTTCCGATTTTATCAATCCACCGCGGCTATCAGGATTTTGCGATGTTTTAATAGTTTTCTTTTTCAATGTTTTAACGGATACCACATAATTTAAAGTAGGTGCATTAACCTGCGAGTCTTGACACGCATCGCCATCGTCCGGGTCGGTGGTTACGGCCAGCCCTGCTACATCCCATATATAACTCGCGACCTTTGGGGCGCCCTGCGTCGGATGACCGGGAGTACCTGCTGTTGTGCCCGAGGGTGGTGAAAACCCCGTGTTCGATGCATAACCTTGACCTTCAAAATGTAAATCTATCTCGTAATAATTATTCGTTTCATAATTGACATTAGCTTGTTCACATTCTCTACCAACTTTGAAATACCCCGCTGCTAAATTTGTAGCATCATCATCGGCATATGCACTGACTGGGGCTGCTTTACTAGTAGCTGCTTCAATCCAATTTGTCACCATCGGTGGACTCCAAAATTCTGAACCATAATATTTTTGTTGGGTATCAATTACTGGTCCTGCACATTGATTGGCCGAGATAATGGGATTACAACAACAACCTCCTTCCACGACACCCCGATTTGTTAATGTATTTGGATTATCTTGAAGTTCGGGTGGTTTAATATGCACCTTAGTAATATCTACATGATTTATTTCACATATTTCTTTTCCATTTATTTCATTTACTGAAATAATTTGAGCTCCTACCAAATCACTTATTATATTAACTTTCTCTAATGTATGTTTCCATCCGGATTTAAATTTCTTTTTATGTTTATTATATAATTTACCCATTAACTTTCTCCGTTGAACCCTCCTGTAATTTTTTTCAGATATTTTTAAAGACGATGTTAAACATAACATTATGACAAAAATTAAACATGAAAAGTATAATACATACCCATTCATTTATTATTAATCTTGAACCTTATATAATGTTTTACAGAAAAACGTATAAATGTTTAGAATATTTAATTAAATGAAAAAATATATTATTATATTAGAATGTAAAAACAATGCATTCTATATTGATTTAATACCTAGAATAAAACTACTAAAGACGTTAAAACGATACCATAAAGGGATTGGTTGTAGATGGATTCGCAAAAATCCAGCTGTTAGATTGCTGTTCAAATTAGAATATAAATATAATAAACAATTGGATCACACTGTAGAAAGATGGATGTTTAGTAGAGGTATTAATTTTGTCCGTGGTGGTTCATACAAATCCGCATTGACACCTGAACAAAAAAGAAAATTAAAACGTAAAATAAAATGGGATAGAAAAGCATGTTATACATGTGGGAGATTAAATCATTTTTCAAAGGATTGTAAAGCAACGACATACGTAGACGGAGAAGATATGTCAGATATAGAAGATGAATATGAATCTGCCATTCAAACTAATAATGGATATTCTTATTCGGTAAAAGAAGTGGACAATAGACCAACACCTAATATGACATGGCATTCAATACCACCATAAACAGTTTTAACAGTATATAATTAAATATTTATATTTTAATATGAATACAGAAGCTTTAACTTGTTTTTGTTTATCTTGTATAGTAATTTTTATTTTTTACCCAATCACTGAACACATAATAGGGTATCGTTTTATCAGATTAAAAACATTTGATAAATACCATAAAGATTACATTGTAAAAAATATTATAAAATCATGTTGTTTATTTGCATTGTGTATTGCTAGTGCGAAATATATAATACCCGATTTACGTATGAATATATGGAATACAAAACGAATACAAATATTTGCTTCTTTCTATGTTTCTAATGATGCTGTTGCTTTAGTACGTGTAGAAAAATTACCATTGACTACAAGAATACACCATATTATAACTTGCTTGTTTTTAGTATATGTGTGGAATATTGATTTTAATACATCTTTAGTGGGACAGAAAATATTTGTATATACCGTTTGCTCGGCAATAGCTGCCCCTGTGAATTTCTATTTAGGTATGAGATATTTAGATCCAAAAAATATGGAAATGTTACGTATAGTTTGTAAATATTTATATATGTCTGTCATTATAATAAACTGGACGTATTATGCGTTAACGTTTAATTTAGAAACAGACACGTTAATATATAGTTGCTTAGCTTTTTGGCTATTGCTAGACGACATCATACTAATTAAATGGTTGTGGAGAAAACCTTGAAGGCTTACGACGTTTGCGATTCGAACGAACCAGACCATTGTTTATAAGGCGTTGAGGACTTCTTCTAGTACGAACAGTACGTGTATTTCGTCTCCATTCAGCTTGTTTTCTTTTTAGTTTGCGTGGATTGTCTGCCCCGGTATGTTTATTCCATGCTTCTGATGCCAAATCAAAATCAATGCGAACGTCCACTGCTATCGAACGTGCTCTCAAATTCGCAAAGAACTCTGTCTTTTCATCTTCTGTCAATGTTTTTACAACTTTTGGAATCGTGTCAATTGTTTTTAAAATTTTTAATACGGATTGTTTCATTTTTATTTAATATTTAATAATACATAAAATAATATAAGAATATTCTTTACATATATATGTAATATATTAACCGCATATTCTGATATAAAAATACATTATATTATTATTCAAGAAAAAATAATGTCAGCTTTTCGACCAGCCATGTCTTCTATTCCACAAAAAACTCGATGTCAACTCGAGAACGAAATCATTTCATTGCGAAATAAATTAGCCGTTTATTCTTTACGTCCATGTCCACAGTGTGGAGATAAAAACTGTACATTCAATGCCACTGAAATAACGACCATTTCGGATGACAAAAATGCTCCAGCTGTTCACAATGCTTTGTTATCGAATGTTGGTTCAATGATATTACAAGCGAGGGATAAGATTATAGCACCTGATAATGAATATGTGGAGATAATTATTAAACAAATGAAACCATCACTCAATAAAAAGCGTAAAATTGTCCATGCTGCTCCACCGGCAAAAAAACACGTGAGTGCAATGTATCAACAAAATCAGTGGGCGGCATTTACTGGATATAATAGAAATAATACTAGATATGGTATGGATGAGGAAGAAGAAGAAGAAGAAGAAGAGTGTAAAGTTCAATACAAAACATTGACACCCGATGAGGATACAAACATGAGATGGTCAGTGACGATTAAAAGAAATAAATTACAATAAAAATACATTATCTTTTTCAATATTTTTAGGACTTTTCCAATAATATTCTTCGTTTCTTTTATCTAGAATATTCAAATATTTTAACTTCGAATCATTAAAACATGCATTATAATTATGAGGAATTTTTTTTTCAAGATTAAATTTTCTCGCACAGAGACATTGGACTCGATAACATTTTACAATTTTAAACATTTGATGAAGTATAAACATCTATCATTTATAGTATTTAATATTGTTTGAATTAATATAATGAACCATCAGAAACGTTGTGGATTGATTTTATCATGGATTGTAAAATTTGCATTTATATTAAATCTATTGGAAGACACTTATAATAAATCCACTATATTTACCTATATTAAATGGCCCGTTGCAATATTAGCTTTATATTCACATAATATGACAAGTTTAACACAACCGGGTATTATTAGAACAAAGATGGTGAAGAAAAAAACACCGGATGTGAAACAGCAGGACAGTTATTGGAAAAAATATGTTTCAGAAAAACATGGAAATGTATTGTATCCACCGACTGCCCATTGGTGTTCTGTTCAAGGGGCGATGGTGATGAGAATGGACCATTTTTGTCCATGGA
>MDTG01268087.1_pt1 | contig 12249 bp, 11 predicted proteins | sample 811421 | NCBI WGS metagenome assembly MDTG01 (sample SAMN05326645, study PRJNA326480) | marine metagenome | isolation source: seawater | place: Pacific Ocean: South East | collected 2011
AAGGCTGCTACTGTGTAATCAATATCCATACGAATCAAATTGATTATGTATATTACGTTTGGTATTTACAAGTCATATTTAAATGAAAAATTTAAAAATATTCATTAATCTTACAAGATTAAATCGACCAATAGGTTACTTACTATTATTTTGGCCTTGTAGTTGGGGGTTAGCTTATGCTTATTCCATAAACAAAAATATAGAATTATTTTTATATTATGTTGTTTTGTTTTTTTTAGGTGCTGTTTTAATGAGAAGTGCCGGATGTATAGTAAATGATATGGTTGATAGAAAACTTGACAAAAAAGTTAATCGTACCAAAAATAGGCCTCTAGCAGCAAATTTAATATCTGTAATGACAGCTTCATTTTATGTCTTAATGCTTTGCGGCTTAGCATTTTTTATTTTAATTAAATTTAATTTTTTAACAATTCTTCTGGGAATAGCTTCTATGTCTTTTGCTTTTTCTTATCCATTTATGAAAAGAATAACTTATTGGCCCCAGTTATTTTTAGGTTTGACCTTTAATTGGGGAATTATAATGGCTTGGACCTCAATTAGTAACTATTTAAATATTGATATATTTGTAGTTTATTTATCAGCCATATTTTGGACATTGGGTTATGACACTATTTATGGTGCTCAAGACATTATAGACGATGAAATTATAGGAGTGAAATCAACATCAATTAAATTTAAGTCCATGTTAAAAAAATTTGTTTTTTTATGTTATTCAACCAATTTAATAATACTTTTAATATTTTTTTTAAATAACATGAAAACTTTATATTTCCTAATTCCATTCACAGCTTTTGTCGCAACCTTGTTTTATCAAATATTTATTTTTGATAAAAGAAAACCAAAAACTTGTTTGGAAGCATTCAAAATAAATAATTTTTCTGGATTTTATTTATTTTTAACTTTTTTGACTTTTTCTTTTTAAGATGAAATTTGATGAACTTAAAATAATTTTAAAAAGACTCTATGACGATCATGTAAATAGATATCTAAATAGAATTTTTCTATCATTATTTTTATCCTTAGTTGTTTCAATAAGCACCTCAGCTATTGCCTGGTTACTTGACCCTGCTGTAAAAAAGATATTTATTGAAAATAACCAGACTTATTCTTGGTTAATTCCTTTAGCAATTGTAATAGCTTTTTCCTCTAAAGGTATTTGTTTATATCTTGCAAGAATACTACTTATAAAAACTGGTCAAGAAATATCTGGTGAGCTCCAGACTAAAGTAGCTCGCTACATTTTAAATACTGATGTTTCATCTATTGAAAAAAAACACTCTGGAGAATTTATTTCAAATATAAATTTCGATGCAGGACAAGTAAATTCATTATGCAGCACTGGCATACTAAATTTAATGAAAGATTCTATGACTTTAATAGCTCTTGTTGGTGTTATGTTTTATCAAAATTGGCAATTAACTTTATTCGCTTTAATAATGATGCCTTTAGCGGCTGGATTAGCAAAATCCCTGGGCAAGAGAATTGGTAAAGCGGTTACTGAGGCAGGAGAAATTTCTGGAAAAATGACTGCACACTTATCTGAAATGTTGAAAGCATCTAAAATGATAAGAATTTATCAAAAAGAAGAAGTCGAATACAAAAAATCAAAAGATATTATCTTTCAAATGGTAAACAAAGCATCGAAAATATCTTCAATCATTGTACGAGCCACTCCTCTGATGGAAATATTAACAGGATTTATGATTGCTGGTTTTATTTTTTTTTCAGGTTCACTTATTTCTTCAGGTGAATTACAAGTAAATCAGTTTTTCTCTTTTTTAGCTGCAATGATGCTAGCGTATCAGCCTATAAGATCTTTAGCTACTATCAATATGGTTGTTTTTTCTGGCGCTGCAGGAGCAAAAAGAATTTATAAAGTAATAGATCAACCTATAAAAATTAATAATGATCAAAACTTGCCAAATTTAAATGCATCTGAGGGTAATATAAAATTTTCTAATGTAAGTTTTAAATATGAAAACTCCAACGACAAAGCTGTCAATAATATAAGTTTAGATATTAAAGGAGGAAGCATGGCTGCTTTTGTTGGGCACAGTGGAGCTGGTAAGAGTACAATTATTAATTTATTACCAAGATTTTATGATCCACAAAATGGTGAAATTTATATTGATGGTCAAAATACTAGGTCGATAAATTTAAAATCGTTGAGAAAATCTATTTCACTTGTAAGTCAAGATGTGATTCTTTTTGATACTTCAGTTAAAGAAAATATAATTTATGCAAATTCGAATGCTTCTGAGGATGAGTTTTTAGAGTCTTGTAAATTTGCTGCAGCTGATGAATTTATAAGAGATTTACCTCAGAAACATGACACATTAATAGGTGAAAATGGTGTTAGACTATCTGGTGGACAGAAGCAGAGACTGTCAATCGCTAGGGCCATTCTGAAAAAGTCACCGATTATTCTTTTAGACGAGGCTACATCATCTTTAGATGCTGAGTCAGAGGAGGTTGTACAAAGTGCTATTAAAAATTTAACTAAAAACAAAACAACTTTAGTAATTGCTCATAGATTATCAACTATACACAACGCTGATAAAATTTTTGTAATTAAAAAGGGAAACTTAATAGACTCTGGTAATCATGAGGAACTTATTAAAAATTGTGAATATTATAAATTATTATATGAAAAACAATTAAAATAAAAATTTATGATTTTCATTTACAAAATTTTAACTTTTTTTTTATTTCCAATATTTACTTTTATAATTTACTTAAGAAAATACTTTCATAAAGAAGATAAATTGAGGTTTAAAGAAAAAATATCGATTGTAGAAACTTATTTTCCAAAAGATAAAGAAGTTTTTTGGTTTCATGCTGCTAGTATAGGAGAAACAAATAGCGCTTTACCTTTAATTGAAAAATTAATTAAAGATAACGAAAATGTATTTATTTTGCTAACTTCAACCACTTTGAGTTCAAGTAAATTAATTGAAAAAAAAAAATTTAATCAAAGTTGTTTTCAGCACCGATTTTTTCCATTAGATGTTCAGTTTCTAATAAAAAAATTTTTAAATCATTGGAAACCTAAAATAGTAGTTTTTATTGACTCTGAAATTTGGCCTAATTTTCTACTAGAAATTTCAAAAAGAAAAATACCGTTAGTATTACTTAACGGAAGAATTACGGAAAAAACATTTAAGAGATGGAAAATTCTTCCTTTCTCCTCTAAAAAATTATTTGGACTTTATAATTTATGTTTGTCATCTAGTAAAGAGTCTGAAAAAAATCTAAGATCGTTAGGTGCAAAAAATGTCAAATTTATAGGAAATCTAAAATTTTGTTCAAGAGTAAATCATCCTAAAGATTCTATTGACCTAAAAAATATTTTTAATAATCATTCTCTTTGGTGCGCAGCGAGTACACATTCTGGGGAAGAAGAAATTATTCTGAAAACTCATATACAATTAAAAAGTAAAGGTATAAATGTTGTAACTATTATTATTCCTCGTCATATCGCCCGATCTAAAAATATATTAAAAATGTGCAATGATTATAAATTGAATAGTCAAATTGTAAAAAAATATCATGAAATATCAAAAGAAAATGAAGTTCTAATAATAAATACAATAGGAGAAATGATTTATTATTTTAATAATTGTAACAGTGTTTTTGTTGGAAAATCGTTTTCAAAAAAATTAATTAAAGTTGGAGGACAAAATCCTATTGAACCAGTCAAATGTGGATGTAAGATATATCATGGTCCCTATGTTTCAAATTTTAAAGAAATTTTTAGTTTTTTAAATCAAAAAAAAATTGCATATGAAGTTGTTAATGAAAATGATCTGTCTGAAAATTTATTTAAAGACTTTACTAGTAATAATACTTCTAATAGAGAACACATCACGGAGATCAATAATTATGGTGAAAAAATATTAACTTTGACAACTAAAGAAGTTTTAAAAATAAAAAATGAAATTTAGAAAACCAAAATTTTGGAATAACATAAATTTATTCTCTATTTGTTTGCTACCACTTTCCATAGTTACTTTCATATTTAATAACTTCAAATTATTTTTTATTAAAGAGCAAAGGTATAATATTCCCATAATATGTGTAGGAAATATCTACGTAGGGGGTACAGGCAAAACTCCTCTAAGTATTTATATCTATAATTTACTCAAAAAAAAATTTAAGCCGGGAATAATAAAAAAATATTACAGTTCACATATGGACGAAATTAATTTGATTAAAAGCAGGGTTAAACATTTATTTTTCGACAAAAAAAGAAGCTCTTCAATTTCAAAAGCAGAAAGAAATAAAAATAATGTTGTTATATTGGATGATGGTCTGCAAGATATTTCAATAAAAAAAGATCTTAATATTGTATGTTTTAATAGCAAAGACTGTGCTGGAAACGGATTTTTATTACCAGCAGGACCATTGAGAGAGGGGCTAAATAAAATTAATAATTGCCAAATAGCTGTTATTAATGGAAAGAAAAATATAGCTTTTGAAAAGAAATTAAAACTTTTATCAAATTGTCCTAAAATTTTTCGATCAGAGTATAAAATTAAAAATATAAAGAGATACAGGGGTAAAAAATTGCTTGCTTTTGCAGGTATTGGAAATCCTGAAAATTTTTTTGATTTGTTAAAAAATTACGGGTTAAATATAAAAGAAAGAATTTTTTTTCCAGACCATTACGCTTATAGCAAAAACGAGATAAAAAATTTGATGAATATAGCAAAAGATAAACGTTTAGATATTATAACCACAGAAAAAGATTATTTTAGAATTAAAAAATTAGGGTTTAAAAAAATTAAATATATTTCTATTGAGTTTAAAATACTAAAATATAAAAGTTTTCAAAAAGAAGTGATGAAATATTTATGAGAAAAAAGATTTTATATTTTTTTCAGGCAATAATAGTTTATCTATTTTTTTTGATTTCGAAGATAATTGGCTTAAAGTTAAGTAGAATTTTATTTTCATTCATTTTTATAAAAATTGGTAATTTATTTAGATCCAAAAATAAAATTTATGAAAATTTAGAGAAAATCTGTCCTGATAAAAGTATTTTAGAAAAGAGAGTGACCATAGATAAAATGTGGTCAAACTACGGGAAAACTTTTACAGAATATGTTTATTTAAACGTATTTAAAAAAAGAACTAATCACATTAAAATTAAAAATAAAAAAATTATTGATGAAATAGTTCAAAATAACAAACAAGTCGTTTTTATTTCTGGGCATTTTTCTAACTTTGAGTTAATGTCTATGGAATTGACAAAAGCTAAGGTAAAACTAGCAACAATTTATAGACCATTAAACAATTTTTTTTTAAATCCATTCATGGAATACATTAGAAAAACTTTTGTATGTAAACATCAAATAAAAAAGGGGTTAAATGGAGTAAAAGAGGCGCTTGAATTCATGAAACAAGGTTACAGTATTGCTTTAATGGTAGATCAAAGGGTGAGTGAAGGCTCGAAATTAAATTTTTTTAATAGTGATGCTTACACAACAACCTTACCGGCGCAATTAGCAACTAGATTCAATTGTGAAATAATTCCTATTTATATTTCTAGAGGGATTGACGATAAGTTCGAAATGGAAATTTTAAACCCAATTCAAATATCTGAAAACTTAAAAAAGGATAAAGAATTAATTACTAAAAAAATTAATGAAATTATCGAAAAACTAATATTACGAGATCCCAGTCAATGGATTTTGACGCATGATAGATGGAAATAACACCAATAAATATTTAATTACTTGATTTTTCGTATCTTTGTTTAACCTCTTTGGGTGAGAAATAAGCTTCTTGAAGTTCTACATTCCAGTAATTTAAATTCTCAAGTAGAATTTTTTTTTTTGAGATAGCGCACTCAACGTAATCACCTTTTTCGATGACTTCAAAGGTGTTAGCTAAATATCTTAATTTTGCTTTTATCCCACTCATAATTAAAATAATATATATCAAATCTTAATATATGAATATCGCTTTAATTGGTAGCGGGGGACGGGAGGATGCTTTATGCAGAAAGTTAAAGGAGTCTAAAAAAACTAATAATATATTTTGTATACCAGGTAATGCTGGGACATCTAAAATAGCAACTAACTTGGATATTGATTTTCTTAACTTCCAGTTGTTGCTCAAGACACTAAAATTTTTCAAAATTCAACTAGTTGTAGTTGGGCCAGAGGAACCCTTGGTTAAAGGTTTGGTAAATTTTCTTGAAAAAAATAAAATTAAAGTTTTTGGCCCAAACAAATTTGCTTCAAAGCTTGAAGGCTCTAAGGTGTTTATGAAATTAATTTGTAAAAGGTATAAAATACCTACAGCTAATTTCAAAATTTGTAAAAATAAAAAGGATTTTAAAAATTCTATAAATAAATTTAATCTTCCAGTTGTTGTTAAAGCTGATGGGTTGGCTGCTGGAAAAGGTGTTGTTATATGTAAAACAAGAAATAAGGCATTAGAAATGTCAGAGCTAATATTTAGTGGCAAATTTAAAAGCTCAAATAAGGTTGTTCTTGAGGAGTTTTTGAAAGGTGAAGAAGCAAGTTATTTTTTAGTTATTGATAAAAAAAGTTTTATTCGATTTGGATCTGCCCAAGATCATAAGAAAGTTTATGAAAAAGAATTAGGGCCGAATACAGGTGGAATGGGTGCATATTCACCTGCGCCAATTATTAACAAAGATTTAGAAAAAAAAATAATTGATAGAATTGTAAAACCAACCTTAAAAGCTTTAAAAGATAATAATCAGTTTTACAGAGGTTTTCTTTATGTAGGATTAATGATCAAAAATAACGAACCTTACTTGATTGAATATAATGTGAGAATGGGAGATCCAGAATGTCAAGTAATATTACCAAGACTTAAAACAAACTTTTTAAAAATAATAAATCACTCTATTGAGAACAAATTAGGTAAATTAAAAATAAGTTGGGAAAAGAATAAATGTATGACAATTGTTTTGTGTTCGAAAGGTTATCCTGGAAATTATAAAAAAGGTAAATTTATTGATATAGATAAAATAAGTGATAAGAAAAATCTTTTTATTTTGCACGCAGGAACCAAAAAAATAAATGGAAATACAATTTCAAATGGAGGTAGAGTCTTAAATGTTGTTTGTAAAGGTGTAAAATTTAATTCTATGAGAAAAAAAATTATTAAGTTATTGCAAAGAATAAATTGGAAAGATGGATTTTATAGAAAAGATATTGGTTGGAGAGTAATAAAAAAATTATGAGGATTATCAGTGGAAAACTCAAAGGAAAAAAAATATCTTTCATTAATTCATCGACTACTCGACCTCTCAGGGACTATGTTAAGGAAAATATTTTTAATGTACTCTTGCATCATAATGATCAGAACTTAAGCTTGGTAAATTCTAATATATTAGACCTGTATGCAGGTGTTGGCTCATTTGGAATTGAATGTTTATCAAGAAATGTAAAAAGTGTTGTTTTTATAGAAAAAGATCCTTTGGCATTTTCAATTCTAAAAAAAAATATTTTAAACTTAAAATTAACAAAAAAAGCAAAACTTTTTTCTCAAGACACAAAAGATTATTTAAAAAATTTTGGAGAGGGAGATAAATTTGATTTTATATTTTTAGATCCACCTTACAAAGATGACTCTTATATTGAAATTATTAATCTTATTAAGAAAAAGAAAATATTTAATGAAAATCATCAAGTGATTATTCATCGTGAAAGGAAGTGTGAGGAAGAGCTTAATAAAGTATTAAAGATTAATTCTATAAGAAATTATGGAAGGTCTAAGATTATTTTTGGCTCTTTTTAAATAGATTTTTTTTTATTAGTATCTTGAGCTGTTCCACAGCAGGCTGATCAAAGGGATTAATTTTCAATTCTTCAGCCATAAATATAGTTTCTAGAATAAAATAAGAAAATAACTCCCCAAGAGTTTGTTCATTTCTTTTTTTTATCTCTATGGACAAAAATGGTATTTTTTTACTTTTAAGTAGTGATATCATTGCATTTTTTTGTTTCTCTAAGACCGTTTGCATGTCTGAGTTATTTAAAACATCAACAAAATAACCTTTGTTTTTTTTTAATTTTTGATGTTTTGTGTTAGAAAAAATATAAAAATACTTATCTTTTGGTCCATCAAGATAAAGTTGAAGAAGACTGTGATGATCTCTCGGCCCTACGGAAATAATAGGGATTATTCCCTTCCCTTTCTTGCCTAAACTCTCGGCAATTAATTGTTGGCACCATAGAAGAAAACATTCAAGGCCCTCACAATAATTCAATAAAATTAGTGATTTAATTTTTTTTGAGTCATAAATTTTGAATAAATTGTTTAAGTTTTTAATGAGTAGGTGTTTTTTTTCATTTAAAAAACTTAGTATATTTTTTCTGAAACTATAAATATCAATACCCATTAAATAACAAGGCACAAGCGAGGTTTCTGAAAATATAGAATATCTGCCACCAATATAATTTCGATGAAAAATAATCTTAATTTTTAATTTTTTTGCAAAATTATTTAGGTGACTTTTTTTATTATCCGTAACAACTAAAGTATTTTGAGTATTAAAATTAGCTTTATTTTTCAAAGAGTTAATTATAGATAAAACTTCTATCGTATTTCCAGATTTAGATATTATTAAAAAGAGTGAATTCTTCAAATTTTTATGCTTATTTAATTTTTCTATTTTTTCAAAATCGAGATTATTTAAAAAGATTAATTCTTTATTAATTTTTCTTTTTAAAAAAGAATTAATAGCCTGAGTTCCCAGTATCGACCCACCCATTCCTATGGCTATAATTCTTTTAAATTTCTTATATTTTTTTAAATCTTTTATATTAAAATTTAGTTTAAAATTCTTTGAATAAGAATGAAATACATTTTTTTTTTCTCTTATATCTCCTTTTGTTTTTTTAAATAAAAAATTAAATTTTTTTTTGGTGAAGTTTCTCTGATTTTTAAAATTGTCAGTTGGAATATAGCCTTCAAACTTAATATTATTTTGTTTTATCATTAATTTTTTCTAATCTCTTCTAAAAGAATATTTTCAAGTTCTGATCTTTCTTTTGGTTTTTGACCTTCGCTTGCAGCACCTAATATGCTTCTATTACCCTCTTCTTTTTTTTTGTTTGAATTTGGCGCTGGCAATTCACCCATTTTAGGAGGAATAGACAAAGGTCCTCTTTTTTCAATTAAAAATTCATCCGTGGTTCTTGTTTTTTCATTTCTTAAAGCTTTTCCTGCTTCACTGAAAGAACCGCATGAAGATAAAAAAAATAAAACAAGTAAAAATTTAATTTTCATTTTTTTTGTTTTTTATACACAAGTTCATTTAATATCATTAAAATAATACCTAAAGATATAAAAATATCTGCAATATTAAAAGTAAACCAGTGAAATTCTTTAACGTGAAAATCTATGAAATCTGGCACAGCTTTAAAAATTATCCTATCATACAAATTTCCCATAGCACCACCAATTATCAGTGAAAAAAATGTTTTTTCAATAATAGATGATTTGAGCATCATGAAAATTAAAACTAATATAATTAAAAATATAAAAATTGATAATATATTATAGTATATCTCATTTGTTAAACTCAAGAAACCAAATCCAATTCCTGTATTAAAAACTAAATTTAAATTTAAGTAATCATTAATAAATAAATTATTTTTATTTTCTAATATTCTTAACATTTCGATTTTAGCTATCCTGTCTAAAGAAAATAGAAAAAATATAAATATAAAAAATAAATAGTTTTTTTTAATAAGATCCATTATTATTTTTTTAAATAGTTTTATTTATAAAAATTCTGCGCACCTAGCACATTTCGTCTCAAGTATTTTCCAACATCTAGGGCACTTTTCACCATTTGTTTTTTTAACTTTAATAATTATTTCTTTTTGATTAGATGAATTTTTTATTAATTTAGCCTTTGAGGTTATAAAGTATTCTGTCAAATCTAGTTTTTCTAAAAGTTTATAATTTTCATCATTTGTTTGAATTTCAATCTCAGCTTCTAAACTTGAGCCAATTTCTTTAGTTGATCTTTTTTCCTCTATAGCAATGTTTGCTTCTTGTTTTATTTTATGAAGATTTTTCCATTTTTCTTCTAAATCATTATCTCGAAATTCAGTCTTAAGTTCAGGAAAGCTTAATTCGTGAATACTTGTATTTGTTTTATTTATAAGATTATAGATTTCTTCAGTCGTAAAAACTAAAATTGGTGCAAACCATTTTAGTAAGCAATCTAATAATATGTTTAAAACTATTATACAATCTTTTCTTCTTTTTGATTTGACGCTATCACAGTAAAGAACATCTTTTCTGATATCAAAATAAAAAGACGATAAATCTAAAGTACAAAAATTTAAAAGTTCTTTGTAAAGTCTATGGAAATTATACTTTTTTATGTTTTCTTCGTAGCTTAAATTCAAGATAAAAAGTTTGTGTAAAATATATCTTTCTAGCTCTGGTAATTCTTTAACATTTAAATCTTTAAGGTCTATTTTTTGAAAATTGTCTTGTATATTTCCTAAAATAAACCTGAATGTATTTCTTATTTTTCTATAAGACTCTGCGTGTTGATTTAATATTGTTTTATCAATTCTAAGATCTTCCGCATAATCTGATGCTGTTACCCAAACTCTTAAAATATCAGCCCCAAAATTTTTTAAAATTTCATCTGGAGAAATTACATTTCCTGCAGATTTTGACATTTTCATACCTTTCCCATCGACTACAAACCCGTGTGATAAAATACTTTTAAAAGGTGCTTTCCCTCTTGTTCCACAAGACTCTAATAGAGATGAATGGAACCATCCTCTATGTTGATCAGAACCTTCTAAATACATATCTGCAGGCCATTTTAAATCATCTCTTGGCTCAAGAACAAAACTATGTGTTGAACCACTATCAAACCAAACTTCAACAATATCTTTGAGTTGATCAAAATTTTCTGACTTATATTCCTTTCCCAAAAATCTTTGAGGATTATCGGTAAACCAACAATCTGATCCTTCTTTTTCGTAAACTTCGGCTATTCTGTCGATCACCTTTTTGTCCCTAAGCGGTTCTTTTGTTTTTTTGTTAATGAAAATTGGCAAAGGCACTCCCCAAACTCTTTGTCTAGATACACACCAATCCGGTCTACCCTCAATCATTGATAGCAATCTTTCTTTACCCTTACTTGGATAAAAAATTGTTTCATTAATTGATTTTATTGCTTTTTTTCTTAAAGATTGTGTTTCCATAGAAATAAACCACTGCGGTGTAGCTCTATATATTAATGGCGCCTTTGATCTCCATGAGTGAGGGTAGCTATGTTGAAGCTTATCAGCCGAGACTAACATTTTTTCTTCTTTAAGCTTTTGTATTACTTCTTTATCAGCTTTAAAGACATGAAGGTTGTTAAAAAAAGGTATTTCTTTAGTATAGCATCCACTATTATCTACCGTATATTTTGATTGAATATTATTTTGCAAACATAAATTAAAGTCATCTGGGCCATGACTCGGTGCACAGTGAACAATACCAGTGCCTTGTTCTAAATTAACAAAATTAGCATTTAACATAGGGACTGCATGTTTAAAACCTAATTTATGTAGAGGGTGACTGCAAATAGTATCTTTAAATTCATCACCTTTAAATGTTTTTATTTTTTTAAAATTTTTAATTTTACACGTAGAAACAAAATCATTCAGTAAATTTGTCGCTACAACAATTTTTTGACCTTCAAAAGAGTCAATTTGATCAATCTCGATTAATGAATAATCTATATTACTATTGTAGGCTAAAGCTTTATTCGCTGGAATAGTCCAAGGAGTTGTAGTCCATATAATCACACTTGAATTTTTTAAAAAATCCTTATTTGTATTTGTTACCTTAAAAGCCGTATAAATTGTATTTGATGTATGATCTAAGTATTCCACCTCTGCATCGGCTAGTGCAGTTTTTTCAACTGTAGACCAGAGAACAGGTTTAAAACCTTGGTAAAGGCTTTTGTCTAGTAGAAATTTTCCGAGTTCTCTAACAATTTGAGCTTCGGCCTTGAAGCTCATTGTAGAATAGTAATTTTTAAAATCTCCAACGACTCCCAACCTTTTAAATTCCTTAATGTGAATTTCAATCCATTTGCTTGCAAAATCTCTACATTCTTTTCTAAAATCTCTTATAGGTATGTCATCTTTGTTTTTCTTGTTTTTTTTATATTGTTCCTCAATTTTCCATTCAATTGGTAAACCATGACAATCCCATCCT
>MDTG01342132.1_pt1 | contig 12249 bp, 11 predicted proteins | sample 811421 | NCBI WGS metagenome assembly MDTG01 (sample SAMN05326645, study PRJNA326480) | marine metagenome | isolation source: seawater | place: Pacific Ocean: South East | collected 2011
ATTTTAGTACTTTACTTTATATATCCAGGCATACTTAATGAACTTGTTTCTAGAATTAATTTAATTTAATGAAACTTAAAAAGTATTTTTTTAAATCAGTAACAAGTACTAATGATGTTGCGGTAAAAAAAATAAAAAAAAATATTTCTTCTGGAATAATTATTGCACAAAAACAAACAAAAGGACGTGGCAGATATGGAAATAAATGGATATCGATGAATAATAATTTGTTCATGTCAGTTTTTTTCAATTTAAATTCATATATAAGTATTAGTAAATTAACAATAGCAAGTTGCTCTATAGTAAGAAAATCAATACTTAAATTTATAAAACAAAAAATAAAAATAAAAAAGCCAAATGATTTAATCATAAATCGAAAAAAAGTTTGTGGAATTTTGCAAGAAATAATATTTTATAAAAACAAAAAATTTGCAATTATAGGCATAGGTATTAATATTAATAATAGTCCTAATATCAACAATTATCCAACCACATACTTAAATTTCTTTACAAAAAAAAAAATTACTAGTTTTAAAATTTATAATGAAATAAAGATTAATTTTGAAATGTATTTAAATAATTTAAAATGAAAATAATAGGGGATATTGGTAATACGGAAGTAAAAATTTGTTTAGTGGATAAAAATTATAAAATTAAAGAAAAAATAAATATTCAAACCTCTGAAATAAATCTTTCCATTTTAAAAATTAAGTTAAAAAAAATTATTCAAAATAATAAAAAAATTGAAAATATTGTATTTAGCAGTGTAGTGCCGAAGATTTTAAATAAATTTTCTAAACTTTTTAATTCTAGCTTTAATAAAAAAATAATTGAAATTAAAAAACTAAAACTAGATAAATTAATCGATATAAGAGTAAATAAAAAACAAGTTGGTTCTGATAGACTCGCAAATTCAATATCAGTTATAGATGAAACGAACAATTATATTATTATTGATTTTGGGACAGCAACAACTTTTGATGTAATAATTAAAAAAAAGTATTTAGGTGGAATAATTTCTCCTGGTATAAATTTATCATTAAATACTTTAACTTCTAGAGCATCTCTAATACCTGAAATTAACTTAAAAAAAATATCAAATGTGATAGGAAAAAATACAAATGAAGCAGTTAGATCAGGCTTTTATTGGGGGTATGCAGGTTTAATTGACAATATTATTAAATTAATTAAAAGACAGACTAAATCTGATTTCAAAGTGATTTTGACAGGTGGTCTTGCAAATTTGTATAAAAATTCAATTAATACTAAATGTAAAGTTGATAAAGATTTGACAATTAAAGGAATAATTAAAATTACAAAAAATTTGATTTAATTATGAAGGAAGAATTATTATTTTGTCCGTTAGGTGGTTCAGGAGAGATTGGAATGAATCTCAACTTGTATGCTTATGGCAAACCTAATAATCAAAAATGGATAATTGTAGATGTTGGTGTAACTTTTGCTGATGATAGTGTTCCTGGTATTGATCTCATATATCCTGATCCAGGTTTCATTGTTGATAAAAAAGATGATGTTCTTGGAATTATATTAACTCATGCACATGAGGATCACATAGGTGCCATCGCTCATATTTGGCCAAAATTAAAATGCAATATTTATGCTACACCTTTCACCGCAGTATTAGTGAGAGAAAAATTTAAAGAAAAAAAAATTGATGTAACTTCTAATTTAAAAATAGTTGAGTTAAATGGTACTTTAAATTTAAGTCCGTTCAAAATTGAATTTGTAACCTTAACTCATTCAATACTTGAACCTAATGGTTTAAAAATTAATACACCAGCTGGAACAGTTCTTCATACAGGTGATTGGAAGTGTGATCCAAATCCACTTATAGGTAATAGAATTGACGAAAGTAAACTTAAACAAATAGGAAACGAAGGTGTTTTGGCAATGATTTGCGACTCTACAAATGTATTTAGCATGGGAAGGTCAGGATCTGAATTGGATGTTAGAAATAATATGCTTAAAGTAATAGAAAGGCTGAAGAAAAGAGTCATTGTAACCTCCTTCGCTTCAAACGTTGCTAGAATGGAAAGTGTTTTTTATTGCGCTGAAAAAACAGGAAGACAAATAGCATTAGTAGGGCGATCAATGCACAGAATTTTTAAAGCTGCAAGAGAATGTGGATATTTAAAAAACGTAATTGAACCATTAGATTCTAGAGATACCAAAAATATTGGAAGAGAAAAAATTATTTATCTTTGCACAGGGAGTCAAGGGGAGCCTATGGGTGCAATGATGCGAATTGCAAACTATGTTCATCCTGATGTTTTTATAGAAAGAGGAGATGCAGTTGTTTTTTCATCAAAAATAATTCCAGGTAATGAAAAAAAACTTTATAAATTACATAATCAACTCGTAAGAGAGGGCATTGAGGTTATATCTGAAGAAAATGAATTTATACATGTTTCGGGCCATCCAAATAGAGAAGATCTCAAAGATATGTATAGCTGGGTTAAACCTAAATCCATCATACCAGTTCATGGAGAGCATAGACATATGTTTGAACACGTTAAATTTGCTAAAGAAATGCAAATACCCTACACTGTAAAAGTTGAAAACGGTGACATAGTTAAATTATCACCTGGTGGGAAACCTGAAGTTTTTGATAAAGCTCCAAGTGGCAGATTATATGTTGATGGAAGTGTTGCTGTCGAAGAAGATTCCAGATCTATTAAAGAAAGAAGAAATATTTCGTCAAATGGAATTCTTGATGTTACAATTTTAGTTACACCAAAAGGAAATATTCATAACAAACCTATTTTGAATTACATAGGTCTACCAGTAAATAATGATGACGATTATCAATATGAGCTAGAAAATATAATTGAAAAAACAGCAAAAACATTTTCATTAAATAATCAAAATCAAAAAGATAATATAATTGAAGCCATTAAAATATCTTGCAGAAAAATTACCAAAGAAATTACAGGAAAAAAACCCCTTACAAATATTAAATTAATAAGGATTTAAATTGACAATAACAGGAGCGATTGTAATTTATGTAATAATTTGGTGGATAACTTTTTTTTCATTATTACCAATTGATGTTAATAGAAATAAAAATATTAAAATAGAAGGAGAGGATCCTGGATCTCCTGAAAATCCTAAAATTTTAAAGAAATTTATATATACTACTTTTATTACTTCATTAATATTTTTAATAATATATTATTTAGTTCGATATAATTATCTTAACCTTAGAAATTTTTTGATGTAATTTAACTTATGTATTTTTCTAAATCATTCATTCCAATACTTAAAAATAATCCAGCTGAGGCTAAAATAAAATCTCATCAATTAATGCTAAGAACAGGTATGATAAAACAATCTTCATCAGGAATTTACTCATGGCTACCTTTGGGATTTAAGGTAATGAAAAAAATTGAACAAATTGTAAGAGAAGAGCAAAATAAAGTAGGTGTTCAGGAAATACTCATGCCAACAATACAATCAAGCGAGATTTGGAAAGAAAGCGGTAGATACCAAGACTACGGTGAAGAAATGTTAAGGATAAAAGACCGACAAGATAGAGAAATGTTATATGGACCAACAAATGAAGAGCTAGTTACAGATATTTTTAGATCATCAGTAAAATCTTATAAATCTTTGCCACAATTATTATATCATATTCAATGGAAATTTAGAGACGAATTAAGGCCACGATTTGGAATAATGAGATGTAGAGAATTTTATATGAAAGATGCTTATTCATTTGATATTTCAGACGAAGATGCACTATATTCTTATAATAAATTTTTTTTAGCATACCTTAAAACTTTTAAACGATTGAAACTTTCAGCAATACCAATGGCAGCAGATACAGGGCCTATCGGAGGAAATTTATCACATGAATTCATTATTCTTGCTGAAACTGGTGAAAGTAAAATTTATACAGATAAAAGAATATTTGATGTAGACAGCTCAAAAATAACAATTGATAAAGACTCTTTAATTACATTAAGAAAAGATTTTCAAAAATATTACGCAGTCACTGATGAAAAATTTAATAAAAAAGAATTTGAGAAAAATGTTAATGAACAGAATAGATTGCAAACAAAAGGTATAGAAGTTGGGCATATTTTTTATTTTGGAGACAAGTATTCAAAACCAATGAATGCAAGTGTGGATTATAATGGTAAAAAAGAATTTGTTAAAATGGGTTCCTATGGGATAGGCGTATCAAGATTAGTAGGAGCGATAATAGAGGCTAAATATGATGATAAAAATGAGATAATGAAATGGCCAATGTCAGTGTCTCCTTATGACTGCTCAATTCTTCCAATAATAAATAAAAATGATAATTCAAATTTAGAAATAGGGGTCAAGATTTATAATACACTTAAAAAAAATAACTTAGATGTATTAATTGATGATACTGATGAAAATTTATCCTCTAAAATCAAAAAATTCAATTTATTAGGAATACCATATCAAATTATAATTGGTAAAAATTTTAATGAAAAAAAAATTGAGTTCAAAGAAATTGGTAAAGACCCAATATTTATTTCTTTAGAGGAAGTAATTAAAATAATTAAAAATAAAAAAATAAATTGATAACTTTATTAGAAAGAAAAATAGCATTTCGTTATTTATTTACAAAAAAAAAGGATGGATTTATTAATATAATCTCCACCTTTTCCTTTTTAGGTATAGCCTTAGGAGTTGCTGTACTAATAGTTGTTATGTCGGTAATGAATGGTTTTAGAACTGAATTAATTAATAAAATTAACGGATTTAACCCACATCTTAAAATTCTTTCTTATGATAACAGTATAGATTTAAAAAAATTAAAAGATGATAAAATAAAAAAAATCTCCAACTCTTTTTTTTTAAGTAACTCTGGAGAAGCAGTAATAATCCATAATTCATATACAAAAGGAATAATCTTAAGAGGATATTTAAGAGATGATTTTAAAAAATTAAAAGTAATTAATAATGAAAATTTTATTGGCAATAAAATAATTTCCTATAATCATATCTCAATTGGTAAAGAATTAAGTTTTATCTTGAATGTAGATATTGGAGACAAGATAAGCATTATCTCACCGAGTACAGTAATGTCTTTAGCAGGCAGTCTTCCTAAGCAAAAATCTTTTATAATAGAATCAATTTTCGAAAGTGAAATAAATGAATTTAATCAAAATATTGCATTTTTAAATCTAAATGACTTAGAGGATTTTTTTGATTTAAATAAAAATAATCGTTATTTAGAAGTGTTTTTAAACGACCCCAATGATATAGAATTTAAGAAGCAAATATTTCAAAACGCTTTTCAGGATAAAATGGTAAACTCTTGGGCAGATCTAAATAAATCACTTTTTTCTGCGCTTAAAGTTGAGAGAAATGTTATGTTTATAATTCTTTCCTTAATTATTTTAATTGCCGCATTTAATATCATTTCAGGACTCACAATTTTGGTCAAAAATAAAACAAGAGATATTGCAATTTTAAAATCTATAGGAGTTATGAACTCCTCTATCACAAAAATATTTTTTTTAGTAGGTTTTTTAATTGGTTCTTTATCGACTATATTTGGTGTATTTATTGGCATAATTTTTTCAATTAATATCGAGACAATTAGATCATTAATCAGTAAATTATTTGATATAACTTTATTTCCTGAGGAAATTTATTTCTTAAGTAAAATGCCGTCTGAGATTGACCCATTTTCAATAATAATAATAAGTTTTTTTTCAATTTTTGTTACTTGTTTAGTTTCAATTTATCCCGCTATTAAAGCCTCTAAATTAGATACAATTAAATCTCTTAAATATGAATAATTATATAGAAATAAAAAATTTAAGTAAAAGTTATTACAATGAAAAAAAAATAAATGTGTTAAAAAATTTAAATTTTAAGTTCAAAAAGGGGAAAATCTATTCTTTAGTAGGCCCTTCAGGCTCTGGTAAATCAACCTTACTAAATATTCTATGTTTAATTGATCGACCATCAAATGGAAATTTAATAATTAATAATTTAAAGATAAATTTTGAAAACATTAACAAAAACGATAAAATTAGGTCTGATAATTTTGGAATAATTTATCAAGAAAAAAATTTACTAAATGATTTTACCGCAGAAGAAAATATTTCTATTGCTGGTATAGCTAAAGGAAAGTCTATAGAGGAGAGCGCTGATTTCACAGAAAAAATATTAAAGAAATTGAAACTTTTTAAAAGATCAAAACATTTTCCTTCACAATTATCTGGTGGTGAGAATCAACGAATCGCAATAGCGCGTGCTTTAGTAAATTCTCCCAATTTTATTATTGCTGATGAACCATCAGGAAACCTAGACAATAAAAATGCAAAAGATTTTTTTAAATTATTGTTTAATTTAAAATCTAAAAATCGGATTATTATTTATGCAACTCATAATAGAGATTTTGCTAATTTAGCAGATTGTAGATTGCAGCTAATAAATGGTAAGCTAAAATCTATTAATGTTAGAAAATAATCAGAATTTTAATCATTTAAAAATCCACACTCAATATTCAATTTGTGAAGGTGCAATTAAAATAGAAGATCTAAAAAACTTTTGTAAAGAGAATAAAATTAAATCGATTGGACTATCCGACACAAGCAATTTGTGTGGTGCGCTAGAATTTTCTGAGGAAATTTCCAAAGTTGGCACTCAACCAATAATCGGAACACAAATTAATTTCAAATTCAATAATGATATCGGCATGATCCCACTTATTGCCAAAAATCGTAAAGGATATGAAAATATTTTAAAATTATCATCTGACTCGTATTTAAAATCTAATGATAACTCAATACCGTACTGTGATTTACAAAACTTAACAGATAATGCCGAAGGTTTAATAATTTTATCCGGATCAATTAATTGTTTATCTGGTAACTTATTTTTAAAAAATAAATTAAGTGAGTTATCAAATCTTTATAAAGTGTTAGAGCAAAAATTTAAGAAAGATTTTTATTTAGAAATTCAAAGACACGGAGATTTAAATGAAAAACAATTTGAAAAATTTAATTTAAATCTTTCCGAAAAGCACAAAATAGCAATTATAGCTACTCATGAAGTTTTTTATCTAGATCAATCTATGCATGAAGCTCATGACGCTTTATTATGCATAAAAAATAAAACATATGTAAGTGACAAAGACAGAATAAAACTATCAAATCATCACAATCTTAAGAATGATAATGAAATGTTTGATTTATTTTCAGATTTACCAGAGGCTTTATCTAATAATTTTTATTTACCGTATAAATGTAATTATAAAGCAAATTATTCCAAACCTCTTCTTCCAGAAATTAGTTCAAAATATGAAAACAATTCCGACAAAACACTAGAAATTCAGGCAATCAAAGGTCTTGAGCAAAAGTTTAATGATAATTTTATTAAAATTGCAAAAGACCAAAGTAAAAATGAAATATATAAAATTTATAAAAGACGTTTAGAACATGAAATAAAAATCATTAATCAAATGAAATATTCAAGTTATTTTTTAATTGTGTCTGATTATATAAAATGGTCAAAAAATAATGATATACCTGTTGGTCCTGGGAGGGGATCTGGGGCCGGATCCTTAGTAGCGTGGTGTTTATCAATAACTGATATAGATCCAATAAAGTTTAATTTAATTTTTGAAAGATTTTTAAATCCCGATAGAATATCTATGCCAGATTTTGATATCGATTTTTGTGAGGAAAAAAGAGATTTAGTCTTTGAGTATTTAAATTCAAAATATAAGGATAGTGTGGCTCACATAATCACCTTTGGTAAACTAAAGGCAAGAATGGTTATTAGAGACGTGGGTCGAGTTCTTGGTCTACCATATGGTTTTGTAGATACAATTTGTAAGATGATTCCATTTGATCCTTCAAGGCCAATGAAACTTCAAGAATGCATCAACTCTGAGCCACGATTTCAAAAATTAATTCAAGATGATAATAGAGTTAAAAAACTTGTAGACTTATCTCTAAAACTTGAGGGATTAAATAGAAATTTTGCAACGCATGCTGCGGGTGTGGTGATTGCTGATAAAAAATTAAATTCAATTGTACCTTTATACAAAGACCAATCGTCTAATCTTCTACTACCATCCACACAATTTGATATGTATTCAGCAGAGAATGCCGGGCTAGTTAAATTTGATTTTTTAGGTTTAAAAACTTTAACAGTAATCAATAAAACTCAAAAGCTGATAAGAGAAAAAAAAGATAAAAAATTTAATATTGAAAATATTAGTTACGAGGATCAAAAAGTTTTTGAACTTTTGTCTGAAGGAAAAACAGTAGGCTTATTTCAACTTGAAAGCTCAGGTATGAAAGATGCTTTGATGAATATGAAGCCTAACAGATTAGAGGATATAATAGCTTTAGTAGCCCTCTATAGGCCTGGACCTATGAGCAATATTCCAATCTATAACGATTGCAAACATGGGAGAAAAGAGCCAGATTATCTTCATCCTAAACTTAAAAATATTCTTGAGCCAACTTATGGGGTAATTATTTATCAAGAACAAGTAATGCAAATCGCTCAAGCCTTATCTGGATTTACAGCTGGTGAGGCAGACATACTCAGAAGAGCAATGGGGAAAAAAAAGAGATCTGAATTAGAAAAACAAAAACAACGATTTATCAATGGTGCAGAAAAAAATGGAATTGCCAAAGACATTGCTGCAGGAATTTTTATGAAAATAGAACCATTTGCAGAGTATGGTTTTAATAAAAGTCATGCAGCGGCATATGCGGTTATTGCTTATCAAACAGGATTTTTAAAAGCATATTACCCGAATGAATTTTTTTCAGCATCTATGTCAATGGAACTTTCAAATCAAAAAAAACTCAGTGAATTTTATGAGGAATTAAAGAGAATGAAGATTAATATAATTAGACCAGATATTAACAGATGCTTTTCTGATTTTACATCTGATGATAATAATTTTTACTATGCACTTGGTGCAATTAAAAATGTTGGATATGAGGCTATTTCAAATTTAGTAAGTGAAAGACAAATAAATGGAGAGTTTAAAAATTTATTTGATTTTATAAAAAGAGCAGATCCTAAAGATATTAATAAGCTTCAATTAGAGGGTTTAGTTAAAGCTGGTGCATTCGACAATTTTAATAATAATCGAAAATCCTTATTTGAATCAATTCCTAATTTGATCCTAAAATCAAAGAATTTATTTGAAGATAAATCTATAAATCAAACAAATTTATTTGAGGAAACAGATTACAGTAATCAAAACGAGCTATTATCTAATGTAAAAGATTATACTTTTGAAGAAAGACTAGCCAAGGAGTTTGAAACATTGGGATTTTTCATATCTGATCATCCATTAAATCAATATAAAGATTATTTTTCTCAGTATAATGTAATCAATTTCAATGAATTTAATTTTGGAGAAAACTATAAAGATGGAATTGTAGCTGCAACAATTTTAAAAATTCAAGAAAAAAAAAATCAAAAAGGTTTATCATATGCAATAATTAAATTCACTGATTTAGGTGGTGTATTTGAATTATTTGTTTTTTCAGATTTATTTGAAAAAAAAAGAGAAATTTTAAAGGAAGGTAATTCAGTTTTTATGAATTTGTTTAAAAACATGTCTTCTGACGGAACTTCTTTTAGAATAAGTGTTAGAACAATTACTAAGATTAATGACCTTACAAATGCACCAATTAAATCTATAGAAATTTATTCATCAAATATAAAATATTTAGATCAAATTAAAAAGATAATATCTTTACCAGGTGAAACTGATGTAACTCTAAAAATACATAATAATAATATTGCTCATCTTTATAAATTAAGCGAAAAAAGAAAAATTGATAAAAACACAATATTGCATCTTAAAAATACAGGAGTTACGTTAAAAATCTTTTAAAAAAAAACTTGTATTAACTTTAAATAATTGTAAAAAGCTCAAAAATTAACACGCACACAGTATTTGGTTGAAAAACCTCCGGTCCTAAGGGCGATTACTGTGGAGGTTTAACCGGGAAGGAAAAATGATTATACCTAATATAACAATTGAGCAGCTTTTAGAAGCTGGAGTTCATCTAGGACATAAAACCCTTAGATGGAATCCAAAAATGAAAAAATACATTTTTGGTCGAAGAGACACTATTCACATTATTGATTTAACACAAACCGTTGAGTTAATCAAAAAGGCTCTTGAAAAAGTTTATGAAACTATATCAAACAGAGGAAATGTATTATTTGTTTCAACAAAAAAACAAGCTGCAGAAAATATAGCACAACTTGCGAAAGAAACTAATCAATACTACGTTAATCATAGATGGCTTGGAGGAATGTTAACAAATTGGGGAACGATTTCGAACTCCATAAAGAAATTGGAAGTTATTAATAAAAATCTAGTTTCAGAAAATAGAGGTTTTACCAAAAAAGAATTATTAAAAATGAGTACCCAAAGAGATAAGTTGCAAAGATCATTAGGCGGTATTAAGGATATGAAAAGAACGCCAGACTTAATTTTCGTAATTGACACTAATTATGAGTCACTAGCAATTAAAGAAGCAATAAAATTAAATATACCTATAATTGCTATCTTAGATACAAATTCAGATCCTGAAAACATTGATTTTCCAATTCCGGGAAATGATGATGCTAGAAGATCAATTGAGCTTTATTGCAATTTAATAAAAGAAACAATTTTAAATGCAAAAAAAAATCTTCCTAATGAAAACGAAGGAAAGGTTGAGAAGAAATCTGAAAATATTAATTCTGAAGTAAACAACGGTAAATCTCAATTAAAAAAAGATATTAAATTAAATTAACAATCAACTTAAACTTAAATTAAATGAGTGAAATTGAAAAAATAAAAAAGCTTAGACAGTCTACAGGAGCAGGATTTAAAGATTGTAATGCTGCGTTAAAAGAATCTGATGGCAACTTAGATAAAGCCGCAGAAATTTTAAGAGTAAAAGGTATTGCAAAAGCTTCAAAAAAAATGACAAGGGAAGCTAAAGAAGGTGTAATAGTTGTTAGTGGAGATGTTGCAAAAACCTCACTAATTGAAATTAACTGTGAAACCGACTTTGTTGCAAAAAATGACGATTTTATAAAATTTGTTAAAGAATTAAGTGAAATTAATAACAACTGTTCTTCAGACTTAAAAATATTAAATAAATCAAAAATGTCTAACGGAAAAATAGTTGAAGAAAATCTAGTTGCATTAATAGCAAAAATTGGTGAAAAAATTACAATAGGTAAATTGCAAACAGTTGAAAATCCTAATTCACAAAATTTCATTTATCAACACTCTGTAATAAAAGATAATGTGTCTAAACTGGGAGTTATAGTTTCATTAGAAACCCAAGATCAGAATGATGAAATTAAATCATTCGGGAAACAACTTTCAATGCATATTGCAGCCTCAAACCCTATTGCATTAAATTCAGATGACATAAACCCCGAGATACTTCAAAAAGAGCAAGAATTAATAGCTGAAGAGTTGAAAAATTCAGGTAAACCAGAGGAAATTGCAAAAAAAATTAGTTTAGGTAAGATAAACAAATTTAAAGAAGAAAATAGTTTGATGACACAAGACTGGGTAATGGAACCAAAGAAAAAGGTTAAAGATATCCTATCAGAAATAAATATTCCAAAATTAAAAATAAGAGAATTCGTAAGATTAAAAATAGGTGAATAATGTTTAGTGATAATATCTATAAAGATAAAATGTCTAAAACATTGGAACTTTTTTCAAAGGAATTATCTTCCTTAAGAACTGGCAGAGCAAATGCAAGTATGTTGGATTTAATTAAAGTTGATGTATATGGTCAAAAAATGCCAATTAATCAATTAGCAACAATTACTGCCCCTGAACCTAGAACAATTAATGTACAAGTTTGGGACGTAAATAATGTGCCACTTATAGATTCTGCCATACAAAAATCTGAATTAGGATTAAATCCACAAATTGATGGTCAACTGATGAGACTGCCAATACCAGATCTTAACGAGGAAAGAAGGGCCGAATTAAAAAAAATTATAAAATCTACTGGTGAGAAATGTAAAGTTTCAATAAGAAATATTAGAAGAGATGCTAATGACGAGTTAAAAAAATTATTAAAGTCAAAAGATATTTCTGAGGATGAAGAGAAAAAAGCAGAAAAAAATATTCAGAATATTACAGATGATAATATAAAATTAATTGATGAGAAAGTTATTTCAAAAGAAAAAGAAATAATGACAATATGAGTGATATTAATCACGTTGCCATAATAA
>MDTG01344400.1_pt1 | contig 12249 bp, 11 predicted proteins | sample 811421 | NCBI WGS metagenome assembly MDTG01 (sample SAMN05326645, study PRJNA326480) | marine metagenome | isolation source: seawater | place: Pacific Ocean: South East | collected 2011
CAACAAGTTGCAATTGTTGAAAAGTTACTAAAAAGCGTTGATTTAATTCCTCAAGTTGCAGAAATGTATCCACATGAATTAAGCGGAGGCATGAAGCAAAGGGTTGCAATAGCTATTGCAACATCAATGGAACCTAGAGTTATTGTCGCTGATGAACCGACAAGTGCACTTGATGTAGTTGTGCAAAGAAATGTTATGCAAACTCTTGGCAGACTTCAGGAAGGATTGCATGCATCAATTATTCTTATAGGTCACGATATGGGTCTTGTTGCCCAATTTTCTGACCATGTAGGAGTTATGTATGCTGGAAGATTGGTTGAAGTTGGTCCAGTTAAAACTGTATTTAAATCTCCAAAACATCCTTATACAAGGTTGCTTATAAAAAGTTTACCGACCCTCAGTAATAAAAAAGATTTTATTGGTATTCCTGGCTTGCCAGCAACATTGTTAAATCTTCCTGAAGGTTGTGCTTTTTGCTTAAGAATTGGAAAAAGTAATCCAAACAAAATACCTTGGGTTAAAGTTGCAACTGACCACTTTATTCAAGATTGTAAAAACTGTTCAAGTTACGGAAAATAGGAGTTCAAATGGTAGCAGTATTAGAAGCTAAAAATGTGACAAAAGTGTTTGGTGGAGGTTTTCTAACTCGTGAAGAAGAAAATGTTGCTGTAAACAATATATCAATGTCGTTAGATCAAAAAAATCCCAAGATCATAGCTGTTGCTGGTGAATCTGGTAGTGGAAAAACTACTCTTGCAAGATTGTTACTAGGGATAGCAGCTCCTACAACAGGAACAGTTGAATATGATGGAAAAGATCTTACAACTATCTCAAGTTCTGAAAGAAGAGAATTCAGAAGAGAAGTACAACCAATATTTCAAGACCCTTATGGATCTTACAACCCTTTTTACAAAGTTGACCATGTTTTGTTTACACCAATACAAAACTTTAAAATGGCTGAATCCCGTGATGAAGCTGTTGACATGGTAGAAAAAGCTCTTGAACTTGTTGGGCTTGTTCCAGCTGAGACACTTGGAAGACTGCCTCATCAATTAAGTGGCGGTCAGAGACAAAGAGTTATGGTTGCTAGGGCATTGCTACTAAAACCTAGAGTAATTCTTGCTGATGAACCAGTATCAGCTGTTGATGCTTCTTTGAGAGCAACAATTCTAGATGCAGTTTCAAAATTAAATAAAGAACTTGGAATTGCTATTGTTTACGTTACTCACGATTTGACTACAGCTTATCAAATTAGTGATGAGATTATGATTTTATATAAAGGTAATTTAGTTGAAGCTGGTGATGTAGAAACAGTAATTAAATCTCCAAAACATCCTTACACTCAGCTTTTGATTGATTCTATTCCAGAAGCAGATCCAGGAAAGAAATGGGGAAAACTTGATATGCAAAAAACTCAAGAAAAAATACTTACTTCCCCTTCAGTTGGTTGGAGAAAATAATATTTTGACTATTCCGCAATGATAATATGAAAAATCTTGTGGGAGAAAAAAAAGAAAAGGTCGTATTAGTTCTTGATATTGGCACTTCATTTGTAAAATTAGGTCTTTTCGATATTAATGCAAATCCAATTAAAGATTATCAAGTCAAATTTGAACATTGGATGACAATAAAATCTGACGGTACATATATATTTAATCCAACAGAGTCTGCTGAACTAATTGAAAGAGGTCTTGATGAGCTTTTAAACAGGTCAGATAAGTTTGATATTATTGCTTTTTCATCTGACACAATGGCAAGTACAATATTAGGGTTAGATAACAATAATAAACCTTTAACAGAAGTCTATACATATGGAGATACCAGATCTCACAAAGAACTATCTGATTTAAAAGCAAGCGTCAACCAAAAAAAAATATACGATGAAACTGGGTGCCCAATGCATACATCATATATACCTGCAAGAATTTTGTGGCTTAGAAGAACAAATGAAGAAATTTTTAAAAATGTAAGACTTTGGACAGACTTTTCTAATTATTTATTAAGAAGATGGATGAAGAATAAAAATATACCAATGAGTTATTCTGTGGCTAGCTGGACAGGGATTTTTGATAGAAAGAAATTAAACTGGAATGAATCTATACTTAAATCAATTGATCTTGAAAAGAGCTCTCTACCTGAACTAAAATCATACGATTTTAACCTAATTGGACTAAATAATGAATATTCAAAAAGATGGAAAAATCTAATAAATACTCCCTTTTTTCTTCCTGTAGGAGATGGGGTTTCTTCAAATCTAGGCGTTGGCTGTAATTCTGAAAAGAAAATTGCTTTATCAATCGGTACTACTGGCGCATTGAGAGTTGTTACTAGAAAAAATGACCTTAAAATACCTCAGGGATTATGGGCATACAAAATTGATTCTGAAAACAGTCTTCTTGGAGGAGCTTTCTCAGAGGGTGGAAATGTTGGTTTATGGTTAAAAAAATTGATGAATATGCAGATTAATTTTGATGAAATTGAAACAGACGACCTTAATAGGGAATTAGAACAACTGCTTTTACGATCAAAACCAGATAGTCATGGTCTTACAGTATTACCATTTCTAGCAGGCGAGAGAGCAGTTGGTTGGGCTGAAAATGCTACAGGTACATTATCAGGTATTCGTTTATCAACAACTCAAACAGATATTTATCAAGCCTTTTTAGAGTCGATTGCATACAGATTTGGCTTGGTCTCAAGACGTTTAATGACTGTTCTTGGAGAAGAGTGCACTGTAATAGCTTCAGGAGGTGCAGTAAAAGCTTCTAAATATTGGCTGCAAATGATTTCAAATGTTTTAGGGATGAAAGTCAGTGTTTCAAATGTTGAGCAAGATACTGGAAAAGGTACTGCAATACTTGCGTTAGTAGGTTTGGGTTCTAAAAAGTCATTAAATGATTTTGAATTCGAAATATCTGATACATATAATCCAGATGAAAAAAGTATGATAATTTACCAAAATGCAATGGATAGGCAAGAAGAATTGTATTCAAAAATCTTTAGTTAGATTTTTTTATATTATGGCCCCCAAATTGATTCCTAAGTGATGATAAGACCTTAAAACCAAATGAATCATTATTCCTTGAATAAAATCTTGAATACAATGAAGATGTAATTGAGTGAGCAGGAACATCTAAATCAATTGCTTCTTGAATGGTCCATCTTCCTTCTCCTGAATCTTCAACATATGGAGCTATTCCTTCAAGTTTAGGGTTTTCAGTTAATGCATCTTTCATTAGGTCCAATAGCCATGATCTTACAACACTACCATGTTGCCAAAGTGATGTTATCTTGACTAAATCTAAGTCAAACTCCTTTTTTTGGTTTAAAATTTCAATACCCTCTGCCATTGATTGCATCATTCCGTATTCAATTCCATTGTGAATCATTTTTACAAAGTGGCCAGATCCACTTGGGCCCATATAACCATAACCTTTCTCGTTTGAAGACAATGCTTTAAAAATTGGTTCACAATAATCAAAGTCTTTTCTTTCTCCTCCCACCATTAAACAATAGCCATCTTTTTCGCCCCAAACTCCTCCACTTGTACCAGAATCAAGAAATGATATACCTTTCTCCTTTAATAAATTATTTTTTTCTATTGATTTCTTGTAATAAGAATTACCACCATCAATAACGATATCTCCATCTTTAAGCAATTTGCTTAGATCACTGACTGTTTCTTCGGTAGCTTTTCCTGAAGGAACCATAGTCCAAATTATTTTTTTTGAATTTGAACTAAATAAACCAATTAGAGCCTTAAGATTTTCTGCACCAATTACATCACTTTTGTCATAAGTATCCTTATCCCATCCTGAATCAAATCCATATACTTTTAAACCCTTTTTGGTGAGCCTCTTATAAATTCCTAATCCCATCTTGCCAAGACCAATAATTGCTATTTCCATTTCTACTCCTTAATCTGTTTGATAATATTATCAAAAGGATTTGATAACTTAGTATTTATATTAATTAAATAAGTATTAATACCTTTCTCTTTTAATGCAAAATAATCTCCAATTAATTGAGCTTTAAAAATTTTATTTAATTCTGCATAATCATCATCATTTTTAATATTTTCTAACTCATCTTGGTCATATATAAATACAGACCAAATATTTTTTGGGCCACCCTTTTGTAATTGACCTACTGAATGTAAGTATCTAGGTCCATATCCTGAAATAGAAGATATATCTTTATTTTCTTTAATTTTTAACTTTAATTTATTTAATGAGTCATCTAAATTTTTTGTTTCACTTATGTATAAATTTATAAACAGGATTTCATTATTTTTATTTTTACTAATAATTTCTGATATTGATTGATTTTCAATTTGTATTTCTTTCAAGTAAATATCTTTTTTTGATTTTAATAAGGTCATCGTATTTATTTTAGCGCCCTGAACATCTGGTTCATCAAAAGGAAATACTTCAATTCTTTTACAAATAAAACTGATTGCAATTTGCCATATAAACATATCTTTTAAAATATCTTTATCTTTTATATTTATTGTTAAAATATTTTCATCTTCATTTTGAATATTGTAAATCTTTATTTCAGACTTTTCATTCTTTATATTTGAAATAATAGGTGCGATACCTTTATTATCTTTGCCTGTAGATTCTGATATTAATTGTTCTAGCCAAACTCCCATCTGTGATATATTATCTGATATTTTTAAACCAATTTTGTTTGTTCTATATTTTTTTATTCCGCTAATCAATGAATTTGATAACATAATAGATTTTTTAATAATTTCATCTTTATCAAATTCGTAATTTTCAATACTTTTTTCTGAAGTTAATAATAAGGGCATAACTCCAAAAGCCGTAGAAGATGAAAACCTTCCCCCTATATTTTTTGGTGTATTAATAATTTTTAAAAAATTACTTTGCAAGGCAAATTTTTCTAACTTAGTGCCTTTGTCTGTGATAGCAATGAATTTTTTTTCAAAATTACTTATTTTTTTTATTTTCATTTGATTAATATAAAAAGTCATAATTTTTTCTGTTTCAAGGGTTGATCCCGATTTACTCATAACAATAAAAGTACTTTTTTCTAAAATGATTTTCTCTGATATTTTTTTCACTTCCAATGGGTGAGTGGAGTCAATAAATAATATTTTTTTGGATTTACTTAATTCTTTTATTACTTTTCCTGTTTGTATGCTTCCGCCCATTCCAATAAATATTATGAAATCACTTTTAATTTCTTTAATTACTGAATTGCAATCTTTTAATGAACATTTAATTACATTGTCAAAATCAATCCATCCAAGCCGTTCTATTGCAGGTAAAGAATTTTTAATCCAAATATTTTCTTTGTTCAATATTTGCAATATTTCTTTATGTACATCTTCGTCAATTTTTTTTAAGGATGAATTTAAGGAATAATCCGACATTATTTAGTTAATTTTTTTTCTAATTCAGTTAATAAACTATCGAAAGCATCTTCAAATAACTTAATCCCGACTGACAATAAATTATCAGTAATAATTTCAAAATCTTTTTCAGAAATAGAACTTACAGAAATTAAGTCAACCTTTTCTTCATTTAAGAAATCTTTATAATTGTTTACGTTGTTTATGATTTCATTGTATACATCTTCTGGGACAGTATTAACAGTTTCTGGAGCTATAAGATTTTCAACATAAAGTAGTTTTTCATAATTAGGATTTTTAACTGAAGTTGAAGCCCAAAGTAATTTCTGAGTATTTGCACCTAATTTTTCCAAATCTTTAAAATCTTTTTCTGAAAAAATTTTTTCATAATCTTCATATGCTTTTATCGCATTATAAATAGCAATTTTTCCTTTATGTTTGTCATCAATAACTTTGTCAACTTCAGTATCTATTCTACTTATAAAAAAAGATGCAACAGAGTTTACTTTTTTTATATCTACTTTATTTTTATTTAATTTTTTTAAACCTTTTATATAAGATCTTGCAGATTCGCTATACATTTTACGGCTAAATAATAAAGTTACATTTACATTTATCCCCATGCTTATTAATTTTTCAATTACAGGTTGACCTTCAATTGTTCCTGGAACCTTGATCATTACATTTGGTTGATTAATTGATTCGTATAAAAAGATGCCCTCTTTAATACTTTTTTCAGTATCTCTTGCAAATTTAGGGTCTATCTCAATACTCACAAATCCATCTTTAGTGCTATTCTTTTCATATACTGGATATAAGATTTTACATGCATCGGAAATATCCTTAATAGAAAGTTTTTGAAAAATCTCTTTTGGTTCTTTATTTCCTGATCTTATCAGTTTATTAATATCATCATCATAAGTGTCTTCACTTGAAAGAGCTTTTTGAAAAATTGCAGGATTCGAAGTTATTCCGCTCACACCATTTTTTACCATTGATTCAATTTTACCTGCTTGAATCATTCCTCTTGAAATTGAATCAATCCAAATAGATTGTTTTAAATTATTAATTTTTAATATTTCTTTATTCAATTAATTGCCTTCTGATTTTTCAATATCTATGACTTTTTTTAATCTTCTAGAATATTTTTCTTCACTTAAAAATTTTGCATTTAGAAATTCTTCAATCATATCTTCAACAATTTTATGGTCCACAATTTTTGACCCAATACATAATACGTTCATATCATCATGTTCTACACCTTGCCTTGCAAGATATTCTGTGTGGCAAAGCCCGGCCCTAACACCTTTTACTTTATTTGCTGTAATAACAGCTCCGATTCCACTCATGCAAGAAATTATCCCTCTATCTGCTTCATTATTTGAAACCATTTTTGCAACTGGAAAACAAAAATCTGGATAATCATCCGTTGGCACATAATCATATGCTCCTAAATCGATTACTTCATGTTTTTTTGACTGGAGAATAGCTTTAATTTTTTCTTTAAGATCAAATCCCCCGTGATCACCACCAATAGCAATTTTCATTTAAAATTTACCTTTCAAGTAATTTTTTATATGTATTACATATATTTTCTACTGAAAAGCCTTTTTTTTCCATTATTATTTTTCCAGGTGCTGATTCACCAAAATCATTAATTCCAATTGAAATGCCATTGTCACCAACATATTTAGACCATCCAATAGTTGTCCCAGCTTCTACAGATATTCTATTTAATATTTTTTTGGGTAATATACTTTCCTTGTATTCCTCGCTTTGATTTTCATAAAGCTCCCAACTTGGCATAGATACAACTCTGGTATTTATATTCATTTCTTGTAATTTTTTAGAAGCATCTAAACATAAACTCACTTCTGAGCCAGTAGAAATTAAAATTAAATCAATTTCCAAATCAGTATTTTCTTTCTTAATTATGTATGCACCCTTTTCAACATTTTTTAAATCTTTGATTTTTAATGTTGGCAATGATTGCCTGCTTAATACAAACGCTGATGGAGTTCCGCTTGTAGTTAAAGATTTTTTATAACAGATAATTGTTTCAAAATAATCCGCTGGCCTATATACATTAAGGTTTGGTATTAATCTTAGTGACATTAATTGAGAAATTGGCTGATGAGTTGGGCCATCTTCTCCTAAAGCTATTGAATCATGAGTTAGTACATATAAAACTTGTAGTTTGCTTAACGCAGATAATCTAATAGAGTTTCTCATGTAATCTGAAAATATTAGAAACGTACCTCCGTATGGAATAAAGTTAGCATATAGTGCAATCCCATTATTTATTGCAGCCATCGCGTGCTCTCTTACGCCATAATGCATATTTAATCCGCTAAAGTCCTGGGAATTAATTGAAGTTGAGCTGTTAATAAAAGTTTTAGTTGATCCAGCTAAATCTGCAGACCCCCCAAAAATCAAGTCAGTTTGTGATGCCAGATGATTAATTATTTTTCCGGAAGCATCTCTTGTTGATATATTATCAGGTACATCATTCTCAACTAAATATTTTGTCCAATATTCATCAAGATTTAATTTTGGGTATGAAAGATTTTTGTCATTTGAAGAATTATAAAAATGTATTTTTTCATTTACAAATTTTGAGAAAAAGGAATATATTTCTTCTGGTATATCAAAAGGGCTATGTTCCCAATTTAATTTTTTTCTAGTGAGCTCAACCTCGTCTTCTCCTAATGCCTCACCATGAGCTTTTTCTGAATCAAATTTATTAGGACTCCCAAAACCTATTTTGGATTTAAGAATTAATAACGATGGCTTATCAGATTTTTTAGCATTACTAATTGCATCTGAAATATTTTCATAGTCTTCACTATTTTCTATGTTTATCACATTCCAGTCATATGACTCAAACCTTAATTTTACATTTTCTGTGAAAGCTTTATCAGTAGAGCCTTCAATTGAAATCTTATTAGAATCATAAATATAAATAATATTATCCAATTTTAGAGTTCCAGCTAATGAAGCTGCTTCAGAAGTTATGCCTTCCATCAAATCTCCATCGGATACAATCGAATATATATTATGATTACCTAGTCTTTGATCATGGGTTTTTATTTTTTTTGCAGCTATTGCCATGCCAATCCCATTTGAAAACCCTTGTCCTAATGGTCCTGTAGTTGCTTCAACACCATCTGTAATTGTATTTTCTGGATGACCTGGAGTTCTACTGCCAAATTGCCTAAATTCTTTTAAATCATTGATAGTTAAATCATAACCAGATAAATGAAGCATAGAATATAAAAGTGCAGAGGCATGACCAGCAGAAAGAATAAATCTATCTCGATTTACCCATCCAGGATCTTCAGGATTAAAAACAAGATGATCTTTCCACAATGCAAATGCAAGTGGAGCTAAACTCATTGGCGCTCCCGGGTGACCTGAATTTGCCTTTTGAACCATATCTATTGATAGAAATCTTATGGCATTAATACATTTTTTTTCTATTTCTTTATTCATATTCCATTGGTTAGTGTATTTAATTTATAAAGCGAAGTGGAAGCTGTAATATATAAATCAGATTTATTTTCTCCTCCAAAAGTACAGTTTGCAACCCTTTCTGGTATATTGATGTGTCCAATTTTTTCTGAAGAAGGGTCAAAAATGTGTATTTTTTTACCATTTGGATCACAAACAATTAAATTTCCATTTATATCTACAGTCATGCCGTCAGGAAAACCATTGTCTATTTCAGTAAAAATTTCATTATCTATAATTTTTTCATTTTCATCTAACTCAAACCTCTGAATATTATGAGGTCTAGATAAATCAAAATTTCCTGGTTCTGCTGCTCCACTATCTGCTACATAAAGAAATTTGCCATCCGGCGAAAAAACAAGCCCATTAGGTTTATCAAATTTTGCATCAATTTTTTTTATTTCTAAATTATTATCTACCATGAATAAATTGTTACCATCTTGTTCGCTTTGAGATTTATGCCCTTCTTGATTTGTTAAAATTCCATAAGGTGGATCAGTAAACCATATGTTACCTAATTTGCTTACCGCCACATCATTTGGAGAATTTAATTTTTTTCCATTGTAATTATCTGCAATTATAACTGTAGTGCCGTCTTCTTCTTCCCTGATAACCCTTCTTTTTCCATGCTGACACCTTATAAGCCTTCCATAGCTATCTACACAATTTCCATTGTTAAATTCTGAAGGATTTCTAAAATCAAACACATCATTAGTTTTTATATTAATTGAAAGCATTTTGTTACTTTTTACATCACTCCACACAATCAAATTTTTTTTGCTAACCCAAACAGGTCCTTCAGCCCAAATAGTACCTGAATAAAGTTTTTCAATTTTATAGTTATTAGGAATTATTTTTTTTAATTTTTCATTATTCGAAATTAACTCCTAAAATCTTTAGCAACAATAGGGAATTCATTTACCATTTTTACATCTTGAAGTCTAGAAATAATCGCTTCATTAATTTGAGGATTGAAGGCCAAATCTTCTTTGAATTCAGTTGCTCTAGTAGTTATAACTGTTGGCAGTCCATTGTTATGTCTTGTAACAATTAATTGATATATTTTCTCTTCAGCCCAAATACTATTTGTTTGAGAACCTAAATCATCAATTATGAGGAAGGGTTGTTCAATTAGAAAATTTAAAAAGTTATTTGGTTGTCCATTAGAAAAATTTCTTAACCTTTCTAATATATTTGGTAAGAAACCAAAATATACTGGCTGAAACTCTTTAATTCTATTTCCGGCTATAGCTACTGATAAGTGTGTTTTTCCAACCCCTGTTGGACCTGTCAATAATAACCATCCGTCAGGATTTTCTGAAAATTTTAAAGATACCTCTTTAGCTTCAGATAGATTTGATTCTTTTTGAGTGGTTTTAAAATTTTTAAAAGTCATTTTTTTTAGCATTTGAAGAGTAATGTCTCCCAAATCTTTATAATTCAGATAATCTTCATATTTTTTCTTAGTTCCTGTATCTTTTTCGCAATCACATAATACATATTTCAGATCATCACTTTTCAAAGATACCCATTTGAGATCATTGCATTTTTCGCAATTAATCCTATCCATATCTTCTTCTGTCTCTCTCATCCCTTTTTCTTTTAACTTCTTCGAGATATTCTCTTGATCTTTGATATTCAGCTGATTTTGAATGTTCTTTAGATTTTTCCGTAGGTCTTTCATAATTTTCTTTTTGCCTTAATGCTTTATTAAGCCAGTTTTTCCAGCCTAGTTTCCAACTTCCTTTTCTGTTAGTTTTTAGTTTTCTTTTACCGCTCCAATAGTAAACGAATTTTTTTGCTTCATCTACAATTAATAATTTATCAAAATCTTCTTCAATGTCATTAATAAAATTAGTATCCGCATCTTCTTTACTTACCTCTTCTAGTCTATTTAAAATATCTAGCCACTCTGGAACTTCATCTTCCCATATTTTTTTCTGAACCATTTTACTGCCTGTTAGCTGACATAAATCTGGCAAATTGATCCTGAACTACTAAATTTACATTTCCTATTGGACCATTTCTATGTTTAGCTATTATTAATTCTGATAGCCCCTTAGGATATGATTCTTCTATAGATCTTGACCTTAACCATTCTTCCTCAGTTATATATTTTTCTTCTCTATGAATAAACATAACGATATCCGCATCTTGCTCAATACTTCCGCTTTCTCTTAAATCCGAAAGGACCGGCCTGTGACTTTGTCTTTGCTCAATTGACCTGCTTAGCTGCGAAATAGCTATTACTGGAACATTCAAATCCCTTGCCATCCCCTTTAGCGCTCTAGATATCCTACTTACCTCTTGTGCTCTGTTATTTTCATTTGCACCTCGCCCACCATATATTAATTGCATATAATCAACTACAACAAAGTCCAAGCCTCTTTCTTTTTGGAGTCTTTTAGCTTTTGCTCTCATTTCTGTAACAGTTTGTATAGGTGTATCATCAATAGCAATATCTAAATCTGAAAGTCTACCAATTGCTTCAGAAACTCTCTCATCTTCTCTTTCGGTAGTAAGTCTTTGCCTTATCCTGTTAGTTTCAATTCTAGCTTCTGCAGATAATAACCTCATAGCAATTTGGTCAACACCCATTTCAAGACTAAAAATTGCAACCTTTTTACCATTTCCTGCAATGTTTCTAGCAATATTAAGACCTAAGGTGCTTTTACCAATACTTGGTCTTGCTGCTAAAACAATCATGTCTGACCTATTTAACCCACCTAATAAATCATCTAAATCTGGAAATCCTGATGGAAGTGGAGCTCTATCAGTTTCTTCTTCATCATCAAATCTTAGGTAAAAATCTAATGGATCTTTAAGGAGTACAAAGTCTCTTGAGTCATGAAAAGATCTTATATCATATAAAATATCTTCAGCCTGATTTAGCGCATCGTCGACATCTTGGCTGTTTTGGAACCCAATTTTGGCTATATCATTTGCTGCAGATATTAACCTTCTATGCGTTGCTGTTCTATGAACAACACGTGCATAATATTCAATATGCAAATGAGTTGGAACTTGAGAAACCATGTGAGCTAAATACCCTCTTCCGCCTTCAACTTTCGAAAGTCTTCCTTCTGATTCTAAAAAATCACCAAGTGTTGTTTCATCAATTGCGACACCATTTTCAAGCATTTCTATACACGATTGATAGCACATTTCATGAGCTTCATTAAAAAAGTCAGATGATTGCAAAAAACCTGAAATTTTTACAAGTGAATCCCCATCGATAATTATTGAGCCAATTACCGATGCTTCTGCTTCAATATCATGAGGTGGTAGTTTTTCACCAAGCAATATTACTCTTCTTCGCTAGATTTTATTTCTGGGGCGCTTTCTTTTAAATCTTCAAC
>MDTG01051671.1_pt1 | contig 12248 bp, 17 predicted proteins | sample 811421 | NCBI WGS metagenome assembly MDTG01 (sample SAMN05326645, study PRJNA326480) | marine metagenome | isolation source: seawater | place: Pacific Ocean: South East | collected 2011
CTAAATTTTTAGCTGCTTTGAAAATATTTTTGAACATTATTCATCCCCTGTTGCTGCTCCACTAAATAAATTTGGTGCGATTACGTGAACATCTCTACGTATATCGGCTTCGGTCGTCTCAGTTGCAGGGTCGGCAATGTCAGCATCCACCTCTTCGTGAGTGCTATACTCATGTCCTGTTTTAGTATTTGTAACTGTCGTTTCTACTTTTGCACTATAAACGGGTATTTTATTACCACCTATAACATCATAGCGTAGTAGAATTGGTTCATCTACAATTTTTGCCATACTATAGTTTTATAGGCGAAAAACTAGGAAATCAATACTATTATTGCTGTTGTTTTACCTCAAGTAAAGATACTTCAACCATGGCTCTTGATGCTACATTTGCTTGTACTTTAAGAGAGTCCCCCTCTTCATAAACCATGCTTGTGCTTATGGTGTTTGTGTTGGTCGCTGAAACATCGACTTGAAATATTTGAAAATCTGCACTGCCGTTGTTGTGATCAATGTCTACAGTCACTGAAGAACTACCATCATAGTTATGGACATTAATTGTTTTAACTATAAAGGTAGATACCGGCACAGGAGGTGTAGAGGCTACATTAGCAGTGGGTACAGTGAAAACAGTCGTTAAATCTGTGGTTGTCACGTTTGTAATAAATCTTTTGAATACATCAGCCATTACTAAAAAACCAACTTCTACGTGTTGACTCCTCTTGAGTATCTTGTGTGTAAGAACTATTAAGTTGTAAAACTAAATCTTCAAGTTGTCTTATTAATTCAGCTTGTTGTTGTCTATCATACTCATCTCTTGGATCAGGAAATCTAGTAATGGTTAATTTTGCCATAACTAATTATATACACCAACACTGACAACAATTCTAGGACAAAGAGGTATTGCAGAATGGGTAACATTTTTAGGAATAACTAACAAATCTCCTACTCCTAATTGGAAATTTTTTATAAATTTTTCTCCCTCATAAATAATATAATTTACTAATCCATAAGTTGGAATAAGAAAAACACTCTCCATGTCGTGATGTGTTTCTGATATTCCATTCTTATTTAAAGAAGCGAATATTGCAGTGTTCATATTAAAATTATTGGTAAGTAGCCCTCGCACTATCTCTTGAATATTTAAAATATCAGGCATGTGTTCTAAATTAAGTATTTTTAATAAATTAGGCTTTTTAAGATCTACAATTTTGTCCTCATATACATCCATAATAGATGTCAACCTATTAAAATCGATTGGATTTTCTACAGAAAAAAATTTAGGCAAAAAATATACTTGTTGGAGATCAAACTTTTGATCTTTAAATTGCTCGTTAACTTTTAAAATCATAAAGTAATTTTATCTTCTACCATCAGGTTGAATATCAAATCTCTGTGTCCCTAATCTCCAAGCAGTGCCTGTAGTATTAGAAACAACATTAACTGTAAACTCCCTACCTCTACCTCTTAAACTAACAAACTCAGTAGCATCAGTAAAAGTTGCTGTTTTAATTACACTTGTACTATTATTGGGGTAATTCTTAAATTCTAATTTTGCATTAAGTGTTCCCGATTGATTTTGCACATCAGGTATAAGTTTTTGCACAAGCAAGAAATCATTACCTTCACCTATTTCAACTGCTCCTGATTTTACAAAAGCGTTAATAGCCACCCCATCGGCATCGTTTCCTACTTCGTGTAAAAAGGCTTGAGTAGCTCCATCAGTTAAACCTAAAATAACTTCATTGTTTGCTGTGGTTGTTGATAAATACTCGGTGCCCACAGGGTTATCATAAACTTCTCTATCAATCCATGTTGTTCTAGCCAGTGTTCCTGTCCACCAAGTTTGTTCTAAATAATTATATGCTACAATAGCGTTTACTTGATCTGATCCTGTCCTTGTATAAAACCACATAATTTCATTAAACTCACCGTTATGACCTGCAAAAGCGTTTTCAGATCCTGTTTGATTTATGTTATTGAATACAAATTGTTCCACGGTGCAGGGTAGTTTTTTAACAGAACCATCAAATAAAAAGAATGAGTCTTGTGACATCCAGTAACTTATACCGTTTATGTCAACGGCAGCATGACTACCAATTGCACCACAATTTTGACCTAATTGTCTCAAACCAAAAGTAAAAGGTGGTCCTATAAATTGCATTGCATGTAATGAAGTGTCTGTCCAAATCAGTATTTGTCCTCTTGATCTTTCGGCGGCCACGATCCGTGAGCCGTCAGCAATTCTTAAAGAACCTGCTGTGTTTTCCGCTGTAGGTTGATAAGTTGAAATATCTTCTTGATCGGAAAATCTAATTAATAAATCATCTTGAGAACTAGTTGTGCCAATAGTGTTTTCTGTCCCCATGAAAACTAAGTGTCTGTCGGGCGTGGATACTAAACTTAATCTAGAAGCTGTTGGAGCCCCTGATATGGCAGTTGCTCTTGTAGATACACCTGCGGATGTGTCCCATCTAAAAGCTCCTCCATTTAAGGCTGTTGCTATTAAGTCCTCTCCAAAATTATCTAATGACCATTGTCTGGCTTCTAATGTTACATTTGAAGTAGTTGAAGGTGTACCCCATGTGCCGCTACCCCAACCATCAGTGCCCCAACCAAAAGCTGCTGTAGACAACTCAGGACCTATTGATATTTGATAATTTGCATTGCCTGATCCACCTCCACCTGAAGTAGATCCAGACGCAGCACTTGTGTGTGTGACCACATAAGCCGAGGTGTTAGTAACACTAGTGACCTCAAATTCTTTGTTCATATCTAAACCATCAATGGCTGAAAAAGAATCAAAAGTTACAAAGTCTCCTTTAGCTGCACCATGTCCTGTGTCAGAAACAAGAACTGATACGGTTCCGTTTGTAGTAAAAGGATTTGAAAGAGCTTGAGTTTCTCTTATTGGTGTTATGTCAAATGCTAATCCCTCCTCTATAATATATAATTTTCTATCGGTCCCAATAGCATTGTACCTAGTTCCATCTAAAGCCACAAAAGCGTGCATGTCTCTTGCCACACCAACTAAGGTGGTAGAAATAAACTTTTCCCAACCTTTAATTTTTTGTGCTGATCCTTGAAAAAAACGCACCATATCTCCATCAGTCCACTTACCTTGACCTGTATAATCAGTGACTTCTTTATTAATACCTGGTGCGGGTCTAAAATTTACTAGGGGCATAGAGTCAATATACTACAAAAACTTGTCATTTAAACTCATTTTTTATGGCAAAAAATATTAATGGTCATTCTACCGTTTTCTATATTTTCTCCATAATTTGAGATAGATTTATGCTTAATTTGTCCGTTAAAAAATACAGCTGAGTTTTGAACAAATTTAACAGAGGCTATCTCTTGCTCATCATCAGAGTAAAAAGATGTGCCTGACAGTAAGTTAGTTGGGGAGATATAAACAAGTATTGTATCAGTTTTATCTACATGTATCCAATCTTTATGATTATCATCTTTAAGTCTTAAATGAATAAAAGCATCTATGGACACATAGTTGGAAAAAACCAAATTAAATTTTTTTTTAATTAAATGCATTAAATGTAGGTAGAAAAATGGCTCTGACTCTTGAAGTAACAAACTTCTCGTACCTGGCCAACTATCCGTTGTTATGTCATTCTGATGTCCAGGGTGATCTTTTACTTTATAAAGAGATATTTTATTTTTGCATAAATTATAAATTTGATCTACATCGGGAATAAAGTTATATCGAACGTCAATCATTTTTTTTGAGCTACTAAAGTTCCAACATGACCTTTAAATGCTCGATTACCGAAGTGAGTTAAAGGACTTGCTAAATCGGCCCATATCTCCCCGCCACACTCTTGCCATAGACGAGAGAAGTAATAATCCTCCGATAAATATCTAATCATTGGTGTGCCATCAACGTGTTGTGTTTTATAAGGTCCTACCGCAAACAAATCATAACAATTATCAGACTTATATCCACCACCATTAACTATTTGATCAGACTCATATTTTCTTTCTGGAAACTTTTTAAACATAGTTCTAAATACTTCTCTTTTTACCAACATCATACCTGTTGCAGCTTCGTTAACTTTAAAAAAACCGTTTTCACCTTTTAAATTATTAGGGTCATCAAAATTAAGATTATAGCCTAAAATTTTTGCTTCTAATTCATCAGGATCAATATTAGGATCTTCTTTTATCCATTTAGGTATTTTTTCAAAATGTAAATGTTTTCTTGGATAAATACCACAAACAATGTCTTTATCTGCACACAATAATCTTTCAATGTTTCTCCAAGAAAATCCTATATCTGCATCTATAAATAATAAATGTGTTGCTACGTAATCTTTCTCATCCATCATCATAGATACGATTGTATTCCTCGCTCTGGTTATTAAACTTTCATTTCCCATGGATTGAAAACGTAGTTGTACTCCTTTAGCCATGCTCCATTGTTGTACCTCAAGTAAACCATGAACGGTTGCCTCTGAGACCATTCCTCCATACATGGGCATTCCTAAGTATATCTTAAAATCTTTTTCTTTTAGTTGATCTGGGTGTATCATATTCTATCCTATCTTTTTATTGCATTTCTCTAGAAAGTCCGAAAAGCTCCGCATCTGTTTTGTAAACCTGAACAGCGTAGTTTCTAGTTTTGAAATAATATTTGTAAGTCTCCCACAGGGACTGTCTATTAACCTCACAAAAATGAGATTCTGGTGATAGACAAATACTTAGACTTGTGAATTTTAAATTTTTAATCCAAGTAAAATCATCATAAACTTTATAAACAATATCTAGTGTAGTGAGAGTCTCAGGTGTTTTATCTTGTATTTCAGAGTCAAGATTCTTAATCCAATGATATTCTTTTATAGCTCCCTTCATAAACAAAGGATAAATCCAGTTGCCTTCATTTACACCTTTCCATTCCTTATGGTATATAACATCATGGTGGTGGTCTAAATTATACAAACAAACAGATTTTAAATTTTTAAAAAAATGAAATAAGGCTTGATGTTGCACACATAAATTAACTTGATCTACCTGTAGAGATTCGAATATTAACTCATTAACAAAATCTAGTTGATGTTTTGTTTTAATCCAATCTAAATCTATGCTTAAATGATTATCCATCACCATAATTTTTTTGTTTTTTTTAACCTAGGTCGATCTTTTGTAAGTATGCCTATAGAAATAACTTGTTGAATATAATCTTTTTCTGTAGAAATAAATTTATATGTTATCCAATAAGGCATGCAAAACAAATACTTATTTTTCATTTGTATACCTAGACTCTTATGTTGATCTATGATAACCAAATTTAAGTTTTTAATATTATATGCGTATACAAAATTGTAAGTCCTGTCTTGTAAATATCTTAACCAATCTGTTTCTTCACAAAAAGTATGTAAGTTTGTGTGATCGACAGAGTTCATAGTTTCCGTAACTTTTAAATCAAAAGTATGATAAGCACATTCTATTGCTTTATGAAAAATTAAACCCTGAACTATATTAATATCATCTTCATGATTAATTTTATTAGATAAATCCCATTCAAATACGTGGTGGCTAATCATAAGATTTCCTACGCCAAGATATCTTTTTATAATTATCTTTAATTGTTGAAAACAATGAAAATTCTTTTTTTAATTTTATATCTAAGTCTACATGTTTAATTTTCATTTTCCAATTATCTCTTAAATAAGGAAAAATAAGTATTAAAGGTTCGCCTTTTTCCAATACGACTGATTTGTTTTCATCAAACTTTTTTAAGAAAAAAGGAAAATTAACTTGTGTGCAATGACTGTCAGTTTCAACAATAGCATCTAATGTTCTAATTTTTCTTTCTTTGGATGAGTTAAAAGGGTTAACAAATAAACAACTGTAATTTTTAGGAGTTCTAACTATCCATGGATTCAAGATTTTAAAAGCTACGGGGTACTCGTTTTTTTTTATAAACCCTAGATTAATTTGGTTAGGTTTATGGACCTCTATACCTATGTTAATATTTGGATATTTATCTAAATCAAAATTGTGTGGATATCTCCAATGCACAACTTCTTCTCCGTTTTCAACGCCTTTAAAAAAAACTATGTCTATAGGGTTAAGAATTGCATATCCTGAAGTAAAGCAATCTAATAATGGCATGCATTTTTTTGCAGTAGGGTTTTGGTAATTTAATTTATCATCTGTATAGTTAGACAGTTTCTTATACCAGTCAGGTACAAGTTTCTTGATCGGAACAGGTTTTAACAAAAAATCTTTATACTGTGATTCAAAAGTAATTATTTTCTCAAGCACACGGGTAGTCCTAAAAAAGGTCGTCTATCATATTTATTATCTTCTGCACCGTCTGTCTTAACATCCATGTAATGTAAAAAAACTTGCACGCAAGATGTTCCAGTAAAAGAATATCTCCAATGCTCTACAAAATTTGCTTTATAAAGTAACATATCTCCAGGTCTTAAAATTACCTCTACACCTTCGTTGTTAGTGCCCCCTGTAGGATCAAGGTATATGGGCCAAGGGTCTCCCCCTAAATTTAATGTAGATGATATTTCGCAAGACTCTCTATCTTTGTGACGACGTAAATAATTGCCATACTGATAAGCTCTGGCGTACGTGTAAGTTTCATAAAGAGATCTACCGGTATGTTGCTCTACTTGAGGTTTTAATTTTTTTAATAAAGTTTCCATGGCTATGTCTGCGTAGTGACCATAACAATTGTCACTCATGTCATCACCAAATGTCCCTAAATAATTAATATAGGGAGATATTATTCTATCAAACTTCATTTTCTCAACTACTTTCCGTTTCATTAAAAAGTAATTACAAATAAAATCAGCTAACTCTAACGATATTGCGTTTCTTACTACTAAATATTTTTGTTTATCAAATTTATTATCTACTTCCATTTTTCTCCTTTATACCATAGAACGATCGATAGTCGTTGTCCCTTTGTTACTTTCGTTACACGATGAAAAATGTAACTCGGAAATATAATAATAGATCCTCTTGTTCTAGTATTTTCGTCTTTCATTATCCGTGACTCCTTAGCTTCTGGTCTCTGCAAAGAATCATAAAATTGTAAATCTCCTCCTTCATAATCTTCAGAATCACTTAAAGGTATTACAACTGATATTTTTCTTTCATGCTGTTCTTTAAAATTAGAGTCTTGGTGCCAACCGTAAAATTGACCCTCTGAGTATCTAGTGAATTGTATTTGTTCAGCACCAATGAAATCAAAATTCCAACCTACTTCTTTATTAACTTGAACAATGTAGGAGTCTATCCAATCATAAATCCATCTATCAGCCAACCAAGTTATTCTTGAGTTTCTTACTTTCTCATTTAATCCGTCTTGAGTTGTAGCTTCTTCTTGCTGTTGTTGATCAGCAACTTTAATGATGTCATCACAAACATCAAAAGGAAGAAATTGTTTATTAATAAGGTAGTTTTGTTTAACAATCATTCTATTTGAGATAAATAGTTATGACTCCTAACTCAATGTTAATGTGGGCCAAACAGTATTATCTTCATCATAAGAAGTGCTTGGGTTTGGAAAGTCTCTTAAAGACTGTCTGTAAGTTTTTATTGCAGCTAAGTTTGTAGACTGACTACTTTCTTGATATGGGCTATCTTCTAAAACCATCCAATCGGTATTAGTTAGTTTCTGATTTCTCATATCTCTAATTTCATCTATCGTGTAAGGTTTAAATTCTGTTAGTGTCTGAGTAGATAAGTCGTAATACCATTGCTCTTGAACAGAATCATTTGACACTTCAATCCAATCAGCAGTGGTTGCATCACTAGGTCTTGCATCAGCTACGTACAGAACTCTATTGTTACTATCGATATAAATAAATTTTGCCATTATCCTTTGAACTCCGTAAGTTGAATTTTACCAGCTCCACCACCGCCACCTGAGTTACCAGATTGACCGCCGCCGCCAGCGTTACCACCTGAACCGACTGTTAAAGCTATACTTGGAGAGTAATCAGGCCCACCGACAACAACAAAAGCAGCCGCAGCACCGCCGCCACCACCTCCGTTACGAGGACCACTACCTCCACCTCCACCTGCTCCGCCGAAAGCCGAAGAGAAACCTCCAGCTCCTGCTGATCTACCTGATCCAGAATTACCACTACTTGGCACAAAGGGTACGTTACCAGAAGCAGTTCCACCACTTCCTGCACCGCCTCCTGTTGTATTTCTTGGAGTGCCTTGACCTCCGCTACCTCCGTTAACAGTGACTAAACTACCAAACGAGCTAGATCCGCCAGATCCACCACTTCCGCCCGGTGCGTTTCCACCTGGGCCAATGGCTCCACCACCACCGCCTCCGCCGCCACCTACTAAAATCATAGAGGCAAACTGAGTGTCAGAGTCAGCTGTAAAAGTTTGTGAGGAGTTAAAAGTCGTTGTAGTTACACTTCCTACTCCACCAGCAGCTGCAGTTGCAAATTCTAAACCATCTGCTCCGGAGTTAACTGTCAATACTTGACCAGCAGTTCCTATAGAGGTTAAGCCTGTACCACCTTTAGCAGTAGTGATTGTAGGTATACGAGCAATTGGCACTGTTCCTGTTGCAATATCATCTGCATCTAAATTTGTAAGTGCAGATCCATTAAGTGCTGGTAGGGTTGCAGGAAATCTTGCGTCAGGAATTGTTCCTGATGCTAAATCTGCTGCGTCTAAATTTGTTAAGTTTGCTCCACTGACTGCTGGTAAGGTTGCAGGGAATCTTGCATCTGGTAGAGTTCCAGATCCTAAGGCTCCTGCATCAGTAGATGAAATAATTTCTACATTAAAGTTTGATGAACCATCACAAAATACAGTGGTCTTTGCACCTTGAGCGATAGCAATACCGTTTGCAGTATGTCCTGTTGCTGCGATTGTTAAAGTTTGTGAACCAGAAGTATTGTTAAAAAAGTTATATTCGCTCTCTACTGCAGGGATAAATACTACAATATCTCCTGTCAAAGCGCCTGTTAATTCAATAGTTTTATTTGATGATTCTGCTGTGTCTGAGGCGTTAGCTGTAGTTAATGTTATATTAGATGAACCAGCGACAGATTTTGCTAAATATCCTGCTGAAAAAGCATCAACAACCTCAAGGTTATTATTGGTATTTGTTCCCCATGTATTGGCGTTAGCGCCAGTGGCCATTAGTTCTAGTTTAAGTCTATCTGAGTATGTGCTTGACATGTTTTTACCTCGTTAAAATATATCTTTTTTTTAAAACGTACGCAAACCTATTTTACATACATATTATCTCCTATAACTAATATATCAGCGTTAGAGTTGTCAAACATTATTTTAGCTTGTTTTTTAGTGCCTACAATAGGTTTTCCTTGCATATTGAGAGATGTATTCAAAAGTATAGGAAAGCCCGTAAGCTTTTTAAATTCACATAAAAGGTCATAATAAACTTCGTGTTTATTAGATACTGTTTGTATCCTACAAGTTCCATCAACGTGAGTAATACACTTAAATTCTTTATTATTCTTAACCTTAGAATTATACAACATGTAAGGACTATCCCAATCCAAGTCAAAATACTGCTTATAATTATCTATTGTTACACTAGCTCCATACGGTCTATACCACTCTCGTTTTTTTACTTTTTCATTTAAAGAGTTTTTATCTCCTTCAGGGCTCATTAATATAGAACGATTCCCTAAAGCTCTAGGTCCGACCTCTCCGTGGCCTTGATACCATAATACAATTTTTTTCTTAGCTAAAAACTCAGCGGTCTTTTTTATAGTTTGTTTACTCACTGCTCCAGGATGTTCGTCAGCCTGAATAAAAGGAAAATTATTAATATTTATTGGATCATATCCATAATGTTTACGTAGCCACTCTATACAACCTAATGATAAACCAGAGTCACCACAATGAGGTGTAATTATCATATTAGGAAACATTTTTTTATAACTGGTATTTAAAACAATGCTTTGTGCAATGCCCCCAGAATAAGAAAAACTTTCATTTTTATTAAAATAATTTTTTAAAAAATCTAAAAACTTTATCTCATATAATTTATGTAGAGTGCTTATAAAATTACTTTGATTACCTATATCATATAAATCTTTTCGTACTCCTTTGTTGTAAGAGTATCTTAAAAATTCTCTTGAGTGAGAGTATACGTGGCTATTTTTTAAATCTTGATCTTTAAATTTATTAATATAGTCGTAATCAATTTTACCAAACCCTATGAATGCCATTAATTTACCAGCATCATTCCAACTCAAACCTTGAATTTCACAAAGATCTTGAAGTAAACCCCCAAACGAATTACCATGTACACCCTCTACAAGATAGTCATTTAATTTATCTTTTTTAATAACTGATAAATATTTATGCCAATCTCCATGTCCATCATTTACATAATGATTATTAGTATCTATTACGGGAAAAGAAGATAAAGCATGTGCATAGTGATGATCTAACTGAAAACATTCATCATAATTTTCAAATAAGTTTATTTTAGATACCAAAGTTTTTTCGTCTTTTAGAAATACACTAAGGTCGTCTCTTTCTCCGATAGTGCAAGCTATTGATTTAATATCTTTTGTATCATACCCATGAACCTCAATACACTTGCGTATAAAAAATCCTGCTTCATTTAATTTTGTTAAACCTGCATTTTTGTAAGCACAGTGTCTTTCATAATGAATGTATTTAAAATTTTTTCCATCATAAAGAGAGAGGTTTAAATCGTGAGAGCCTAAATGTGCACCTATTAATAATTTCTTCAAGTTAGGCTGCGTCTACCTCTGTCCAAGTATTACTTGCTCCTGTAACAACATTTGCCCATGGAGTTGCAAAAGGATTTCCTGTGACTATGGATAAATCTAATCCAGTCACATTTACAGTTGCACCAGCCTCTGGCGTGACAGTTCCCTCTGCAAAACTTAAGGCTACTGTGGAAACACTTACTATGACACCTGTGCCTACCTCTACAGTTTCTGTGCCAAGAGCAAAACTACTTGATAGACTATCAAGTGTTACTAAGGCATCTGCTTCTGCAACAACAGAGCCTAAAGCTGAGGTCATGGCCACTGAAGGAGAATCTACTTGTGTAAAAATATCAATAACAGGTGTGCCAATAGCAAAATCAAGTTGATCTGAAGGTGCAATAACTGCAACGCTACCCTCACCAGAAACAGTGGCTCCTGACAAAGCAGCGCCAATTGTCAAACTATCTAATGTTTCAACCGCTGTTCCAGTTTGTGAAGTTGTGCCTAAAGCGCTTGTCATCGACAAGCCTGTCGGACTTACGATAACACCTGTTCCAACTTCTTGAGTCGTTGTTCCAAGTGCTGTGGTCATTGTCACTCCCGTGACACTAACCTCTTGTGTTATATTTTCATTCCAAGCAAAAGAACCCCATGTGCTTCTTCCCCATCCTGCGTCCACTGTTCCAGATGCAGTTTCATCTCCCGCTGCAAAGGACATCGATAGGCTACCAAGCACAACGCCTGCACCCTCTTCAATGGCCAAGGCCCCTGATAATTGTGTTTGAAAAGAAAGTCCTGTTAATGAAAATACAGATTCTTGTTCAGCAACTGCTGTTCCTAATGCAGATGTTACTTGAAGTGAATCAAGAGTGACTACTACATCACCAACAAAAGTTTCAGTGCCTAATGCAAATGAACTAGAAACACCCGTTACAGATACTGTAATTGAGCTTTGTTGGCCCCATGCGCCTTCGCCCCAATTATTTTCACCCCAAGCATCTGCCATGGTAATGCTACCTTATATTAAGATAATCTTAATATAGCACTTGAAGCATCATTAGTTGGGAATGCGATTGTAAATGTACCGTTTGTTGATGTCTTTACACTACCAAAATCTAAAACTGCAATAGCTGCATTTGTATTTGCTGATGATCTATTATAGATCAAAGCTGCTTGTGCAGATATTGTTGCAGATGTAAAACTCACGTTTGCAAAATCTACAAAAGCTGTTGAAGCTGTTGCGCTACTTGCTGTTAGGCCAATGGTTGGACTTGTTAAAGTTGCACCACCACTCGCATATGTTCCTGAGTTTGGAACTTCGTTAGTTGCTGAAAATGCTGTTGTGTTTCCATTTAAAGTTGCTGAGCTTGTGTAGAGAGCAAGATTGATTGTATCTGTATCGATGTCGTGATCACCCGCTAATAACTCTTTTTTAAAGGAAGCACAGACTGCTTGATTTATTGTCATGTTTTATGCCCTCCTTAGGCTTTTGGGTCTGCTGATGGTAAGGGTACTCTTAAAACA
>MDTG01125749.1_pt1 | contig 12248 bp, 10 predicted proteins | sample 811421 | NCBI WGS metagenome assembly MDTG01 (sample SAMN05326645, study PRJNA326480) | marine metagenome | isolation source: seawater | place: Pacific Ocean: South East | collected 2011
AGCACCGAAAGAGTCTTTATACGATATCAAAATTACAGGAATTGATGGGAAAACAATTGATTTACATCAATATAAAGGAAAAAAAATACTATTTGTAAATGTAGCATCCAAATGTGGGTTTACTTATCAATACGAAGGATTACAAGAACTATACACCACCTATAAAGACAAGCTTATTGTCATTGGTGTACCTTGTAATCAATTTAGAGGTCAAGAACCTGGAACAGAATCAGAAATAAAAACATTTTGCCGCTTAAATTATGGAGTCGATTTCCCATTGACCTCAAAAATTGAAGTAAAAGGGAAAAACCAACACAAATTATACCAATGGTTAACAATGAAAGTTAAAAATGGGAAAAAGAATTCTTCTGTAAAATGGAACTTTCAAAAGTATTTGATTGATGAAAAAGGAGAATTAATCGATGTTTTCTATTCGTTGACTAGACCTATGAGTAAAAAAATAACCAAACTAATTTAAAACTCACATAATTAAAAGAGGTTCTTTTTTTCTCAAGGTATTTTTAAAATATATCATTTACCCTTTTAGCCTATAAAAAAAACCACAACAATTTGCGTTGTGGGTTCCAATTTTTAGTGGTGAATATGTTATAAATTATTCAACCAGTACTCTTTCATTCACATAAAAAGTTTGCACTTTCCCATTTACAATTAGTGCATCGTGCACTTGATTTACTTTCACCTCTTTCCCTTCTACAGTTAAAGTTACCTCATGACCAGAGGTTACATATTGTTTTAAAACCCCTTGTTTGGTTGTAAATTCGTTTGCTATTGAATATTTAGTAACCCATTTAGGATTATTATTTGCAAACCATTCATGTAAAAAAGCAACCTGTGCTTCTGTACCCTCAATAAGCTCTCCCTTAGGCCCGTAGGCTTTAAAACCCTTTTCTACATTCAATCCTTTGATTGTCTCTATGTCTCGTTCGTTATGCGCTTTTATGTATTTTTCCCAAACCGCAACCGTTTCCATATCACCCGCATAAAGTGAAATTTTAACCCCTTCTGTCCTGTCAAATCCAATTTCTTTGGGAGTTTCAATGACTTCTTTAGTAATGTTATTTATACAGGATGTGATAAATAATAATATTAAAGAAAGTAGGAATAATTTTTTCATTTTAAATTGATTTAAAATTCAAAGTAAATATAAAAATTAATTGTTAAAAACAAGTTTTTATTGAAAAAACATTAAATCCTAGAGATCATTTTTTGTAATGATGTGGATTTTCTCTAATTCCTTTTTTAAATAGTTTTCTTACTGTATTTCTTATACCATTATCTACCCTTAGAAGTACATCTGTTATTTTTTGAGTAGATCTCCCTCTAAATAATGTAATATGGAAATTGTCGTGCGGTAATAATGGAGTATTGGAAAAATAATAGTTAGAAATACAAGCTCTGACAGCATCTATTTTAACCTTATTTACAGCATGCCACGATTTTTGATGCGTAGACATCACAACCAATCGATTGCACTTACTCTCAATTTCAATGGGAGCATGTTCCAAACCATTATTCCACAACTCTAAATTTCCTCCATTTTCTAATTTCCAATTTGGTGAAACATAGAAAAGTAAATTTAAAACCCTCCAAAGTTTTCGATCTTTATCATGTGAATTATCTAGATGCGGTTGTAAATAATTATTTTTTTTCATTAAAGAAATTCCTCCAGCATATAAATTTTTATCAGGTAAAACATCTTGTAAACCGCAAATCTCTGAAATAATAGAAACTATTTTTTCTTCTTGGAACGCATAGATTACTTCCTCTAAAAGAGGGTTGTACTTATTCATTTGATAGGCGACATATTTATATTCCCTTATATTTTTTTTCAACTCTGAATCTGATATTTTGGGTAGGTTTTGATATATTTTGTTAATCAAATCGGTTGGCAATAAGTTATCAATATAAAAATAACCTATTTTATTTTTACGCTCTGAAAATTGCTTTTTCAATGCTTCTTTTTCAATTGTTAAACTCTTGAAAATTAAAGATGCTATTTGCTTTCTATGATTCATTTATTATTTTTCTAAGGAAATACTTAACTATTGAGATTACACAAAACAATGGGGCTAAATAAACGGAACTTAAGTTTATCTTTAAATTAACTTCTTCTTGATAAATCTTCCAATATCCTTTTTTTGAAACTCCATCTGAATTACATGTTGTAATTAATACGTCTAAAATTTCACATGGAATCTTTTTCTTGAATAAATAGATATGAAACCAATAATCAGATAATATTTTATAATTTAAATTGTATGCTGTTTCCAAAAATACATTTTTTCTGTAAAATGTTCCTTGATGATGCAAACCATTCCTAAACCACATCGTATAAGACCAAGTTGGTTTTTTTATGGTTTTATGGGTACTATAAATAAAAGGTCTTGTGTTACCAATGTATCTTATTTTTCCAGAAACCAAAGAATGGGTTTCTTTTATTGAACTAAAAACTGTAGCTAAAACATCATCGTTAAAGAAAACATCCCCACTACCCAAAAAGAAAAGCCATTCCCCTTTAGATTTTATAATTCCTTTATTCATAGCATCAAAAATACCAGCATCGGTCTCTGAAAGAAAATAAAAGGGATCTACAAGTGTCTTTAAATATTCTTGTGTTTGTTTTGAAGATTTCCCATCAATAACCCAAACTTCAAAATCATTTAAGGATTGATTTTGAATACTTTGTACTGTCGTCTTTAATCCTTCAAGATTATTTAAAACAGGAATTATTATGGATAATGTTGGTTTGATATCTAGTTATTTAAAGTATGTATCTAATTTTTTTGCTTCAGCTTCCCAACATAGAATTTCTTTTGTTTTCTGTTGGTTATTTTTTATCGTTGCCATTAAAGTTTGATCATCTAAAAGCTCATTTATTTTTTCTGCGATTTTCTCTGGTGAATAATCTTCTACGATTACCCCTACCTTATACTGATTTATAATTCTTGAAATTTCAGGCATATTTCCAGCAATTATAGGTATTTCTGCATGAATAAAATCGAATAATTTATTGGGTAATGAAAAAGTAAAACTTAACCCTAGAGGTTCCTCTAACACCATTCCTAAAGTTGCTAATTTTGTATAATTTACAAGCATATCTCTATCTATTCTTCCTAAAAAATGAACTCGATCTTCCATCTTTTCTTTAACGACAAAAGATTTTAAATCTTCTTCAACTTTTCCATAACCAATAATTACCAAATCTAGGTCTTTAAGGTACTTTAAAGCGCAAATCATTGGTTTAATACCTCTTCCAGGGTTTAAAACACCTTGATAGAGTATTGTTTTTTTAACGGTTGGAAAGTGTGTGTTTTTGAGTAAAAAATGACTGTTTTTTGGAGGAACATTTCTAATAACCCCCATCTTATTTTTATATTTTTTGTGATAAAAATCGGCAATGGACTGACTAACAGTATAGGATTTTTTAACTTTTGGAAGAAAAAAATCTTCTAGTTTTCGCCAAAAACTTTGAACAAATTTTCTATCTTGAAGTTCTGGGCCTTCAGAGAAAAGTTCATGACTATCATAAACTAAATCAATATTTTTTAACTTACTGATAAAAAAACATCCCGGCAACGTGTCTAAATCGTTGGAAAGAATACAATTAAATCTTTTGAATAAAACAAAAAAAAACAATCGGATATTATACTCTGCGTAAAACCAGAAATTGGTATTAAAAAAATGTTTTTTTCTAATAATTTCATACGCTCTATTTACTGGAATGGTATTTGGTAACACTCTACCATAAACAATAACTTCAAAACCTGCTTCAACAAGATAGCTAGATATTTTATGAACTCTATAATCGGTTGAAATATCATTCGTTACAGCAACAAAAATTTTTTTTGGTTTTAAGATCATAAAATTAAAACTATACCGCTATTTTTTGGGCAACTTCAAACAATTGTCCAGCTTCACATTTTAACGTTTTCTGTTTGAATTTAACAATTAATTGATAATCGTGGGTTGCCATTAAAATGGTTTTACCGCTTTGATGAATCTCATTTAAAAGATCCATTACTTCTATGGAAGTTTTGGGGTCTAAATTCCCTGTTGGTTCATCTGCTAAAATTAATTCTGGGTCATTCAACAATGCTCTTGCGATTGCAACTCTTTGTTGTTCCCCTCCTGAGAGTTCAAACGTTTTTTTAAAGTATTTGGTATGCATACCAACTTTATTTAAAACCTCATTAATTTTTTCTTTTCTACGCTCTTTATCTTTCCAGCCTGTTGCTTTTAAAACAAATTCTAAATTCTCAAAAACAGTTCTATCATTTAATAATTTGAAATCTTGAAAAACAATTCCTATTTTTCTCCTTAAAAAAGGAATTTCTTTTTCTTTTAATTTTTTTAAATTAAAATCTACAATTTGACCAATACCTCTTCGCAACTTTAAATCGCCGTATAATGTTTTCATGAGACTGCTTTTACCACTCCCAGTTTTACCAATTAAATAATAAAATGCCCCTTTTTGTATTGTTAAATTAACTTTAGACAATACCAAATTATCTCTTTGATAAATATCCGCATTTTCTAAACATAAGATTGGTTTTTCCATAAAATAAGTTGTTTCTACAAACTTAAAAGTTTCTGCCGATTATATACTATGATTTGCTAACAATTCTTACATTTGAAATAAAAAAAGTTGCAAAATTAAATGCCCTTTATCAAACAAAATTTAAAAACCTTCGTTATTTAGTTGAGGGTATCAAAAACAATTGAATGAAATTTGATTTATATAAAAAACGTTTTTTATTGTGTTTCATTGTATTGATTTCTTTTGTTGCTTATAGTCAGCAAACAAATGTACATACTCCTGTTTTAAAAAAATATAACAATGCCTTGCATTTATTTAATGATAAAGCATATGCTGCCGCAGCGCAAAGTTTTGTAACTATCATTGAAAAAACACCTAATAATTACATTGTAAAATCTAATGCAGCCTATTATCATGCATTGTGCGCTATAAAGTTAAACCAACCTAAAGCAGTTAAAAAATTACTCACTTTTATTACAGAAAATCCTCATAGTACTGAAAAAAATAATGCGTGTTTTACTGTTGCAAATTATTATTTTGCCAATAAAAAAATTACAGATGCACTTCAGTGGTATCAGCAAGTGAATCACGACCTTATTGCAGAAAAAGACCGAAAAGAAATCCGTTTTAAGATCGGGTATGCCTATTTAGAAGGAAATAAGTTACATGCAGCAAAAAAAGAGTTTCTCCCGCTAATTAATGACCCTATATATGGAAATAAGGCTCGGTATTATTATGGATACATTGCTTATAAATTAGAAGACTATGAAATTGCTGAATCTACCTTAAAAGAAATCGCAGATCATGATTTGTTTCGAGTAGAAATTTCCTATTATTTATTAGATATAAATTTTAAAACTGGCAAATTTGAGCACTGTATTGATGTCGGAAAAAAACTTTTAAAAACGGTTCAAGGAAAACAGCGGTCCGACATTTCTAAAATAATTGGAGAAAGTTATTTCAATATAAAAAAATACAAAGAAGCCATCCCTTATTTAAAAAAATATACCGGTAAAAAAGGAAAGTGGAATAATACAGATTTTTATCAATTAGGAACCGCGTACTATCAGCAATCTGATTTTGAAAATGCCATCAGCTACTTTAACAAAATTATTGATGAGAAAAATGATGTTGCCCAAAATGCCTATTACCGATTAGGTGAATGCTATCTTCATTTACAACAAAAAACAGCTGCTTTGAATGCTTTTAAATCTGCTTCTGAAATGAATTTTAATGAAGATATCAAAGAAGATGCTTCATTAAATTATGCAAAATTAAGCTACGAAATAGGCAACCCTTTTGAAAGTGTTGCAACGGTTTTACAAAATTTTCTAAAAAGTTATCCAACGTCAAAAGCAACTGAAGAAATAAATAATTTGGTAATTACTTCCTTCCTTCATCAACAAGATTATTCTGGAGCATTGGCTTTTTTACATAAGAATAAAACAATAAAAAACAGTGCTTTAATTCCTGAAATTTCCCTACACAAGGGAATGCAATTATTTAATGACAACAAATTAACGCAGGCCCTAACTTTCTTTATTGAAAGTAAAAAAACAACAGAATTATTAATAAAAGAAAGGGCGAAATACTGGGAAGCTGAAACGTTATACAGATTAAAAAAATACAGTGATGCTTTAATAAAATTCAATCTTTTAAAAAAGGAATTAAAATCAAAAATGGATGAGTCTGTATTCATTGACTACCATATAGGATATAGTAATTTTAATCTTAAAAAATTTAACAATGCGATAATTGCTTTCAAAAATTTTACACAAAATAACACTTTAGAAAAGCAACTGAAAGAAGATTCTTATATGCGTTTGGGAGATAGTTATTTTGCTTTAAGAAATTATAAAAAGGCTATAAACTCTTATTCTAAGGTTATAGATGGCAAGGGTTCTAACGCAGATTATGCTCAATATCAAATTGCAATGAGTCTAGGGTTTATAGGAAATAATAAAGAAAAAATAGCAGCACTCAATCAGATTATAACGAATTATACGAATTCAAATTTAGTAGACGATGCCTTATTTCAACTCGCAAACACCCATACATTGATCAAAGAAAATAAAAAAGCACATCTCGCCTACAATCAATTAATCGAAGAATACCCCAACAGTGTTTTCTTACCAAAAGTACTAATAAGACAAGGATTGCTGTATTATAATGAAAATCAATATGAAAAAGCAATTCAAAAATTTAAAAAAACAACGGATCAATTTCCAAATTCTGCAGATGCTACAGAAGCTGTTACCAATGCAAGAAATATTTATATAGATACGGATAATATAGAGGAGTATACTCGTTGGATCAACTCCTTAAAATTTATGAAGATTTCCAATTCAGACATAGATAATACCACTTTTGCAGTTGCTGAAAAAAAATATTTTGACTCAAAAAATGCTGATAATATTATAAGTTCGCTTTTAAAATACATACAAAAATTTCCGAACGGAATCCACAAGCTGAAAGCAAATTATTATTTAGCCGATATCTTTTTTAAAATCAAAGAAACTCAAAAAGCTATTGTATATTATCAAATTGTTTTAGAGGAAAAGTCAAATGAATTCAGTGAAGACGCCCTTACTAAATTATCTCAACTATTTCTTCAAAAAAAGGAATTCAACAATGCAATTCCTATTTTAAATAGGTTGGAACAAGAGGCTTATGCAACTGAAAATATTTTATTTGCTCAAAAAAATCTAATGAAAGGATATTATGAGATAAATGATTTTGAATTTGCCTTAGCATATGCAAAAAAAATACTTTCAAAAAACAAATTAGAAGTTAAATTAGCACATGAAGCTAAACTTATTATTGCTCGTTCTTCAATAAAAACTGAAGACTTTGATACGGCAGAAAAATACTATATTGATCTCAAAAAAAATACCTCAGGAAAATTTAAAGCAGAGGCTCTCTATTATATTTCATTCTTTAAAAACCGACAAAAAAAATACAGAGAATCTAATGAGGTTGTTCAAGATTTAATCGCCAATTATTCTTCCCATAAATATTGGGCTGTAAAAAGTTATATCATAATGGGTAAAAATTATTACGGGTTAGAGGATATATATCAGGCTACTTTTGTTTTAGAAAATATTATTGCAAATTTTAAACAATTTGAGGAGATTATTAAAGAAGCAGAAAAAGAGTTAAAATTTATAAAACTTAACGAAGCTAAAACCAATAACTCTGTATCTGTGTATAAGAATGAAACCGATTAAAATAAAGAGTTAAAAAGAATAAAAATTAAATGAAAAAAAGTCTTGCATTATTTTTAATATTTTTTTCTGTTTTAAGCTATATCGCTCAAAATAAAGAACGAGTTAAAGACACCATTCAAACAGAAATTGTAACTGTTGTAACAACATACAACCCTAAAATTGCCAATGCAAAAAAAATAAATAAAAATCCAACAATAAAGCTCCTGAAAAGAAACGAAAAGAAAAAATTAACATATCGAGTTATACCCGCACCAATCGCATCTACTTTTATTCCTAAAAGTGGCGTTGCAAAAAAATTAAACAATGACGTAAAAACACATGTCTATAACAACTATTTGGCAGCTGGTATCGGAAATTATACATCACCATATTTTGAAACTTTTTTGAATGACAACGGCCAATTTAACAATGAATTTGGGTTGAATTCAAAATATGATGCCTCTTATGGAAACATTCAAAATTCTATCTTAAATTCAAATTTTTCAAACTTTAATCTCGGTGCTTTTTACAAAAAAAAAGAACGTTATTTCGATTGGAATGTACATTTAAATACTGAAAAAAAATTATATAACTGGTATGGTCTACCCGACATGGTTTTTTCGAAATCGACGATAAATGCTATCAATGAAGAACAAGGCTATAATTATTTCGAATTGATTGGAACATTTGATGTTAAAGACTCATATATAGATTGGGGTAAGATAAAAACATACTACTATATAGATGACTACAAAAGCGCTGAAATTTATACTAAATTAAACGCTAAATTAAAATTTCCATTGACTTTTTTAAACCCTGAATTAAATGATATTTCAATAAAAACAAGTGTAGAATTTTTAAAAGGTAGTTTTGAAAACAGTTTTGAAAATACAAACTCTATTAAATATGCTACAACAACCATCAGCTTTAATCCAAAATATAAACTGAATTATAAAAATATCATTATAAGAGCGGGTTTGAAATTGTTTGCTTCCCTAGATTCTGAAAACAACTCAAAAAATATTTTTGTAATTCCGGATTTTCTCATTGAAAGACCCCTTTTTACCAATCACTTAAATATTTACCTCGGTTTATCTGGCGATTTACACACAAATACTTACAAAGATTTTACTGAAAAAAATCCATATGTTTCACCAACACTCTTTATAACTCAAACTTTAGAAAAATCTAATTTGCATATCGGTTTTAATGGTAAAATAAATAATCAACTTAGCTTTCACATCAAAACAAGTTACAAATCAGAGGAAGACAAGCCTTTATTCTTAAAAAATAATTCAAAATCTGATGGGACGATCACTGTTCTAAATGGAAAAACTATCAAAGGATACGAATACGGAAACTCTTTTAAGGTCTTTTATGATGATGTTAAAACAACTTCTTTTTTTACAGAACTAGCATATAATTACTCTAAAGAAATTACATTTGAGGCTCAAGGAATTTATAATATGTATACTACACAAAAGAGTTCCGAAGCCTGGAATCTCCCCTCTATAAAAGCTTCTTTTTTAGCAAAATACAATAACCCCAAATGGTATGCTACTTCAAACATACAGTTTGTAAGTGAAAGGAAAGACCTCTCTTATAATAGCCAATTTACTAGTAATTTTACTGATATTAAAACTCTAAAATCTTTTGTAGACGTGAATTTAAATGGAGGATACCATTTTAATAATAAATTATCGGTATTCTTAAAACTAAATAATATTTTAAATACAAACTACCAACGTTTTGCAAATTTTAATACTCAAGGGTTTCAAGTTTTGGGAGGAATGAGATATAAGTTTGATTTTTAATTCAACTGTTTATATAAAATAACCAACGTATATTCGCATACATTTAAAAACGAAACAATGAAATCATATGTATCTTTATTTTTATTAGTAATCGTCTTTCTTTCTTGTTCCAATGATGATTCTAATTTTGAATTCCAAACGGAAACAGATATTTTAAAATATATTGAAGATAACAACTTAAATGCCACAAAAAGTAGCTCTGGATTATATTATGTGATTAAAAATGAAGGAACGGGAACAAGACCAACAAGCTCCTCTAATGTTACGGTAGCTTACAAAGGATATTTTTTAGATGGAAGTGTTTTTGATCAAAGTAATGCGGTTGGTATTTCTTTTGGATTGAATCAGGTAATTGCAGGATGGACAGAAGGAATAACGTATTTTAAAGAAGGAGGAGAAGGTATCTTATTAATACCTTATCAATTAGGGTACGGAACAAATGGACGTGGTAGTATTCCTGGAGGAGCTGTGTTAATTTTTGATATAAAACTAATTCGTATTAACTAGGTAAATGATATCAACTCATAAAAAGTTGAAACACAATATATTTCACCTTTTTATTTAAGAAATGATTGGTTTTATAAAATCATCAATCGTGTCTACTCCATTGACACCCAAATTATTTATAAAAGCAGAGCCAATGATGGCACCATTTGCATAATTACAAGCTGTTTTGAAAGTAGATTTATCAGAAATACCAAAGCCAACAATCAACTTACTTTGCAAATTCATTGATTTAATTCTTTCAAAATAAGAAATTTGACTGGAAGAAATAGTCCCTTTTGCACCCGTTATTGAGGCTGAAGCTACAACATAGATAAAAGCTTTTGAATAAGAATCTATCTTTCTAATCCTTTCCTCTGATGTGTGAGGAGTAATTAAAAAAACATTTGTAAGCCCATAAGTATCAAATAATTCTTGGTAGTGATTTTCAAATTCTACCATAGGTAAATCAGGTATTATTAGGGTATCTACACCACATTCTACGACTTTCTCACAAAATTTTTCTTCTCCGTATTTTAATAGTTGATTTAAGTAGCCCATTAAAACTAGCGGAGTTTGATTGGTTTCTTTGACAGTCATTAACTGCTCAAAAACAATATCTAAATTGATCCCATTTTCTAAAGCTTTCTGACTACTATCTTGAATCGTTGGTCCATCTGCTAAAGGATCTGAATAAGGCAAACCCACTTCAATAAAATCGACATTGCTCGATGATAATTCTTGAATAACCCTCGCTGTATCCTCCAATTTTGGGTACCCACAAGTAAAATAAATAGATAATAAATTTTGATCTTTTTTCTGAAATAATTCTTGAATTGAATTCATCGCTTAAGCTTCTAAATAGTTGATATACGTTTCTAAATCTTTATCTCCTCTACCAGATAAATTTATCACAACAACTTGGTCTTTTTTAAACTTTATTTTTGGTAAAACGGCCAAGGCATGCGCTGTTTCAAGGGCAGGAATAATTCCTTCTATCTTTGTAAGTTCATAAGCAGCAGCTAATGCTTCCTTATCTGTTGCATTCATATATTTGGCTCTTTTGCTCTCGTATAAAAAAGCATGTAAAGGACCAACCCCCGGATAATCCAACCCTGCAGAAATAGAATACGGTTCAACTATTTGCCCATATTCGTCCTGCATTAAAATGGTTTTACTTCCATGAATAATTCCCACTTCACCCAATTGAGAGGTTGCAGCACTTTCTCCGGATGTTACGCCTAATCCTGCTGCTTCCACAGCTATTAATTCAACATCCTCGTCATCTAAATAATGATAAAAAGCACCGGCTGCATTACTACCTCCTCCTACACAAGCAATAATCGTATCAGGATTTTCTTTTCCTGTTTTTTCTTTTAATTGCCATTTCATTTCTTCTGAAATAATTGCTTGTAAACGAGCAACCATATCTGGATGTGGTGCAGGACCTACTACAGACCCAATTAAATAAAACGTTTCCGGATGCTGTATCCAATATCTTATTGCTTCATTTGTTGCGTCTTTTAAGGTTTTGGAGCCGCTTTTAGCTGCAACTACTTTAGCTCCCAACATTTTCATTCTTGCAACATTTGGTGCTTGACGAACAATGTCTTTTTCTCCCATAAAAACGGTACATTCTAAGCCCATTAACGCACAAACAGTTGCTGTAGCAACACCGTGTTGTCCAGCGCCTGTCTCTGCAATAATTTTAGTCTTTCCTAACTTCTTTGCAATTAGAATCTGACCAATGGTATTATTTACTTTGTGTGCTCCTGTATGATTTAAATCTTCACGTTTTAGATAAATCGTGGCTCCATATTTTTTGGACAAACGTTTTGCTAAATACAATGGGGTGGGACGTCCAACAAAATCTTTTAACAACGATTTGTATTCACTTTGAAACTCTTCAGATTCTATAATTTGAATATAGTTATCCGCTAACTCTTGAACGTTTGGATGCAATAATTCTGGAATAAAAGCCCCTCCGAATTGTCCAAAATATCCGTTTTTGTCTGGTTGAAATTTTGATTTCATTTTATAATTTATTTTTGAAGATTTTTACTTCATTCACATTTTTTAATCCTGGTTCAATTTCAAACTTACTATTTATATCTAAAGCATAAATTGGCAAGTCTGAATCGATTATTTTCTGTACATCTAGCATTTCTTTTAATCCAATACCTCCAC